>ERZ1740060.276-NODE-276-length-37714-cov-23.002682_pt1 | contig 37714 bp, 25 predicted proteins | sample MGYA00581743_ERZ1740060 | MGnify/ENA primary metagenome ERZ1740060 (study PRJEB43018, sample SAMN04849235) | marine metagenome | isolation source: floating plastic debris | place: Pacific Ocean | collected 2008-08-27 | study: EMG produced TPA metagenomics...
CGCTCATCAATGCCGTTGATGACAAAGCCGTTGCTGCCGTCGAGGGCCGACAGCTCTAGCGCCGCGTCAAAGCCCTCGGCGCGGCCAAAGACGATGTAGCTCTCGCCCGCACCGTCATTGCCATTGGGTTGGGCACCGGAGGCGTCGATAATCAGGTCATCAATACCATCGCCGTTGATATCCCCCGCGCTGCTCACTGAAATACCGGAGCCATCATCTCCATCAATGCCGTTGATAACAAAGCCGTTGTTGCCATCCAGGTCAGCTAGGTTGAATACTGGTTCAAACGCCATACCAAAAATCTCCATTTATTGAGTTACATCTCATTCAGGGGATGAGCACCTCGGCTCACCCCGCACACTCACCCATCGAAATCACTCGGCGAATCGCATCTTGCCGAAAGCCGATCGCCATGGGCCGCCGCACCTGCGGCAGCACCGCCACGTCATACAGTTCATGAATCACCCCCGAAATGCGCAGGGTATGCACCAAATCACCGCTGCGCAGGTCAATCACCCCCAGCCCACAGCGGGGCGTCGCCCCTTTGGCCACCAGCGCCTCGTCGAGGGGCAACCCCTGAAAGCTTTGGTTATGGCGCGGCTCCGATAGCCCCACCACGGCAAAGTCGCCCACCATCGTTAGCCCCCGCAAATAGCCGGGGCAAAACGCCACCGGCTCAAACCGGCCCGTCGCCTGGTCGATATAGCCAAACTCCCCCGTGCCCGAATTCAGCAGCCAGAGGCGATCGCGATACCACCGGGGCGAATGGGGCATCGACAGCCCCGTCGCGATGATTTCGGAACTGGGCACATCGATGACGCAACCCCCCGCCCGCCGCTGCTCGCGCCAGCCATCGGCCACATCGCTTTGGCTGATGGCGGTGACATAGCGGGCCTGCCCGTCTCGCAGGGCCAACCCATTGAGATGACAGCGGTCTTCGGCCGCGAGTTTGCTAGTAAAGGGCGGCTGCCACACCGGCACAAAGCTATGGGTGGGGCTCGGCTGGGCCAAACAGCTAAACAGCGTATTAACAAATAGCGGGCGATCTTCAGCCGCAGTGGGCACTGCCACATCGTGAATATCTAAATCGGCGGTGACGTAGCTCATTTGCGGCACATATAGGGCGTCATAGCCCTCGTGGGTTTGGCCGGCCGCCAACGCATTCTCAAATCGCCAGAGCTGATAGAGCGTACTCAGCCACAGCGTGTTGCCCTGCACGCAGAGCCCCATGCTGCGCTCAAAGGTGCGCTCAAACACCGACAGTTTGCCGTTAGGCTGCAGACCCACCAAAAACAGCTTGCCAGCCTGATAAGTGCTAAACGCCAGACTGAGCTGCTGCTCAGCCAGCCACGGCACAAACTGCCGCGAGGCATTGATTTCTAAAGCAGACGCAGGGGTAGAAGCCGTCGGTGGCAGACCGGATGCAGTCATCGGGTGGGCGGATGAAGAGAGCGGGCGAGTCATGGGTGCGGTTCCGAGTAAAGGACAGGACAGAAAGGCCCCCGGCGGCGGGGGTCGAGGCTCATCGCGCGGGGCTAAACCCAGCGCTCAAGCTGATGGCAATGGGGTCAGAGACGGGCGGACGATCGGGGCGCGATCGCCAGAACGGTGAGACCGCTGCGCGCGGTTATCGGACATCAGCATCACGAAGACGGGCGGTGCGGCATAGCGATATGAATTTATACAGCGGTAACCGAGAATCTATGCGTGCCCGCTGTCATCATGCTGTCAATCAGCAACGCCCGAAGACAGCCGATGTCAGGCGATCGCAGAATTTGGGTGGGGTCGCCGGCTGACGACGTCAGGGCTAATGCACAGGCCCCTAATCGCCCACCTCAAGGAATATGGATTCGCCCGCAACCCGACGACTATCGCCGCCGCGCTTGGGGTATTAGCGCCCCTTTAGAACCAAGGACGAGTGGGCAGACTTGACCAGTTGCAGCATGAGGATTCCTCAAACAACAGCAGACCCGTGATCTGTCAAATTTGTTTTTGTGAGTTATCGAGCCCCAGAGCCATGACATGGCAAGCGACTCAGTTGATACAGTACTCACAAATATTAGTTTGACTGTTTACTAGAACGAATTGAGCACTTAAGTAACGTCAGTTCGGGTTAAGCCAAACCCCGTTGCTTTCCCCTCTGGGGAGGGGCTAATGGGGTGGGTTGAACCCCTCTCAGCGAGAGGATCGACACCCACCCCGCCTGGGGCACCCCGCCCCAGAGGGGATTGTCGCCTCAACCGGCTGGTAAGCCTGCCTCAGACCTTTATCCCGAACTCAGGTTAAGCAAAGTATGTAGATTCACTGAAAAATGCGAACTCTATATAGAAAAATATACCGATAGACCTGTCTTTAAGGTGCCATTTTGAAGCATCTTTTCAGGAACTTTATGAACCTTGCTGAGTACGATTGAATAAACTTTAAACAGCACTATTTTTTCTCTGTATAAAGCCATACAAGCCTCTTCAGATGGCATGGATCTAAATAAATTCTTGAATGATATTTGGCGCTAAAAGTCTATACCTTTAAAACCTGGATAGCTTGACTGAAGGGCAGTTTAAAGATCAAGCTTACTTATTTATATGATTTTTGTGGCTATATTAATATTTGCTATAGATAATTATATTTAAATTTTACAAATTATTTAAAACGATCTCTGCGGCTGCGGTTAATAGCCACAGACAATCCCATTTTTAATTGACTTTGCGAACTCCTGAATCAAGGCTTATACTTCATTGGCAAGCACTACTTGATGGCAGAGGATGCTGCCTATTACACACAAAAGCCCGGCAGGCAATGCTGTCTCTTTTATCGCTGGGCAAAAAATAAGTAAACGCGTCAAGATTCGCGAGCAACACTAAGCCATATCGTTTGGCCAGAGGGGGCCAGCGTGATTGCCTGAAAGGCGCTGTCACGGATAGCACGCCGCAGTTTGATTCGGTCACTCCAGATGCCTGAAACCGTGATCTGACAGGCTTTTCAACTCCGACTTCCGACTTCTGCATGCCGACTTCTGCTACATCACCTTGCCCATTGCCCCCACCACTCGGCCCCTTCACTCGCGAGAACCGGGCAAAACGATATTGAGCAATAGGGCGGTGAGTCCCCCCGTGCTGATGCCTGAGGAAAAAATGCTTTTTATCAAAGGGGGAAGCTGTGCCAAAACGTCAGGCACAAGACTAACCCCCAGCCCTAACCCTAAAGAGGTGGCCATGATAATGGAGGAGCGTTGGTTGAGATGGACCGACGAGAGAATTTTGATGCCGGCGACTGCGACTGAGCCGAACATCATGATGGTGGCTCCGCCTAAAACTGGTTGAGGAATGGTTTGAAAAATCCCAGCCACGATAGGCAATATTCCCAAGAGGGTCAGAATCCCGGCAATAAAATAGCCGACGTAACGGCTCCCGACCCCAGTCAGCTGAATCACGCCATTGTTTTGACTAAAGGTGGTGTTGGGGAAGGTATTAAAAACGGCGGCGATCGCCGAGTTAATGCCATCGCCCAAAATGCCGCCCCGGATGCGGTCAAAATATTTCGGTCCGGTAATGGGTTGCCCCGATAGGAGCGAGGTGGCGGTCAGATCACCCGCCGACCCAATCGTGGTCATCACATACAGAATCGCAAACGGAATAAAAGCCGCCGCATCAAAGCCGAAGCCATATCGAAAGGGCATCGGCACATTTACCAGGGATGAATTTTCCAAGCCGGTGAAGTCAACTAAGCCCATCGGCATCGCGACGAGGTAGCCACTCACCAAGGCGATCGCGACCGACGACATGCGCAAAAAGGCACTGCCTAAATTATTTAAAACGACGATAATTGCGAGCACCAGGCCAGCCAGCATCAGGTATTGGGGGTTGCCAAAAGTGCCTGCCGCCCGCGCCGCAAAACCACCCCCCATACTGGTTAATCCCACCGTGATCAGCGTCAACCCAATCAGGGTCACGACAATGCCCATCACTAACGGGGTGACGACCTGGCTCGCCAATCGAATGAACGGGCTCAGAATGATCTCAATGAACGACCCGCAAAAGCAAAGCCCCAAAATCGTACCGAGAGCCGCTTGCGAGGTTCCCCCGGTGGCGATAACCGCGGCTCCGGTCGTGATAATCGGGTCGATGAAGGCAAAGCTAGTCCCTTGTACACTCAACAATCCCGACCCGACGGGACCAATCCGCTTGGCTTGGATAAAGGTCGCCACCCCGGAAACAAACAACGACATGCTGACTAAGTAAGCGCCATCGGCAGGCTCTAACCCCAATGCTTCTGAGACAATCAACGCCGGCGTAATGATGCCGACAAAGCAGGCAAACACGTGCTGAACCGCCGCAAACAGCGATTCTCTGGGAGGCGGGCGATCTTCCAACCCGTAGATTAAATCTGTGCCAGTCGTCATGGCTGCAGGCAATTCTGGCTGGGCAAGCGGTGATTCGTCGTCGGCGATTTTAGAGTTGCTCATGGCACAACGTTCCTAAGCGGGTTAGTCAGACAAGATGAAAAAAACTAGGGTGACCCACTGACCCAGGCTGATTGGTTAGAGGGCTAGTTTTAAGGCGGTGTCTTGGGTGATGACACCGCTGTGTACTGGGGCCTGACGCTCTGAGTGCAGATAAGGAGGGAGGGCAAATTGGGCAATGTAGTCGCAGTGGGTGCGGCACTGATAGCGAGGATGAACGACCGCCTTTGCTGCAGAGTAGATCGGCTCAAGCGGCTCAGGCTCACTCAAGCCCGGTTCTGCTAGGGCCATGGTTGCCACTGCGGTCGATATCATGCGGTGGATATCGAGATACAGGGAAATCCCGTGGTATTGAGTCTCTCCAACGCCGGCGATCGACCTGATTTGCTGCTGGGCGGGGTGTCCCGGAATTGACTGAGTGCCAAAGACGTTCATCACACGCTGTTGAACCAATTCGCGCTGGGACTGGTCCTGATCTAACCGCAGGCTGGAATAAAAGGGCGTAGCCAGCGGCCAGCGACCATCTGGTTCGATGAAGTCGAGTAGTCGCAATTGGGCCGCCAGCACTGTACGGCTGCGATCGCCTAAGGTTTGCAGCGTCGCGATCGCCAGCGCGGTGGAAAAAGCCACGTCATACTGGCCAAAAGAGTAGTCCGCATTCATACTGGCCCGAACTTCCGCCCCCAGCTGCTGCCGGAGTGGCTCCGCACTCGGGTCTGTCTGAATTGCCTGAGCCAGTACCCAATCCACCAGGTAAGGATTGGCAAAATACAGACCGCTGCGGTTTTCCATCCCCTGAGATAAATAATTTTGGAGGGCGTCTGTGGATTGTCCGGCTTGCTGCTTCAGGGCACTCACCAGGGCTGTCGTCGCATAGTCAGGCTGACACCAATGACGACAACTGTCGTCAACGGCCATGTGTTGACCTTGCCGTTCTGAGGCCCAGAGTTGAGGCACGTAGCCTCCTTCTGGGCTAGCAAAAGCTTCTAGCGCCTCCAAAGATGGGACTATCGTCGCCGCTGCCATGCCTTGCAGGACCAGCGCCGAATCGGTTGCCGTCAGCAGTCGCCCCTGGTGAAAGGCCCAGAGATGCTCCTGTTGATGCTCTAAAAGATAAGTTTGCAGGGTAGCCGCGGCTGCCGTGATGGCGGTTTCTGGGACAGGGGGCTGGGGGGGCGGCGCTGCTACGTTGAGGGCTACGTTTAGCCCCCGCAGAACAAATCCTAGGGGCACTAGATCACCGTATAGAAACGGGCGATCGGGCAGCGGGGGCTGACACAACATCGGCATCACCTGTCGGCAAGCAGACTGTGCCAATTTCGCTAAAGCCGCCGCACTGCGTTGATGTCCCCACTGCAACCGACTCTGAGTAGCCTGCAGCAACCCCATTTCAAGCGGCAGATCAATCTTGCCGTGTTGCAGAAAAAATAGATTGCAGTGTCCTGTACGGCTAAAGTGAGACAAAATCCCGGCATGGATGTGCACGGGCAGCCGATTCTGAAACTTTGCCAGGTAGTAGTTCTCTTGCTGAGTGCCGCCTAAAAACTTGACCCCGACCGCCTGCAGCAGCTCGTAATGCTGAGTCGAGGGCGCTTGGTCAAATACGGCTTGGGCCTGACCCACCCCGTGCTCAACGACGATGTGCAGCAACACCGGGTTATGGCAGTCAATCTGCCCTAGCCCCACACAATCGGCAATATCGACCTCAAACAGCGCCAACTGCTCAGCAAACCGCTGAGCCAGGCAGGTCTCTGACGTTGCCTGAGGTAACCGCTGGCCCGCGATCGGCTCAACCAGATCAGTCCCCGTATCCTCCGCCAAGAATCGCCCGAGGTTGGTCAAAACGACATGGCTATAGGGGGTTAAATCCAGGTCAGCAGGCAGATGGTACATGGCCCGAACCGTCTCGGCTGCCGTTATCTGATGCATGGTGTCGAGGTTAAATAGCACCATCCATTCCAGAGGGGCGGGCAGAATATCGAGGATTTGAGAAATACGCATAGACTTAATTGGGGTGAGAAATATAGAAAAATATGGGTCCAAGGTTCAGGGAACAGCGTCAAGTTGGGGCAATTTACCGGCCGTTGGCACCGCTAGTTGGCCGGTGGGTTGGCCGATGAGCTGTTGGCTGACCCAGCAATAGGCTTTAGCTTCCACGATGCGATCGGTGTGAAAGACCAATTTGATGTGGTGCAGACCCCGGAAAAAAACGCCCTCTCGACGGTCACCGAGCAATTGGGACAGTTGACGCGGGTAGGACGGCCAGCGATCGCCGTGGTCTCGCTCTCGCGCAAAGCCGGGATACTGGAGTAGGGCCTCTCGTTTTGCGGACAAGCACCACCCCTTGGTCACGAGATAATCGAGCAACTGACTCCAGGCAGGATTGAGCTGAGGTTGGGCCGGCAAATAGCATTCCAACCCCAACTTGGTGCTAATACCTTGGGAACTCACATCTAGATCAACATCAATGCGATCGGCTAGCTGAGACTGCATCATCAGACAGGACGATAGCGCCTTTAGAGAGCCCCCCCAGCCCAGCTTTTTCAGATAGCTCAACACTTGCTTAGGGGTAATGTCGCGCAGGCAAATCCGCACCATATTGACCGGTCGGGCCAGCATTAGCCCCACCTGAAATACATGGGAGTCCACGGGCAATGCATCCAGGCAATGCCGGAGTTGAGCTTCTAAAGCCGCATCCATCGGTCGACCCTGCAGTTGCGCGATGGCGGTTTGACTTACCCAACGGTGAAGGGGGGGAGCCGATGGTCCGGTCGTATCGGGCTTCACGCAAATCGTTTGAGAACCAAAAAAACAGCTCGGAATTGGTGGCTCGGTAGAATTCCCGTCGACATCAAACTCTAGCCAGATGTTATTGACATTGGGATAAAGGTCAGAAGATTCATTCAGCCAGGTCTGCGTAAACTGCTGCACCTGTTGCCATACTGGCTCCTTTAAGAGGGCAGGATTGAGGGGGTAACGGGGGCTTTGTCCAGCCAGAATGCGTTGTCCAGCTTCGTCGGTGCCAACAGACAGCAAAAAATCCGCTTGGGGGGTCGGGTCGCCAAGACGACATTCAAAGCCAAAAAAGTTGGTGATTGGGCCGGGGAGCCATTGGGCGATCGCGGCAATATCAGCCCAGTGAGCCGCATCAATCAGCTGCTCGGAAACGTCGGGTTTAATCAGATCGAGATATTGAGCCAGGGAATTTTCTGTAATACAGACCATAACAACTCCAACCCTTAGGGTGAGAACGGCGACTGAGAGGGCAAAGGAAATCCATGGGAGGCCATGACTTCTCCCCAAATCAGCTCAAACTCAGGAATGGTTTGCAGCACATCTGCGGCCAGATTGTATTGCTCACAGACCAGGCTGATGCGGCAATCACTGGTCTGCACCGGATTGACAGAATGGGTCAGATGGCCCAGAAAATACAGCAGAGTATTGGTTGCGGGCGGTAGTTCAGCGACAGGACGTTCCTCTAGTTTGAGCACCAGTTCTCCGCCCGTTAAATCGTTGGGCACTTGCACGTACAACACACTGACTAAGGCCGGGGTCATGATCTGGCCGGGGTAGCCGCCGAGACTACAATCAACATGGGCCTCAACTTGCCCCCCTGCCGAGAGCACCAACGGATTCAAATAGAAGGCATTGCAAGCTGATTTGAGCACCCGCTGCAGGTAGGGCGTAAAGGCTGGAAATTTCCGTTTGACCCGCTCAATGCCCGACCGGGTAAAGACCACCGAGAACCCATAACTGTCTTGAAAGCTGTTGCTCAACTGGTTCTCTGCTAAATAAGGGGAGATGACAATCGCCTGGTGTAAATCCGCTAACTCAGTAGAGGTCAGAAAATTGGGCTTGCGGGCATAACATTTGGGTACTGGCAGCAAGGATTCCAGCTGGAGGCGCTGAGCCGGGTTGGTCACCTGAAGTGAAATTGGGGGAGTAGAAGAGGTGTTCTTCATAGTCAATTGAGAGGCAGCGAAGGAATAAGGTCAGCGAAGCCGCTTGGGGGCTTGACCGGTTGTCAAGGGGCTGTCAGTAAAATGCTGGCCGACACACCATCGACTCAGTTTTTCCAGCCGTCGTGCGGAGGTAGCCATCCCCAATGCGCCAGGGAATTAGTTGGGTGCCGCAGGCTCGCCGGGTCAGTTCTGCCTGAGTGGCTTTGAGCAAGCCTTCGTCATGTTCGGTGTAGTGGCCCAACTCAGCCCAACTGTGGGCGTAGGGGAGGCAAGCTTCGGCTGCCACCAGCTGACAAATTTCTGCCACCCCGGTTGGCCCCAAGGTCGATAGGTAAGCGCCCTCGGCTTTGCCAATGGTGGCGAAGATCTGGGGATTGCTGAGCATCGTGCCCAGAATATCGAGGCCCCAATCGGATAAGTTCGTTCCGATAGAATTAAACGACAGGGGCTGGAAGTTGCTCAACACCAAGTCAACGGCACCAAAGGTTTGCCGAACTCCCCGGGCGACATCCTGCATGGCCCCCATGGGGTCAGTCCCCGCATCGATTAAAAACCAGGCAGTGTAGTCTGCCGTTTCGACTAGATAAGTGTTGCCCCAGTTGCGCAGGTCGGGGTGTTTAGGGGTGTCGTACCGGGGCACTAAAGGCTGCTCACCGTAAAACGGCAGCACATGGACCTTCAGGTCGCCAATGGCAATCGGCTCGGCGTACCAATCCACCGCAATGACCTGTTCAAACCCCAGTTCCCGCAGACGAGCCGCCATGTCATCACAGGTAATTGAGGCTCTCGGTACCTTCGGCACAATGATGGGAATATCTGGCGCAAACTGCATGAGGGTGGGTAAATGCCAGTGGTCGTAATGGTTGTGGGAAATCAAGATGCCATCGACGTAGCCCTCCAACATGGCCCGATTAATATCGTGTTTAAGCCCCGAGATGCTGTAATTGGAATGCAGTTGCGGGTCTACTAGTAAGCCCGTAGTTTGGCTGCGAAACAGTAGCGCCGCATGTTGTAGCCGAAAGACACCCGGCGCCTTGGGGAGGTCTACTCGTTGGGGCGGCTCATCTTCTCGCACGACCCAGGCTTTGATCAGATTGTCTAAAAACTCCACCATGCGATCGCTAGATTGCTCGCAAATCGCCTGATAAGACAAATCTCCTCGGCCGCAGAGGTGTAACACCTGATGCACATCGGCCCAGATGGCTGGATCACGAATGACTTCGTTGCCACCATTGTTGAGAAACTGATTAATTGTGGGGTTTGTGTAGGAGAGGCCCAGCGCCGAATTTTGAGTCGGAAACAGATAAGGCTCTTTGAGAGAAAAGCTCTCTACTGGGTTGTGCGGATCAATATCAAACAGCACCCGAGCAATTTGGTCGTGGTTTTTAGCAGCTGCTAAGATGGCTTTTTCCAGATCGTCTAACTCAACGAATCGATTCAATATTTCTTGGATAAATGGCTGAATCGCCATGCTGTTGTAGTCGCACAGAGTAAATGCCCGCAGTTGGGAATTTTTGACAAAAGAAACGGTTTGAGGCATGGAGCTATCTCTCAGGTGAAAACCACGAAATCTGGCTAGTGCAGACTCAAGACAGAAGGCAAACGATGGGGATAGGCCAACCGCAATAATTGGTAGCCAATACCGGCTCGACCATGGAAAAAGCCTGGATAAGGGATGTCGGCGGGAAAGTTTTGAAACAAGGTGAAAGTCCCAGTTTGTTGGGCGCGGTCTAGCACCTGTTCGGCCGCGTCATAAGCGCTTTGCAATAGTTCTGGCCGACCCAACACTTGCGCGGCTTGCATCAATGTTTCGACTCGGCCCAAGGTGCCCCAAGCCAGGGAATCAGTTCCCCATACGAGCGCGTTTTGAGTCGTGTTGAGGGCCACATCAATTTGTTGACGAATCTCCGGGGTATCGACCACCGTTAGACTATTGATTCGTCCTAGAGCAATGCCTGGGGCGCCCTGGGCCCAGCTCGTTTGGCAGGTGATATCTGATGAACGTAAATCCAGCCAGTTTTGCTGCGCTTCTGAGAATTGGGTTTGTTCGTAAGCGATCGCCTCGACTGCGGCGGCGCGAAAGCGATCGTCCTGAGTGACAGCAAATAGCCGCAGTAGGGCATCGGCAATCCCTGCTGCGCCTTGGGAATAACCGGTTAGTCGCTTTCGCCGCCAGGTTTCCCAGGCCTTAGGGCCATCCTTAGGGCCGGTGCGATGAGCGAGTAAATGATCACCACAGGCGATCGCCGTCTTCAAGACTTGCCGCCGCTGTTCGCCTTCCAAATAAGGCAACAGGGTGAGCAGATGCACTAAGGTTCCTGCCGACCCGCCAACCAAATCAAACTGCTGATCTTTGGCGATGATTTCTGGGGTAATTAGGTTAGCAATACGATAAGCATCGTCAATCAGGGTATCGTCTTGCAGTAAATCACCCATCCGAGTGAGGGTATACATCCCCGATTGCAGTCTATCGGCCCTGCCTAATTCCGACCAATGCAGGGTCTTTCTGAGCAAATCTGCTTGAGGATGATTAAGCGATTGACGCATGCCGGCCACAGAGGCAAATGCCATGTCTCGCCAGGTCTGTTCACGAGTTAACCGGGCCAGAGCCGCAAAAAATAGACCCACGCCGCCACCGCCTGAATAAAGACCAACATCACTAACACCGGCAAAGAAGCTCTGGTTGTAGTGGGCATAACTAATGCCTACCCAAGCGACTGTCGAGTGATCTTGACTCCAAACCGCCGACTGGTAGAGATGTTCAGCCAAGGTATTGGCCGCAGCCAGTAACTTTTGAGAGCGTGTTGTTGTCTTCGTTGTGGCCGTTTTGGCAGCAGACGGTGTCAGCGATTGGCAGCCAGCCTGTTGCTGAGATGTGACTTCAGAGTCAGCCAGAAGGCAGGGTTCTTTCTGATAACGGGAGTACAGCGAGAGTAGAATAATTTGTTTCTGAAATTCCAACTCCTCTTGATTTAAGGTTTGTAGCCTTTTCATTACCGCATCAAAGCTGCAATCGGGAAAAAAGTCCTGGATAATTACTTTCCCATTGCAATACAAATCACAACTGTCAGTAGTACCGGTAAAGGAGGGAATATCCAGCTGCTCTAAGCACTGCTTCTCAGCTTGAAATAATGGCCACTGTCGCGTTTTTTCAGCTTGAGCCAAAAAAGCTCGACTCAGTAAATCTAATTGAATGCTGCGGGCCACTCCTGCCTGCATTAGATTAGGGGTAAAAGACTTTGCTAACAACCGGGAATAAACCACGGTATTGCGAAACAAGACTCGACTTATTTGCCCCCTGAAATTTTTGAGGGGACTCTCAGGCGATAAGAGCTGATCACGATGATTGCTCAGGGTTTGATACATGCTGACAAAACCCTGAGCAATCGCTTCGACATAGCGGTCAGGATAAACTTGCGTTGTGCCTAACAACGGTAGATTTTTTCTCAGATGATGGCTAGTTTCTGACGGTTCGGTCTGAATCGTCATACCGTCGGTGTTGATATTTCGCCAAACTATTGTGACAGAATCCAATTCCTCACCCGTGCCAAGGCCACTAATATCAATCAGTAAGTGATTGCCGTTTAAACTTAAAGACTGCCCCGGCAATAAAGATGTGCGTAAGACCGAAGTGCTTACTTTCAGGCCCAACTCGACATAGATATTTGATTGATCAGCCGCTTGGTTAACCACTGAAGGCACTAGCAGAGTTTCCAGGTCAACCAACATGGGGAACTCCCCACAAGCTAGGATATTTTCGGCGTGGAAATCATTACCTTCAAGAATATCTACCAGGCATAACAACATACCCTGTCGCTGATAGAATCGTTGCACACCTGCTTCGGATTCACAGGGCTGGTAATCGACAAATTCGACCCAGCCATAGTCAGTGTGATCTAAAGTGTCTGGATACCTGAGTGGTAGCAAATTTGAGTGCTGATTGCACCATTCTAGTAACCGATTAAAAGTTACTGCCAATCCCAATGGCTTGGGCTTATACACTACTTTTAAGCCATTATCAAAAGTGATGCTAGCAACCATACGCCTGCCTTCATGCGGATCAGACAAAGCAGGCTGAATGGCTGTTACCTGTTGTAAAGGTTGGCCCGAGGCAAACTGCCGCTCAATTAAAGACCAGTCATGTTTTAATCGGTCTAAAAACTCACCAGTAGCTTGTACCCATAGATCTACTAGAGTGGCGATCAATCGACCTAAAACACTGTATTCAGCAAATAGAGATGACATGCCATCGGTTAGATGTTTCTCTATAAATGCTCGATAAAGGTCAGTCCCTGGCTCCTGTTGCACTGAAGTCAAAAAGAATAAGTGCAAAGTCCCCTTGGTTGCGCGCAACTCCTCAAAGAGCACCATTAATGTGGGGGTGGCGATCTGGGCAACAGCATCTAGCAAGGCGAGATAAACCGTTTCCCAAGATTCTGGAGACAGCAACGATTCATATTCGGCAAACTGAGTTTTGAGCTGTTGCTGGGCAACTGCAATTATCGGTAGACACAAATCTTGAAACGCAACTGGCTCAGGGGGCTGGGGCAGATGAGGGTAGTCCTCGACTCGAAACCCTTGGGCCACTTGCATAATCTGGTCTAAGGTCGTTGTCCAAGCTGGGAGATGAGTCGGTTTGATCTGGTCTCCCTGCAATAGGATGCGTGGCACCATGTCTGGGGCAATGTGGTCCCAGTCGAGCCGTCGCTCAAACTTAAGCTGGTCATCGTTGAATATCTGTCCGCACCAAAAGCTGAGTCGTCGTTCAAACTCTGCCTGCTGCTCCGGCGGTAGAGATACTGTCGACGCTTCAGTCTCCGGCGGCTGCTCGGGATTTTGAATAATCGGAAGAATTTCGGTCAAATAGTGAGCTCTGGCCGCAGCAGACAGAAGATACTGATCAACCACTTCAGCTGAGGCGCGGGCTAGCATTTGGTTATGCCTTAGGGTCTTCAAAGAACTTGCCAATGGGGTAGTCGTCAGAGAACAGGACTGCGAATGCCGAGTCGAGGAAGCCTAGTAGACTGCAGCGTGATTTCACCAACCATTGCCGATGGTTAGGGCCGTGAGGGCAAGGGGGCCAGAGAACTGGAATAGTCGTCTTACTGCTGCCGTGGAGTGCTAGTGACATAAAGTCAGCTACCAAGCTGATACTTTGCTGCATCAAAAGTTGTCACCCCTTGAATTGCAACTTTTTGCTGAAAGCATGGTTGCAGATGAACTTTTCAAAACTGCTAACTCAAGCTATCACAGCTTAAAAACACACCATTTGGATGAGCGTCTCAAGTTACTTAGACGAACGTCTCAACTTCAATCAAGAAGCCCATCTTAGCCGTTTTGACCGGTATAATCCAAGTCAGGAAAAGTTGTTTTTTAGAGAAGAAGCAACTGAGGTTTTTTTGTTTTTTAGTTCTTTTGGTGTCTTAACTATGCGTTATGTTGCGGTTTGTGGCAGCCCTCTGCTGAAGTTCAACAATCATCAAAATGTAGTCAGATCTTTAGAAATTGAGGGCATTAACTTTACCTGCGGTTTACTGCATAGTGAGGATATGCAATTCGATTCTGAATCTCCTGAAAATCATGAAAAAGTTCTGGTCAAAATTCGAGCCTTTTCATCGAATTATCGGGACAAGAGTATTATCTTGAGAGCCGCTACCAATCTGCCCGATCAAAACTTTTATGCCTTCGGGTCTGACTTTGTCGCTGAAGTGCTAACTGTCGGAAGCAAAGTTGATGGACTGCAACCGGGAGACCGGGTGATCAACAATAACCAGTACCCCGATTCAGGAGTAGCAGGATTACTCCCTGGTGTACCCACTAACCATAGTTCTAAAGAACTGCAAGTTTTTCACCAGGCCAAGCTGCTAAAAATTCCCGATAGTATTTCCGATGAAATGGCGGCAGGGTTTAGTATTGGGGCCCAAACCGCTTATAGTATGCTGCGCAAGCTTGACGTTCGACCAGGTGAAAATATTCTCGTCACAGCGGCAAAATCAAACACGTCCCTATTTGTGATCAATGCTCTGAAACATCGCGGGGTTAACGTCTACGCAACCTCAACCTCTCGTAAATTTGAAGATAAGCTCTTGGCAATGGGGGTCAAACAACTGATTCAAGTTGACCCTAATCAAGAAGATTGGTCACACATACCTGAGCTGATGCAGATCTATCGTGAAACCGGCGGTATTCACTGCATCGTTGATCCCTTCTTTGATTTACATATTGGTAAATTGTTACCGATTTTACGCCGAGGGGAGGGAGGACGTTACGTCACCTGCGGTCTTTACGATCAGTACTCAACTTATACCGGACACGACTTTAAATATCACGGCATGGCCCTAAAAGACGTGATGCTGTTTGCCATGATGAATAATGTGCAACTTATTGGTAACTGTGTGGGCAAAACAGCAGATTTACAGCAGGCAGTCAATGACTGCGATCGCGGCAAATTTACGGTGGCTGTAGACTCGATTTTTTCAGGAAATCAAATCGAAGAGTTTGTAGACCGTACTTATAAAAGCCGCGATCGCTTCGGAAAAGTGATTTTCAAATATTGACTAGAGAACGGCTATCGATCTCATAAACAAGATGTTTGTGGAGATGGATTTTAAATCATCAGAGGTGCATTGAGATGTCAACTGCAGCAGTGCAAGAATTCTTGAGAAAAGTTGCTGAAGACGAGTCACTTCAGGGCGAGCTGGCTCAGGCTTTAGAAGCTGAAAACGATCGCCAGGCAGTGACTGAACTGGCTAATTCTAAAGGCTATGAGTTTACCCCCGAAGAACTTTGGGCCGAAATTCAACGGCGGCAGACCGAGTTTGAAAAATTCAAACGGGCTGGTGAGCTGAGCGATGAAGAGCTCGAGGAAACCGCTGCTGGGGCGATTCCCGCGGCAATCGCTCAAGTCGCTTTATCGTGGTAACGGTAGGTACCAAGCTTGCCCCCAGCCGCCATAATTCTGTGTGTTGTCTTAGCGATCGTCACCAAGATTGGCACAAGCATCCTAAAAATGCTGGATTCTTAGACTGCTACGAGCCATTCGGCTTAGCGTCGGAGGCAGCAAACAAAATGGTCACCATAAATTGATCCATTGCCAACGAGATAGAAACCGCAGTTGAGTTTGGAAAACTCAGATGACCTCAATCTCTATGCAGCGATTTTCTTGACGCCACCTTCGATTTTTTGATTTCAACTTTCGCCATATTGTCTATCGCCCAGTTCAGGGTAGCCAACTTCTAAAGGTTTTGATTTGTACCCAGTCAGAGCTATCAAGGTCAATACTTGCTGGAATAGTTAGGATCTCCCCCAGTTTGCTGTGAAAGATTTCAGACGGTGTCATTCCGAAAGTTCGCTTAAATAACCGAGAAAAATAAGCCGGGTCAGTAAACCCCGAAGCCAGAGCAATGCTATAAATCGGCATTCTCGAATTTTCGGGTTGAGCTCTTGAGAGTTTATTAAATGCCTGCTTCAGTCGTTGATTGCGAATATAAGTCTCGACTCCAGACTCTGCCTTAAAGCAGCGATATACCGTTGCTCGCGAACAGTTAAACGCTTTACAAATTTGCTGAGTACTTAATTCGGGCTGATGTAAGTTGCTTTGAATAAATTCTTTCATAGCCTGTAGGGTCGATGTTTGCACACAGTGTTGCTCTTCAGCTGTCCGCTGTTGCTTTGGGATCATCAGACCATTGATTAACCCCACCAGTGCTTGGGACAACCCCTTAGCATTTCTCTGTGAAGTTTCTGGAATGATTTTCCACAGTTCTTTCATGGTTGACGCCAGCAACCGACCCTGGGGCGATCGCGTATGCCAAGACTGAGCTGAAAAATGCTCAATGCAGTCAGAACAAACGAACTCTCTGGGAATGACGAAAGAAATTAAGCTAGCATCTTCAACCGTCGTAAAGAGAGTTTTACGGTAATCGAACAGGTTTACCTGATAGGGCGACATGGCGATGAAATCATCCCCCAGTCGCCCCAGGCCATTGCCAGTTATGTATAACTCCAAGACCAAGTGATCAGTCGCTCCCAGCCGGGCATGTTGGAAAGTGCGATTAAAGGTTTGGGCTTTAAACTCTGTGGAGATAAAAACAATTCCCTCTAGCAAATAGGCTTTAAGGAAGGCTGAGAATTCATTAGGACTTCGTACTTGAGTATCGAATAGAATTTTGGTGACTTCAGTCCAGGTTGCCAAACATTCATCAGTAGCCATGTCTTGCGAACAAGGCTGAACGCTAGGAACCAGGTTGGGAGAAAGTGTAGGAGACTGCATTAGTAGACTTCAAAAATTAAATAGACAGCAACTAAAGCTCATTACAGTTGTGTCGTGACGAATATGCTCAACGATGCCGAGTTAGGCAAGGTTTTACTGTGTTGGGCCAACCGCTGCGGTGTCTATCAGGGGCACTGGCAACTAAGTAGGGATGTCGTGAAACCCTCTTGAGAACAGCATTTCTCTGAGAGACAGCGCTCTGTAAATGAATTCGGTGACGACGGCTGGAGTCACCGGCGTCGATTGAGGTTGTGTCAGATTGATAATTTCCCTTTTGCAGGCGAGGAGAGTACCCCGCGCTGGATAGATTACCTGCCATGCCAGGTGGCCCAAGTCCTTAAGTCCGCATCCGGTGCGGATGCGCTAGTTTGTCGGTCCAGCTTGATTACCTTTGCTATTGTTTTGCTACAGCAAACCTTGAATGCAGGAGAGACCATAGCGGAACAAGTTTTGGAACAGGTTCAGGAAATGTCAAAAAAGCAGGCTTTAACATAGCGAGGTGCGTCCCATCCCTCGACAGTCACTCTTAACTAAGTAGAAAGCCCTAATTATCGTGAATCAAGCGCTCAAAGGGTTTAAAGAATTGATTACCCTCTTTAAATGTGATTTATAAACGCATTTTTTTGAAATTTGCCAAACAATCAAAATAAAAATCACTATCGCGTAGCTGTAAGGAAAGCAGGATTAACTTACGTTAAACTCGCACTAAGTAAAGAACTAGACCTTAGGATTTTAGCAATCAAAATTGCTTTTTTTCTTTTTGACATAGTTTTTTTTGATAGCACTTGTTAAACAAATGAGGGCAAGTGAATTCGATTTGTCAAGTCAAACTTTTATTCTGATATTCAATATGGTTTTCTGAGACGTTCATCCAACTAAGTTGAGACGTTCATTCAATTGGCCAAACTACAGCGTGTGTATATTAAACGAGGTAATCGAAAGTTCTTTATTGAGGTAATTACTCATGTCAATGACTGCCGTTCAGGATTTTTTAGGTAAAGTATCTGAAGATCAAGCACTGCAAAATGATTTGGCCAAAGCTCTAGAGGCTGAAAACGATCGTCAGGCTGTAACCGACCTGGCAAAATCTAAGGGCTATGACTTTTCTCCGGAAGAGTTAGCTGCAGAAGTCGAAAGACGCCGGCAGGAGGTTATTCAACGTCAGGAAGCCGGGGAACTGAGTGATGAAGAATTAGAGGCGGTAGCAGGTGGAGAGTTCGTAGCTACAGCTGTTGCCTCAGCGATCATCGGCAGTTTAGGGCTCAGCATATCATCTGCTCAAACTACAATAGGTATATTCAAGCCTAAGTGGTAGACATTCGTTATAGAAAGGTGGCGAGCAGTTTTTGTTTGTCACCTTTTTAAGAGGTCTAGATCTATCACTGCCAGCGCCCTAAGGAAAAGTTCTTGAGGCGTTGGCCCAACTTGGTGAACTGTCGTATATCTTCACAGAACTAGATAGGGCTGGCTTTTTGAGTCAGAAAATGAATCATTTCAGCAGCTGCTATTCAGCAATTTTCAGATGAGTCAGTTTAGTTTTTAACAAGATATACTCGTCAACTTCATTTCTACAGAATTCCCACTCTACCCAGAACCGTCTTCGTGAAGTTGGCAGCTATGGTCCGGCTGTTTGTAAACCTGTCAGTAGATTTCAGGTGGTACGTAGCCCTAATCAGTATGCATGTAATGCTCAATGCGAATTCAAGAAACCTTATCTCAAGCTTCCACGGGGTTTGCAGTCAACCAATTTGCGGTTGAAGATCTGCTGGCTCCTGTTTCAGATATTCAATTTTCAGAAGAATACTGGGAGCAGCAGCTCCTTCATGTGCCCCGTAATCAGTCAGGTTACTATGAGGCACTGTTTTCAGTCGATGCCTTAGAGCAAGTGTTGCAATGTACCCAAGTCAAATCACCCGATATTCGGGTGGTTAGAAACCAGATTGAGATGCTGCCCGCCCAGTACCAAAAGGCAAACGGCAGCATTCATATGAATCAGCTTTACAAAGCCTATGATGAAGGTCACTCCATCATCATCAATGGCCTACAGCGGTTTTGGCCGGCGGTGGCAACTTTTTGCAATCAACTGCAGCAGGTGCTGAGCCATTCGATTGTCGCTAACTGCTATTTTTCACCAGCAAATTCAAAGGCATTGCAGCCCCATTACGATACTCATGATGTGTTTGTGGTGCAGCTAGCCGGATCAAAGTATTGGAAATTTCATGGCGCTGCTCAACCGGTGCCGTTGCATAATAGCTTTCAGCCCGTTATCCCTGAGCAAAATTTGGGGCCGCCCAAGGATGAGATTCTGGTGCATCCAGGAGACCTGGTCTATATTCCCCGAGGGGTAGTTCACCACGCTGAGACCGGCGATCGCTTTTCGTTTCACATGACCTTGGGGGTGCATCCTACGCAGTGGATAGATCTTCTTCAACAGGCCTTAACAACCCTCAGTCTGCAAGATGAACGCTTTCGTAAAGCCCTGCCGCCTGGTTTTTTAGAAGAGAGCAACGGCGATACTTTAGCAGAGCAGTTTGCAAAATTATTAGAGGTTTTTAGCCATCAGGCTAATGTGCACGAAGCCTTTGGCATGTTAAAGCACCAGTTTTCACAAAATATGACTCCAGCACCGGATGGACATTTAAATCAGTTGAATGAGCTGACTTCTATTACACCTAGAACTTTTGTAGAAAAGCGGCAGACTATGGATTGCCAGCTAATTGATCGAGGGCTTTCAGTCAGTCTTAAATTTCCAGGAAATACTATCGGCGGCTCCATTAGCTATCGCTGTGCAATGGAATTTGTCGTTCAAGCAACAGGATCTTTTCGTGTTGATGAATTACCTGGTTTAGAACAAGCAAAACAGGTTTCACTGACTCAACGCTTGATTAGAGGGGGACTGCTCAAAAAGCAATTTTCATCTGAAAGGAATAATTAAGAGTTGAGAACTCAATAAAAGTCTAGATTTGAGTATCAAACCTGAGACAGAGTGCAGCCCAGCTTTGCAAGTCTGGGTTGCACTCTGTCTTAATAGTTATCGTCGGCAGGTTTCACTTGCTATGTCATTATCATCTCATCGGCGATCGCGATGCCAAAATAAACGGGCTCTTAGAGCGACCTGAATTTGGCTAATCTCGTTTGTGAGGAGGGCGATGTTAGAAGTGTGGTAGCTCCTAGTTCACCGTCCCCCTCATCAACATGTCAAATCCCTTCCAGACAGAGTATTTTCACTTCGCTTGTGCCCCTGTCCCTGAAGTGAGCATGAGTACGATAAGTTCGTCATGCAATTTGCTTACGCTTTAACGATACTCCCCTCACTACCGAAACTGCCAGTAGCGCTATGGCAGAAGTCATAGGTTCTGGAACATCTACGACGTCGTCTTCCTTATCGACTCTAATATTTGTAAGGTTCACGTCGATTTCCGGTGGGCCACCAATTTCCAGTTGAATAGCACCCACATTGGTGAAGTCCACAGTGCCAGAGAAATCGTCAAAAAGAAAAGATGTCGTTAGCGGCGTCGTAATTATGCTATCAAAAGTCTGTGAAAGCGTTGCAACGTTGTTGTTGAGATCGAAGATTGTAAAGTCAAGCGCTAGTCCCGGCAGGTCAGCAAACGCAATATCTACAAAGATGCCGTTTAAATCATGACCATTGTTTTGGGTGATATCAATCCCCCCCAGTCCACCCGTATCAAGCGAGTCGGGGCTATCATCACCATCCCATGTAAGCAGGCCAATTCCATTGGTACTTACATTGTTGGAGAAGTTAAGCACACCATTTGTGACTTGAAGGCGAGTCTCTAAAAAGCTATCGGCATCTCCTGAAGCTTCGATATCCCGAAAACCGCCAAGGATACTACTGCTAGGACCTACCTGACTCCTCGCTGGAATAACTGGATCAATTGGTTGAAGCCCAACATCTTGCTCAACTGAAAAATCATCAATCAGAATCGAATCTGCCTGGGCGCTCCCAGCCAACCCAACTCCGAGTGCAACTGCACTTGCAAGTGCGAGCGAAGTCTGTTTAAACATAGCTATTCTCAAAAAACGACAAAGAGATTATTACGAGAAATCTCGCAATATGTATCACCTCACGTCCAGCGATCATACGGATCTTGCAGTGATGTTTGTAACCGTATAAAGAGCAAGTTCATCCATTCTTTAAATCGAAACCATTTCATCTAAGTATCGGACAGAATCTTTAGAGTTTGACAAAAGCTTCTGCGCGGTATTATTCATCATTTTTCGGCCAAGAATAAGCCAGAAAAAACCAAGAATAAATACTTGGCCAAAAATTTACAGTTGACACCTAAAAATAATTTTTAGTATCAATGAGACGCTAGTCCAAGAATCTTGAGATACTCAATCAAGTCAGCATTTTTAATCCTTGATATTCTTATCAACGTGTGGCAGCGATTTACGAGCAGGCTTGCGATAGTAGTCTAAATCGAGGTATTAAATATCAAAGAGTAAATCCTGAATAATGACCGACTGAGTTTTGGTTTGATACAGCGATCGTTTGCTTCCCTATCCTATGTGCATAGGAACATAGGATAGGGAAGTATCTGCTGGTTCAACTAATTAATATTATTCGAAACTGAGTTTCATGGATTCAAGTAAAATGATCGACTGTTTATTAACATGATTTTTAGTCATTTCTGGTATCTAAGACCCTCATCCATGAAGCCAAGTCTCGATTAAATTCCAATTTTTCATGATGTTGAATGTAATGCACCAAGATACAACTCGTACAGCTCAAGATTTGCTTGATGCTGACTTAGTTTCCTCTGAGCAAGCTGTCGCGATCGATCAGGTTGTGAAAGAGTTTTCGATGGCTGTGACTCCAGACATGATGGAGTTGATTGATTTCAACGAACCAGCTGATCCCATTGCCCAGCAATTCATTCCTAGCACCAAAGAGTTGAACATTCTTCCCGAAGAGTTAGCTGACCCTATTGGTGATTTTCCCCATACTCCGGTCAAAGGAATTGTTCACCGCTATCCGGATCGGGTGCTGCTCAAAACCATTCATGTTTGTCCGGTCTACTGTCGATTTTGTTTTCGCCGAGAAGTTGTCGGTAACGATGGTGAAGGACTCTCTCCTCAGGAATTAGAGTCAGCATTAGATTACATTCGCAACCATCCTGAAATTTGGGAAGTCATCCTGACTGGCGGCGATCCGATGATTTTATCCAAGCCCAAGCTGCACTCTATTATTCAGGCCCTTGACCAAGTCGATCATGTTGGTATCATTCGCATTCATACCCGGGTTCCGGTAGTTGACCCAGGGCGAATTGATCAGGAAGTCGCTCAGATTCTTAGAGTTAGCAAACCAGTTTATATGGCCATTCATACTAATCATCCGAAAGAATTTAGTGAGACTGCCTGCAGCGCGATCGCAACTTTGGCAGATGCGGGTATTCCTTTAGTGAGTCAGACAGTATTACTAAAGGGAATTAATAACGATCCTGAAACCTTGACCCGGCTTTTCCGATTGATAGTGAGAAATCGGATTAAGCCTTATTACCTGCATCATGGAGATTTTGCTAAGGGGACGAGTCATTTTCGCACCACCATTCAAGAAGGTCAGGCATTGATGCGGGCTTTGAGAGGCAAAATCTCAGGACTTTGTCAACCCACATATGTTCTTGATATTCCTGGCGGGTATGGAAAAGTACCTATTGGTCCCAACTATCTGCAGAAGCAGGAAGACAACCAATACTATGTTGAAGATCCTTGGTCTCAAGCACACCTTTATCCACCCAAGGATTGACATAATTGCACAGAATGCGTGCCTTTCTGCAAGAAGGGTATGAATCACCTATGTTCTTATTTGTTAGCCATTTGTTAACCGAGAAAATAGCTAAAGCCTCAACCGAGCTCTCAGCCAATTTAATAAGTGATTCAAGAAAATCTATCATGACATTATCTTATTTAGCTTTGCCTTTGAGAAAATTATTCATATAGTAAATTGAGTGTTTTTAAGGTTTGGCTGTACATGCTTGTTTTGCACTTTCATAAGCTTCGTATTATTTTATTGGCTCTTTTAGAGGAAGAAGTTTAGTAGCTTAATCGCTTATTGCCTCGCTCTTTTTCGTTAGCAAGAACTGTCTTTATCTAGAGGGCTAGAACAGTGTCAAAACTTATATCTATTCATTCTTATCGAGGAGGGACAGGGAAGTCCAATACCACCGCTAATCTGGCTGCTACCTTGGCAAAGTATGGTAAGCGAGTTGCTGTGGTTGACACTGATATCCAGTCTCCAGGGATTCACGTTTTATTCGGGTTTCAAGAAGATCAGATCACGATTGCTTTAAACGACTATCTTTGGGGTCGTCGCTCCATTAGCGAAGTCGCCTACGAAGTCACTGATGCTTTGGGCTCTCTAGCTGATAATGGGGGAAAAATATTTTTGATTCCCAGCAGTAGTCGAGCCGAAGACATTGCCCGAGTATTGCGGGAAGGTTATGACATTGAGTATCTAAGTCAAGGACTACAGGCTCTCATCAATGAGCTTAATCTTGACTATTTGTTGGTTGACACCCACCCAGGACTAAACGAAGAGACACTGCTGTCAATTTCAGTCTCTGATGTCCTATTTTTGATTTTGCGTCCTGATGCCCAAGACTATCAAGGCACTGCTGTCACGGTCGATGTAGCGCGAAAACTCAAGGTGCCAGCTTTATTCATGATAGTGAATAAAGTCCCCCAATTCTTCGACCTGGGTGAACTTAAGTCCAAAGTAGAAGCCACCTATGAAGCCGATGTGGTTGGGGTTTTACCCCATTCTGATGAAATGATGGTGCTAGCCAGTAATGGACTTTTCGTAGTTAAGTATCCAAATGATCCTGTGAGCAAAACTTTTGATGAAATTGTGATTCATTGTCTGATCTGATTGGTTGAAAGGAGAGTCAAACTGAGAAATAAGCTCATGGATACTTTGGCATTCAGAACACAAGTCTTAGAAGCACACGGCGCAAAACTGACGGAGGTAGAAGAGCTTCTGGCTTACAATCGCAACTTGTTTGATGAGCAGAGGGGCTCGATAAATCCTGTTGATTTCCCTCTGGCGAATGAACCTCATATAGAGGTTTGGCGAGAGTATGTGGCATCAGCTCAAAGTCAGGGTGCTTTTAGCGCCTTGGCGAACGCTCTAGTGCAGTTAAGATTTCCGATACAAGCTGGAATTAGCACCCGCGAGGATTATCGGCGCGCCACTCGCAAAGGGGAATTTCCGACTCAGACTATGACCGAGTTAGTGTTGATTGAACCTGAGCAGCTTCAGATATTTATCTACCCCACTTTGGCAGGAGAAATTCCAGTCATTGTGTCAGGTAATCGAGCCGATTTTGTCGCCTTGTTGCAAGCCCTAACTAAGCGCAACGAGCCGGTAGATATTCCTGATTCTATGGGGGCTTGCATTGTGAGTGGGTACAACAATTGGGATCGGGTCAAGCGATATCGCCAGCACTGGGAGTCACAATACCCTGATCACTGTTCAGAGCAAGACTGGCTGGAGGCATTTGCTGACCTAGTCCCTCAAAAAGCACGCTATCAGGACCGATTTATTCTCCTGAGTCGCGGGCCGTATAGTAACGTGCCAGCCACTCAACTAGGGTTAGATGAGGACGAATGGTTGCGCTTATCTTTGGTGATCCGACGAGAACATGAGTCAATCCATTACGCCACGCGTCGCTGTTTCCAATCTATGCGCAATAACGCTCTAGACGAGTTGATCGCCGATTACTTTGGGATTTTAGCGGCTAATGAAGAATACCGAGCCGACTGGTTCTTGCAATTCATTGGTCTAGAACAATTCCCTACTTATCGCGAAAGCGGGAGACTGCATTTGTACTTGGGCGATCCGCCGCTGTCGGCAGGTGCTTTTACCGTGTTGACATCCCTTGTGAAGCAGGCGGCGGCAAACCTAGAGCAGTTTGATCGAACTTATTTGCAGCGGCATCGCACGATCGCGGGAAAAATTGCCACCTTATTGGCGTTGGTTTCGCTAACTCTTGAAGAGCTTGCTTCTGACGCTAGTTTCATGCTGTTACGCAAGGCGATGCAAGCCCACCAAAAACAGTTTGATCCGGCCTTGTCCTGATTTGAGTGTTTACAGGAGATCCTGAATTTTCTGATGTTCCTCCTCACCGTTTAATTCTTGAGAGCAATGGCAGACTTACTTCTTGAAGCCCTACATGATCAGGATATTGACTGGTTGGTGACCGCTGGTCGCCAGCGCACCCTGAGTGAGGATGCGGTGCTCGTTCAGCAAGGGCAATTGGTGGGTGATATTTACATTGTCTTGAGTGGTCAACTGACTTCTGCCGTTATCGATGATCAAGAGAGCGTACTAGGGCGAGCTTTTTCGGCACTTTCCGGCAATGCCAGTCTTGAGCATGTCCTTTTCCCCTTAACGGATGGCGATATTTTTGGGGAAATATCAGTTCTGCACAATTCGCGATCGCCGATGGTGGTCAAGGCCGAATCGGCTTCAACCGTATTAGCTGTCCCCCAAGCTCAGTTGCAAGCCAAGCTAGCCAAAGATCTCGAATTTGCTTCTCGACTTTATCGAGTCATCGCGACCTTACTGCTGGACCGCTACGAGTTCCTGCTAGACAAATTTATCTATCGTCGGGGGCTGCAGCTCGCTGCCATGCGAGACGGGCCGGTAATTTTTGGCGAGCTGTTTGACAGTGACGTGGATTGGATGATCAATCATGGCTTGGTGGTGCAACTAGCTTCTGATGAGCGCTTAATCCAATCAGGTCGGCCGGCAGACACGTTTTATATTGTGCTGCAGGGATTGCTCTCGACTTCAATAACGGGAGGGAAATCGGCGGTACTGGCCCAAATTTTCAGCCAGGTTGCGACCCCAGACCCCTCAGAAGCGGAACTGGGTCGAGAGGTGGCCCGGTCTGCGCAAGGTGAAGTCGCAGGAGAAACCACTCTAATTGACTCGCGGTTGTCAAAGTTTGCTGTCAGTGCGATTGAGCCGTCAGTTCTACTGGCCATCCCGCGGCGAGAACTCTCCATCAAGCTGCAACAGGACTCGGGTATGGCCACCCGATTTTATCGAGTATTGACCATCCTCCTGTCAGAACGTCTGACTAGCCTCATCAACCGTCTTGGCTATGGCCGGGCTTCCTACCAGGTCGGTCAATCGCTCTCTCCGGAGATCCATTACGAAGACGAATTAGACCTTGAGCTGATTGATCATTTAGCCGTCGGGGGTGCCCGGTTTGAGTGGATGCTGAAGCGCTTAAAGGTAGATCCGTCATGACCCCAAAAACGCCGAATCAGGAGCAGGAAAAGGCCAAGAAAAAGATATTTCGACAAGAAGCGATTGATCGCCTAGCTTCTCCTGAGCAGCTGGACCAAATGGTAAAAGTGGTAGACCCAAAAGCTTGGGTGCCACTGGTGGGACTGGGGTTACTGATTTTAGTCGGCGGCTTATGGAGTGTTTTCGGACGCCTACCGCTCAACGTCACTGGGCAGGGAGTATTGGTGCGGCCGCGGCGGGTGGTGCAATTGCAGGTACCTGGCGGTGGGCGGGTGTTGTCTTTAGAAGTCCAACCGGGTGACCCCATTGAAGCTGGGCAAGTCATTGGGACAATCGATCAATCCTCTACGGAACAGCAGCTCGGGCAGGAACGAGAAAAGCTAGCGCGACTGCAGGCCCAAACGGATGAAAGCACGACGCTCGATGCTCGGCAAGTAGAACTGCAAAAGGCGGTGATTGCACAGCAGCGGGCAGCCCTACAGGCAAATCTCGAAACGACTCAATCGCTGACTCCCGTGCTCCGGGATGAGAGTTTGCAGTCGATTCGAGAAAACCGTCGCAGTCTCGACGTAAGACTACAGCAGACTCGAGAATTGCTGCCGACCTTGCAGGAGCGAGTCGAAAGTCGGCGACAGTTGCTCGCGGAGCAGGTCATCACTGGCGATGTCCTGCTGCAGGCGGAGCAAGAGTACTTTAATAGCCTGGCCCAAGTGGCGGATCTGGAAGCGCAGCGACGTCAGCTGGATGTCCAAGAGGCCGAGGCGCAACGCCAGTATCTGCAAAACTTGAATACGGTGCGGGAAATACAGACCCAGTTACAAGATCTCGCCTCGCAAGAAGCGCAATTGAATCAGCAACAACTGGAAACCGGCTTCAATCGCGACAACCAGATCGAACAGGTGCGGGAGAAAATCGCCCAACTCGAACTGCAATTGGAGGACCAGGGCACGATTACGAGTCCTCATACGGGGCGTGTGTTAGAGCTCGCGATTGTCACCGGTCAGGTCATTGAACCGGGCAAACAATTGGCCTCTTTGGAAATTGCGGATGAAGCTAAAGAATTAATCAACCTGGCTTACTTTCCTGATCGGGATGGGAAACAAATTGATTCAGGAATGACGGCCCAGGTCACCCCCAGCATCGTCAAGCGAGAGCGCTATGGCGGCATCGTCGGCGAAGTCGAGTCGGTATCGCAGTTTCCCTTGACCACCCAGGAGGTTGCCGCTGCCGTGGGCAATGCTGAACTGGCTCAAAACTTTACGCGCAATGGCCCGCCGGTACAGGTCTCGATTCAGCTGGCCGCTGATGATCGCAATGGGAGCGGGTACGCTTGGACTTCCTCGGGCGGCCCAAGAGAGGAAATCACCTCTGGAACAACTACGCAGGTGCAGGTGCGAGTTGGGGAGATTGCCCCGATCGCTTACATCATTCCTCTATTCCGTTCCTGGACGGGGGTGTATTAATGTGTGCGATCGCCCGCCATTTCTTTCGCCAAGCTGTTGAGGTGCCGCTCTATGGCTGTTGGTTTCATTAGCAATCTTGTGTCCCAATTGCGGTTCGATCCGAGCCGCACGCCCACCCTCATTCAAATGGAAAATGTGGAATGTGGGGCGGCAGCACTTGGCATTGTTCTGGGCTATTACGGGCGCATCGTCCCTTTGCCAGAGTTGCGCCGCGAGTGCGGCGTGTCAAGAGATGGCAGTAAAGCCTCGAACGTGCTGAAGGCGGCTCGGTTGTACGGCCTGCAGACAAAGGGCTTTCGCCGCAGTATTGAGGAGCTGAAAGAAGTCCGTCTGCCCTGCATCGTATTTTGGAATTTCAACCATTTCTTAGTCGTCGAAAAGTTTGTTGGTGACCAGGTTTATCTCAACGATCCAGCGTCTGGTCGTCGCAAGATTGGTCAGGAAGAATTCAACGCTGCTTATACCGGGGTTGTCCTTGTTTTAGAACCCGGACCTGACTTTGAGAAAGGGGGCAAAAAGAAAGGAATTTTGCCGGCCCTCTTGTCACGGCTGAGCCACTCTAAGCAGGCCCTTGTATTTTGTCTGCTCGCTGGGTTGCTGCTGACGATGCCGCGTCTAGCTGTGCCGGCTTTTACCCAAGTGTTTGTCGATGAAGTGCTGGTGCAAAGTCGCACTGACTGGCTGCGACCTTTGCTATTGGGCATGATTTTCACGGCGTTGATTCAAGGCTTGCTCAGTCGTTTGCGGCAGACCTATTTACGGCGACTCATGATTAAGCTGTCGCTCACCATGTCAGGGCAATTTATCTGGCATACCTTGCGCTTGCCGGTCGGGTTTTACGCGCAGCGCTATGCCGGAGAAATTAGCAACCGCACTCAGCTTAACGACAAAGTTGCCAATGTTATTTCTGGCCAACTGGCAACCACCGTGATTGATACCCTCATGATTGTGTTTTATGCCGTCATCATGTTTGCCTATGATTGGCTGCTCACTCTCATTGCCATCGCGTTTGCCGCCATTAACCTGATCGTCTTAAAGCTACTTTCCGACAGCCGCACCGACGTTAATAGCAAGCTCGCCCAAGAAAGCGGCAAAAGTGTTGGGGTGGCGATCGGTGGCTTGCTCTCCATCGAAAGCGTCAAGGCCTCTGGATTAGAGTCTGATCTGTTCTCGAAGTTTTCGGGATACTACGCCAAGCTGAACAACGCGCAGCTACAAGCGGGGTTACCGAACCAGATGCTCGCGACTCTGCCAGAATTTCTGGCGTCGATTGCTGTGGCAGTCATTTTATTAGTGGGGGGACTGCGGGTGATGAACGGCACCCTCAGCATCGGCATGTTGGTCGCCTATCAAGCCTTGACCACGAGTTTTTTGGCGCCAGTCACTACGCTGCTGAGCTTTGGCAGCACTTTGCAAGATCTGACAGCTGACCTGAACCGATTGGACGATGTGTTGGAAAATCCCCTCGATCCTGAGGCAGAACGTCAAGCTACTCTGAACTTAGAGGTTCCCGCCCATCCGGGACAGCCCTTGAGCCTACCGAGACAGGCGTTTCGCCTGCAAGGGCAGGTGGAACTGCGAGATTTAACCTTCGGCTATAGCCGCTTAGAGCCGCCTTTAATTGACCATCTCAACCTCACCCTAAAGCCAGGGCAACGGGTGGCCTTGGTGGGGGGAAGCGGTTCTGGTAAATCGACCGTGGCTAAGCTCGTGACCGGGTTGTACCTGCCTTGGTCAGGCTCGATTCTGTTTGACGGCAGGCCTCGCGACGAAATTCCCCGCTCGATGTTGGCCAACTCCCTAGCAATGGTTGAGCAAGACATTTTTCTGTTTGCCGGAACTGTGCGAGACAACCTCACGCTGTGGGATCCGACAGTGCCGCTGGAAGATATTGTGCAAGCCTGCAAAGATGCCGAGATTCACGATTTGGTTGCCCTGATGCCAGGTGGATATGACGCCAAACTGGCAGAAGGGGGCACCAGTGTTAGTGGGGGACAGCGTCAGCGTCTCGAAATTGCCCGCTCTCTGGTGCGTAACCCGGCAGTTCTAGTGCTGGATGAAGCCACAAGCGCTCTGGATGCTGAAACTGAGCTGTTGATTGATCGCCATCTGCGTCGTCGTGGCTGCTCCTGTATCGTCGTGGCTCACCGTCTCAGCACGATTCGTGACTGCGATGAAATCATCGTGCTGGATCATGGCAAAGTCGCACAACGAGGAACCCACGAGGAACTTCGCCTGCAGGAAGGCTTGTATCAGGAATTAATCGGTACATCCGATGCTACCGACGATGCGAGCAGCGATCAGAGAGGAACCGTCTAATGGGTCAGCGTCCTGCCTTGTCCCCGTCGCTTACCCTGCAGGGTAATCAACCCCTATTACTGCGGGATGTAAATGCTGCCTGGTATGTCAGCTCTGGTTCACTAGCTCTGTTCGCGGTGCAGGTAGATGCCAATCAAGAACCGATTTCTCAACGCCGATATCTGTTTACTATCAGTGCTGGAGAATGGATCTTAGGCACAGGGGTATGGGCTGGCAAAACCGCGGATTATGCCCTCATGGCTGTCGCCTATGAAACCTCGATCCTGCAGCCTCTGGCGATCGCTGAATTCATGGCTGCGATCGCCGCTGACGATGGCGGCGCAATTACGAATCTCGAAACGTGGATACGGCATTTCAGTACTGGGTTGTCTCAACACCCCCTCGATCTCGTTCCCCAGGGCTATGAGACCGTATTGGTCAAGCAATCTAAGTTTCTCTCCTTACAACCAAATCAGGTATTGGGCCCGGAACGGCACCAAGTTAATTGGGTCAAAGTGCTAAGAGGTCATACCTGGTGGCTGGGGTTAGAGACGCTGGCAGTCGATACGACTAGCTCGGTGTTTCCGGTGACGGCTGACCTCTGGCTCCAGGCTCAGGTGTCAACTGAGTTGGAAATTTTGACATTAGGAGACAACCTGAATCCTAATGTCCTCACCGCTGCCGACCTGCTGTTGGGTATTGAGCAATTTCATCACCATCTTTTCCAATATCTAGAGTGCTTGGAGCAACAAGCCACTAAGCTCGAATTTCAGCAATTTCAAGAACGCCAGCGATTGACTCAGCAAACCATGACTGGGGCAATCGGCGAACTGACCGGCGTGCTGAACACCGCCGCGATCAACCTACCGCAAGTGGGAACCCCACTCTTGGTGGCGGCAGGAGCGGTCGGGCGAGCGATGGGAATTGAGGTGCGGACACCAGCCGCTTCCATCGATTTAGATCGGATTCAGGAACCGATTGAAGCGATCTCCAGCGCCTCTAAATTTCGCATTCGCCGGGTGCTGCTCACCGGTAATTGGTGGAACCATGAGCAAGGCGCTTTGCTAACCCACACCGCAGAGGGAGTCCCTTGTGCCTTATTACCAGAGGGTCGCAGACGCTATGTTCTCTTCAATCCTCTCACTCTGGGTAAGACTCCAGTCGATGCAGCGATCGCGGATACTTTGGGCGTCGAAGCTTACATGTTTTACCGTCCCCTGCCGGAGAAAATCCAGCAGGCCTTCGCCATTCTGCAGTTTGCTGTGCAGGGGCACATTCAGGATATTGGCTGGATTGTGGGTTTGGGGGTTGTGGGGTCATTGTTGGGCATGGTGGTGCCCCAGGCGACCTCGCTGTTGGTCAATGACGCCATTCCGGCGGGCGATCGCGCTTTGCTATTCCAACTTGGCCTAGCGTTGATTGTCTCAGCCTTCGCCAAATCAATTTTTGAGTTCGCTCAGGGATTGGTCTCGTTGCGAGTAGAAACGGCCGCTGACAGCACAGTGCAACCGGCAGTATGGGATCGACTTCTACAGCTCCATCCCTCATTTTTTCGAAACTATGCCACCGGCGATCTGCTGCTTCGCTTGCTGTCAGTGAGCCAAATTCGCCGACAATTGAGCGGTGCTGCTCAGCAGTCTTTACTGAATGGCGTTTTTGCCCTGCTGAATTTGGGGCTCATGTTTGTCTACAACGTCAGACTGGCGATCGTTGCTGTTGGCATCACTGTAGTCACCACAGGAATTACCTTTTTTACGAGCTTTAAATTGGTAAAAAAAGCCCGTAGCCAAGAAGTCCTAGACGGAGACATCAACAGCCTCAACGTTGAACTCATCAACGGGGTGGCAAAGTTGCGGGTGGCAGCGGCAGAAGAGCGGGCTTTAGGAGCCTGGGCGCAGCTGTTTGCCCAACGGACTCGACTGGCAGCCGGCATCCAGCGTTTAAACGACAGCATCACCATCCTGACTGAGGCTCTGCCTCTACTTAGCTCCGTTTTAATTTTTTGGTTTGCCATTTTGACCCTACAAGCTGCCCAAGCCGATGGTCGGGCAAGCTTAACGATTGGCACCTTTCTGGCCTTCAACGCCGCCTATGGCACTTTTTTAGGAGGCGTAACCTCACTCGGCAATACCGTTACCGACATCCTGGGCATCGTTCCCCTATGGGAACGGGCTCAAGTCATTGTTAAAGGCACTCCAGAAAGTAATTCCAGCAAGACCGATCCTGGCCGGCTCACAGGGCAGCTTAGCTTAAACCACGTGACCTTTCGATATCGGGAAGATGGCCCGCTGATTTTGGATGATGTCAGCATCCATGCAGAACCCGGAGAATTCATTGCCTTAGTCGGTCCATCAGGAAGTGGCAAATCGACGATATTTCGAATGCTGCTGGGATTTGAAACTCCCCTTGCAGGAACGGTTTACTACGATGGCCAAGATTTATCCGGTCTCGATATTCAGGCAGTGCGCCGTCAGCTGGGAGTCGTTTTGCAAAATGGTCGTATCGGTGCCGGCAGCGTTGTTGAAAATATTACTGGGGGCGCTCTGGTCTCCCTCGATGAAGCCTGGGAAGCCGCCGCCCTATCTGGACTAGCCGACGATATTCGGCAAATGCCCATGGGTATGCATACCGTGGTCAGTGAAGGGGGCACTAACCTATCTGGCGGTCAACGGCAGCGCCTGTTAATCGCCAGAGCTATTGTCTTGAAACCCAAAATTATTCTGCTCGATGAAGCCACGAGTGCCCTGGATAATCGGACCCAAAGTATCGTCACTCAAAGTTTAGATCGGTTGCAGGCGACTCGAGTTGTCATTGCCCATCGGTTGAGTACCATCCGTAATGCTGATCGGATTTATGTCTTAGAGGCCGGGCGGGTCATGCAAGTGGGGACTTTTGATGAACTCGTTGAACAAGAAGGTATATTTGCAGCCTTAGCGGCCCGCCAATTGGATTAGCGCCATCAATCTTTGCCTAAAACATCAGGCAACCATAATAGAGCCACGACTAGCAAGCAAATCACAACTAGCGCAACAGTATAAGAAGTTGTACCCTGCATAATCCCTTTCCACCTAATTGGAGGTTATATTCCTTAAGCCTTTAACAAGCTTGGGCATGCTTACAAGCACCCTCAAAATCAGTTAACTCTCTTTGCCCTGAGCTTCATCATTGGTTTGTTTCATCGCCGCCCGAATTTTGTTGGACTTCAACTGTAAGTCTTGAAAGAAATCACTGCCAATAATCTTTTGAACCTGCTTCTTTCGTTTCACTTCGTCAATTTCTACTTTGAGCTCTTTAACCTGCATCTTAAGAGATTCTTCTCGCTTCTTTACTTTACCAACCATCAACAAGAAAACCTCAGCGAGGGTGCTCACTTCGTCCTGTAAATAATGACGGCAAAATGATTTCAGATCGTAGGTGTAGTCACCCTCACCAATCTTTGCAGCAGCATTGGTAAGCCTGACAATCCGATGAGTCAGTAAACCGGAAAGGATATAAACCAATAAAAACAGTGATAAATACGTCAACAGAAAACTCAGCATGATACGATTTCGTATTGCAGTTTTGACTTGCTGAACGTAACTAGCCTCAAAATCGACTCCCAATACGGCGATGGTATCTCCCTCTGAATTTTTCAGAGGGAGATAAGTCGTAATCCAACTACCAAAAAGACCATCATTATAGAGCGGGCGATCGACCAAATCATCGCCCCGGAACGCCTCAACATGAAACTCATTCGCGGGAATCGCCTCTAAGAGCTTAGCGGCTTTTGAGGGATCATGAGCGACCCAGAGATCCACCAAAAAAACCGTAGAAAGAGAATAGTTTTCTTCAAGATTTGCTAATCGGTCTTGGCTGATGATGGGGGGACGGTTCTCAGCAGATCCGAGGTTGACATCATCCTCGAACTCTTCAGGCGGCTTGTCAACGACAACAAAGGTATATAGCCAGGCCTGCGGTTCGATATCATTAACTTGCTGAAACAAGGTTAGATGTTTCTGAAATATAGGATCATTTGAGATCGCGCCATCCACTAGCTCGCCATTAGAAGTAATTCCTTTTTCATAAAGTTCGACCACTTCATCCGGATCGATTTTTTTTGCTGCACCAGCAACCGTTTGGCGCATGTCTGTATACAGCCGCTCAGTTGTTTTATCGATGGTAAATGTGTAAAACCAATAGAAAGTAAGGCTAAATAAACCACTAAATAGCAGCGTAAAACCAATCAAAGTTTTAGTTCGGAGACTCAGTTGTCTTGGTATATTGAGTCGAGTAAATAATTCCATGCTTGCCCAACTATGAAAACAATTTATTGCCTATTCTTGGGAATCCAGTTTGTCAAATATACTTTTACTGCGCTGACGCCTTTTTAAGCGCCAGTTAAACAGGCTAGCATCATAAACTGAGCGCATCTTGAGAATAGCAAAAAGAGCAATGAGAGCGACGATGACTCCGAAGACCATATACATGTAGAAATAATCCATGATGCCAAGAGATTGACTAATGATGATGATTCCACCCACGACTAAAGCCGTGATGATTGCTCCAGCTGCCACTAAGTACGAATCCAAAAATAGGCTGACTCGTCCGCGCCGCTCTTCAGGAACAAAAGCCTGAAAAGAACGCCTTGAAGTCTTATCTACAGTGTAAAGCGGTATATTATGCAGCAGCACTGCGACGACCCCGCCCCACAGTCCAGGATTGGTAATTGCTACTAAAGCAGCCCCTACAGCGGCAACAGGACTAAATAAAAATGCATTCTTGAGGTCGAACTTGTTGATTAGAAATCGAGTAAAAACAGATTCGAAAGCTAGGTAGCCAATCACTCGAATCAACACAAATGCACTAAAGAATTTTTGGTAGCTGTTCTGATCGGTAAAAATAGTTCCGGAGATAAACAATAGGTGAAAGTCAAAAATATTTTCGCAAACTACGACTGCCAGGATTGAAATAGTCAAATACCGGAAAGCCGGGATAGATTTCACAAAACCCCATCCCTCTAATAAAGTTTCCTTAAATGGCTGAACCTGCATCTGCGTTTTTCTAAGCTGCACATTTTGTAGGCCGAACAAGAAAACCAGATACAAAATTAGATAAATCAGCGCATTGAAGCTAAGTAGCTCAGCGCTATCACTATTGACTCGTTGCAGCAAATCCTGTGAAAAAGCAGCGATGAAGATGCCAATCAAATTCCCGAATAATCCTAGAGTTGAAATCAAAGGAAATAACCTTTGAGCCTGACGAGGGTCAAACAGGTCATTTGCAAGTACCCAAAATGTCAGAGGGAAGAAAATAAACTGCTGTTCGGAGAGTAAGTAAAAAAGCGAGTTATTCAACCAAGCTGGCGCATTTAGGGCAAACAAACATCTGAGAAATATAAAGGCCAGCCCGAGCCCAAAACAAGTAAAGTGCAGCAGCTGAATTCGATTAAATCGATCTACTAGAAGCGTATGGGTTCCTGTCATTACAATGCTGATCATGCTATTCACAAGCAGCAGCAGCAAAAATTGTGGTGCTCCAACATCAGTGATAAATCGGCTAATTGACTCAATTTCAGCAATTTTCTGGGCTAGAGAATTTCCAAGGAGCGCAAATCCTAAAACCAGTACTAGGTTAAGCTCGCCGGAGCGTAAGTTCCAAACACGCATTAGAAAGGCCTTCATCCTGAAGCAGAAGTTCCAAAAAGATAGAGTGTTACGAGCTGAGTGGAACCAGCGCATAATTGATCATGGAAACGGCGAACCTGCAGGTTCGCTTCATTCGGTTTCCACTTCCGATTGAGAGGCACTGATCCCGACAAATCGTTGTAAAGCAGCCACAGACCGGTTGTAACCTAACGCTGCAGTCTTGACATTTCCCAACGCCTCAGTCAGTCGAAAGTCAGCATCTAAAACATCAGATTGAGTGCCAACGCCAGCTTGAAACCGAAGACGAGCAATCCTCAAGGCCTCTTCTGCACGTTCTACAGCGTTTTGAGCAGTCTCTAGGTTTTCTGTATTGGCCAGTAAGCTGGCATAAGCCTGAGTGATTTCTGCGCGAATCTGGTTGCTAGTTTCAGAAAATTGCAGGTCGGCCACTTCAATGTTGGCTTCTGCGGCTCTGGCACCCGCATTAGCGGCTCCACCATCTAGTAAAAGCCAGCTTACCGAGAGCCCTAACGAGTATCCGTCCCCAAAGCCCTCTACTGAAGAAGCGCGAGGGTCGCTTGTAGATAGATTTAAGACGTCATAGGTGGCGAATAGATTAACTTGCGGACGGGTGCCTGCTAAAGCAGCCCGTCTCTGACCTTCGGCTATCTGTCGCTGGGCTAGTTGTTGGTTGAGTTCTACGCGATTGTGCAAAGCTAAAAAAATCGTTTCTTCTAGCGAAAGCCCCCAGGGATCAACTGTTGCCACGGACTCAGCCGCCGTAATTGCTATCCCTGGTGGAATACTCAGAATTTGGACTAAAGTGCTTTGGGCAGATTGAACTTGGCTTTCAGCATTAATCAGATTTTGCCGAGAAGCATCCAACTCGACTTGAGAGTTGAGTTGGTCTAGCCGAGTCGCTAAGCCAGCTCCTAAAAGCGCCTCAATGTCTCTCAGGCTTCGATTACGACGTTCAATATCTGCCCTGAAAATCTCTGCTTGGGCCTCTGCATCCTGCAGATCATAATAAGCATTGGTGACCTGCAGGCGAATTTCCTCTCGTAAACGATTAACTTCGAGCTCGGTAAAGTCAGCCTGAGCTTCCGCTTGCTGAATACTAGCGGTTCGCCGTGGAGAATACAGCGCATAGTCAACCTGTACTCCTCCAGATAAAGTTGTTGTTGGGTAGCTATTCAACTGACTCAACGTAGTTTGGCTACTTTGCAGATTTTGTTGCAAATCAGAGAGTTGCAGCGTCAATATGATTTCTTCTAGCGGATCGGTAATGCCAGGAAGAGCACTCTCAATGGTATTGATAGCTGCCTCAGTTTCCGCAATTTGAGATGTTAACTGATTGCGTGTAGCGTTTGTAGAGATTTCACTTGAAGGATCAAGTTGACGACTGATTTGGCCCTGCAAGCTCAAGGTGGGATATAGCTGCGCCCTAGCATGGTCAAGTAAAGCATGATCTCGCCGCAGTTGAACTCGGGCAATTTCTAGTGATCGGTTATTTGTCTCCGCGAGGCGAATAACTTGTTCCAGAGTCAGGGAAATGATGTTATCAATTTCCAGTACTTCGGGAGAGGCTGGAAGATCTAGAAGATCTTCATCAGGACTGAGGTCTACCGCTTCACCAGCGTTAGGAAAGAGTGGTGATGCAGAGTCTGCATTGGGCGTAGTGTCTGATTCTTCTGGCTCAGTAGGGTTTTGCTGACTCGCCGGCTCAGCAAAATTCGAGTCTGCGAGCTCTCGTTTTCTTGGTGAGAGAGAATATTGTAAGCGGCTTTTATAATTCGCTTGAGTGCTCAGGTTTGGAGTTGACTGTCGAGGAGATGAAAAATTATCAGGTACAGTCGCCCCAATTGGAGCGATCTCCTTGTGAGAAAAGCTTCGATTTTCCAGCAAACCCATCGCTATGATCAAGGGATTGCTAGCAGTCTCGTAATTTGACGAATTATCCGTCGTTGCAAACTGTCTACTAGCTCTAGCGTTGCACCTTAAGCTAATGCCTAGAGAGTAAGTGAGCAAACTGAAGACAAAAAGTCTAGTCAAGTATAAGCCCATATCTTTTTCAGCTCGTTGAACGCCCTATCTTTGTCAGATAGGTGTGGCAGCGATTCGAGCGAAAACCGTTTGGGTACTCTTGATTCTACAGGAAACTCACACAGGAGTTAATGGGTGTAAAGGCTTGTACGATCGCCTTTAGACTCCTAATTATGGAAGTATGTTGCCATTTTAGCAGCCTTGAAAGAGCTTCACCAATAATTAAGCCCAACCAGCAGGGCAAACGCATGCTCGAGTCAACCCAGTCTTGTAAGACTCACTGCGAGAATTTCCCATTGAGATAAGCACAGCG
>ERZ1740060.277-NODE-277-length-37690-cov-5.210416_pt1 | contig 37690 bp, 38 predicted proteins | sample MGYA00581743_ERZ1740060 | MGnify/ENA primary metagenome ERZ1740060 (study PRJEB43018, sample SAMN04849235) | marine metagenome | isolation source: floating plastic debris | place: Pacific Ocean | collected 2008-08-27 | study: EMG produced TPA metagenomics assembly...
CCCGCGAGGATATCCTCGACATTCTTCTTCACGGTCTCCGGCGTGATCCCGTGTTCCTCGTTATAGGCGATCTGCTTTTCCCGGCGGCGGTTCGTCTCGCGCATAGCGCGGTCCATCGAGCCTGTAATTTTGTCGGCATACATGATCACGCGGCCATCCGCGTTGCGCGCAGCGCGCCCGATGGTCTGGATCAGCGATGTCTCGGATCGCAGGAAACCTTCCTTGTCGGCATCCAGAATCGCCACCAAACCGCATTCAGGGATATCCAGACCTTCCCGCAGCAGGTTGATCCCCACGAGCACGTCAAACGCGCCCAGACGCAGATCGCGCAAAATCTCAATCCGTTCAATGGTATCGATGTCGGAATGCATGTAGCGCACGCGAATGCCATGTTCATGCAGATATTCGGTCAGGTCCTCGGACATGCGCTTGGTCAGCGTGGTCACCAGCGTGCGGAACCCGGCCTCTGACACCCGCCGCACCTCATCCAGCAGGTCGTCCACCTGCGTGTCGACGGGCCGGATCTCCACTTGCGGGTCGAGAAGCCCCGTGGGGCGGATCACCTGTTCGGTGAACACACCGCCGGATTGCTCGATCTCCCAGGCGGCGGGCGTGGCCGACACGAAAACCGATTGCGGGCGCATCGCGTCCCATTCCTCGAATTTGAGCGGACGGTTGTCCATGCAGGAGGGCAGGCGAAACCCGTGTTCGGCCAGCGTGAACTTGCGCCGGTAGTCGCCGCGATACATGCCGCCGATCTGCGGCACGCTGACATGGGATTCATCGGCGAAAACAATGGCGTGGTCCGGGATAAACTCGAAAAGCGTAGGGGGCGGTTCGCCCGGAGCGCGGCCCGTCAGGTAGCGTGAATAGTTCTCGATCCCGTTGCAGACGCCGGTCGCCTCCAGCATCTCGATATCGAAGTTGGTGCGCTGCTCCAGCCGCTGCGCTTCCAGCAACTTGCCTTCACCTACCAACTGATCGAGCCTCTGGCGTAACTCCTTTTTGATATTGATCACCGCCTGCTGCATCGTGGGCTTGGGCGTCACGTAATGCGAATTGGCATAGACGCGGATGCGGTCCATTGCGCCCGTCTTCTCACCAGTTAACGGATCGAATTCCGTTATAGATTCAAGCTCTTCTCCGAAAAAGCTCAACTTCCATGCGCGATCTTCCAAATGCGCTGGAAAGATCTCCAAACTGCCCCCGCGCACCCGAAAGGAGCCGCGCTGAAACGCCTGAGCGCTCCGTCGGTATTGCTGCGCCACCAGATCGGCCATGATCGCGCGCTGATCGTAATCGGACCCGACGGTCAGGTCCTGTGTCATCGCGCCATAGGTTTCCACGCTGCCGATACCGTAGATGCAGGAGACCGAGGCCACGATGATCACATCATCCCGCTCCAGCAAGGCCCGGGTGGCCGAGTGCCGCATGCGATCGATCTGTTCGTTGATCTGGCTTTCCTTCTCGATGTAGGTGTCCGATCGCGGTACATAAGCTTCGGGCTGGTAGTAGTCGTAATAGCTGACAAAATACTCGACAGCGTTGTTCGGAAAGAAGCCCTTGAACTCGCCATAGAGCTGCGCCGCCAGCGTTTTGTTCGGCGCAAGAATGATCGCTGGCCGCTGGGTCTCTTCGATGACTTTGGCCATCGTATAGGTCTTCCCGGTGCCTGTGGCTCCCAATAGCACCTGGTCGCGTTCGCCCGACTCAACCCCTTCGGAAAGCTCCACAATTGCGGTGGGCTGATCTCCGGCCGGGGCGAAATCGGTCACCATCTCGAAGCGCACCCCGCCTTCGAGCTTTTCACGGGCGCGCACCTCTGTGTCGGGGGCATGCGCCAGCGCGGGCGATGTGTCGGTCTGCGATTTGTCGGAATGGGCATAGGGCATGGGCGTCTCCGGTCCTGTGCCAGATGTGCCATTCTGCCCGGGATGTTCAAGGGGCATGAGACGTTGCAGCACCGCGACAGGATCAATCCGAATCCCGGCAGATTGATACTTATCAATAGGGTGGGAAAAAATCGCGTTACCCGTCAGGCAACCAGCCAAGGGAAAGCGCCATGACACTTGATCATATTCATACCGAAGCCATTTCTCCCGACGATGAGGCACCCGCGCCTTTACGCGCTGACCGTGTCACGGCCTTTCGGCACAGTTTTGAGGCGGGCGAGTATCCGTATCGCACCAAGCGGCGCCGCTCCACCTATGAGCGCGAGAAAGCCAGGTTGCAGGCGGAGCTGCTGAAGGTGCAGATCTGGGCCCAAGAGGTTGGCGAAAAGTTCGTGCTGATCTTTGAGGGCCGCGATGCCGCAGGCAAGGGCGGCACGATCAAACGCTATACAGAGCATCTAAACCCACGCCAGGCACGTGTTGTGGCGCTCAATAAACCGACAGAGGCAGAGCGGGGGCAATGGTTCTTCCAGCGCTACATCGAGCATCTGCCGACGGCGGGTGAAATGGTTTTCTTCGACCGTTCCTGGTACAACCGGGCCGGGGTTGAACGTGTGATGGGCTTTTGTGCGCCGCACGAATATCTCGAATTCATGCGCCAGACCCCGCAGGTGGAGCGGATGCTCGTGCGTTCCGGCATCCGGCTGTACAAATACTGGTTTTCCGTTACCCGCGACGAACAGCAACGGCGCTTCGACAGTCGGGCCACCGATCCGCTGAAGCAGTGGAAACTCAGCCCGATTGACAAACAATCGCTGACGAAATGGGACGACTACACCGAGGCCAAGGAGGCAATGTTCTTCTACACCGATACAGCTGACGCGCCCTGGACCGTGATCAAGTCGAACGACAAGAAACGCGCCCGCCTCAACTGCATGCGGCATTTCCTGAGTTCGATCGATTACCCCGGCAAGGACCGCAAAGTCGTGCACCGCGCGGATCCCAAGATTGTCTCGACGGCGCAGCATGTCTTGCACAACACGAACCATATCCTTGGGAAGTCCCTGCATCCGGATATCCGCCGCACGAGCTAGTCGCTCTTCTGGATCGCGATAAAGGCAGACAATGCGGTGGCGAATCATGCGATGCGCAACCGCTCGGCGTAGGCGGAGCAGATGGCGACCCATCTGACCTATCGTGCGCATCTGCGCGCCTGCCTGCGGCTCGGCTTTCCGCTGGTGATGAGCCATGTGGCGCAGCTGTCGATTCGCTTATCCGATGCGATCATGCTGGGCTGGTACTCGGTCGAGGCGCTGGCGGCAGAAGTGCTTGGAGGCACGCTCTTTTACGTGCTGTTCATCATCGGGTCGGGATTTGCCTGGGCGGTGATGCCGATGGTCGCCGAGGCGCAGGCCAGCGGTGATGAAACGCGCGTGCGGCGGCTGGCGCGTATGGGCGGGTGGCTGTCGGTGTTGTTCGCCTGCCTCGTTCTGCCGCTGATGCTTTTTGCCGCGCCGATCTTTCGCCTGCTTGGGCAGGACCCGCTGCTGTCCGATCTGGCGGGCGACTACACCTCTGTTGTCGGTTTCGTGCTGCTGCCGGCCTTGCTGGTCATGGTGCTGAAATCCTACCTGTCCGCACTTGAGCGGACGCAGGTTGTCATGTGGGTGACGCTTGCTGCGTTGCCATTGAATGTGTTGATCAATTACGTCCTGATTTTCGGCCAATGGGGTGCCCCGGAGCTCGGCGTGCGCGGCGCCGCAATCGCCTCACTGATTGTGACGACGGCGTCGTTCCTTGCGCTTGCGATCTATGCTGCACGGGTCTTGCCGGAACATGCTTTGTTCCAACGCGTCTGGCGCCCGGACTGGGAGGCCTTCGGGGCCGTCTTTCGCCTCGGATGGCCCATCGGGATCACCAATCTGGCGGAGGTGGGGCTTTTTGCCTCGTCCACGATGATGATGGGGTGGCTGGGCACGGTGCCGCTCGCGGCACACGGGATCGCTCTGCAGATCTCTGCGATCACATTCATGGTGCATATGGGGCTCAGTAATGCCGCCACGGTGCGGGCGGGTCAGGCCTACGGGACGCGCAATCTCACAAGTCTGCGCGATGGGGCGAAGGTGATCCTGACCCTTTCTACGCTGTTCGCTCTACTTACCGTGGTTCTGTTTCTGGCAATGCCCGAGCCGATGATTTCTGTTTTCATGCATCCCGAAGAGAAGGACCGTGTGTCGGTGATGGCTGTGGGTGTGGCGTTGTTGGCGGCGGCGGCTTTGTTCCAGCTCGCGGACGCAATACAGGTGATGGCACTGGGCTTGCTGCGGGGGGTTCAGGACACGAAAGCGCCGATGATTATCGCGGGCCTGAGCTACTGGGCCGTTGGGGTGCCCGCGAGCTATTGGCTGGGGTTTCGCCTTGGGCTCGACGGGGTGGGCGTCTGGTTAGGTCTCGCGCTTGGTCTGGCCCTCGCTGCCGTCTTTCTTCTCTGGCGCTTCTGGGGGTTCAGCCTGCGCCGTCTTGATGAAACGGTCGCGCCTTAGCGCAACCGTTGTGTTTTGGTTTCGGCGACGCGGTGTCGGCTCAACGACACTGCTGTGTGACGTACCCACCGTTGCCATCGGAATACGCGCATAGGCCTGTGTTGTTATTGCGCGCGATCAGCACCCCGGCGGCGGCGCCTGCCAGAGAGGATGCAACAACCCAACCTGCGCTGGCATTGAAGATGGCCGCAGCGGCAACGCCGCCCACAGCTGCCCCGGCCGTTGCCGCGCCGAGATCGTTCCGCTGCTGGGGCGTAAGGTTGGCGCAAGCGCTCAAAACGATGATCGATGAGGCGGCTACGGCAGCGATTGTGCTCTTCATGTGGGTGCTCTCCAAGCTTGTGTTCAACGAATTCTATCAGATAAGCGGAGGCCTTCACAACGTGCCTTCGTCGCCGCCAGATGGCCCTCTCTGTTCCTCTTCGGGGATCTGAGTGATCGGGATAGAGGTCGGCGGAAAAACGGATTCACCGACCAGCGCGACCTCGTCCCGCCCGGCGGTCGCCCGCAACTCGCGATATCCCAGATAGAGCCCCGCACCGACGATCAGGATCATGCCGAGAAAGGTTGACTGCGGCGGAACCTCTGCCCAGAGCAGGTATCCTAACGCCGTGACAAGCGGCAGGTACGTGTAATCGAACGGCGCCACGAGGCTGGCATCGGCGACCTGATAGGCGCGCGACAACAGAATGTACCCGCACATGCCCACGAACCCGATCAGCGGCAAAAGGTAGGGTTGAGGCCACGGACCCTGAGGTAAGGCAAATTGCAGATGCGGGAAGTCTTCCCCGATCGGAAAGACCTGGTTTACGAGCCATCCCATCGGCAGGATGGCAAGCCCGGCAAAAAAGAGGGTCTGCAATCCAACGCTCAGAGAGCTTTCACGTTCGCCGATCTGACGGGCGATCACTTGACCCGCCGAGTAGAACACCGCGCAGAGCAGGGGCAGGAGAGCAATCCAGTTGAAGTTCGCAGGGCTTGGATTCATGGCGATGACCACACCGACAAAACCCACGACCAGCGCGCCAATGCGATGCCAGCCGATTTTTTCACCCAGAAAAACAGCGGCCATCAGCGCGGTAAACAGCGGTGCGGAGAAGAATATCGTCGATACTTCGGCCAGTCCCATAAAGGGGAACGCAGCATAGAAGAGAGAAAACCCCGCCGCGAACAGGGTGCCGCGCACGACGTGCAAAGGCCACAAAGATGAGAATAACCGATGCGGAGATCCCAGCCACAGGATCAGCGGGACCAGTATCAGAACGGCGATGACGGAGCGGACGAACATCAATAGCCAGATCGGATATGTGTCGAGCAGCGTTTTCATCAACGCGTCCTGCGCCACGAAAAACAGCATGCCGATCTCGACACAGAGAATCCCCTGGATTGCACGCGATGTCGGTCGCACAGGGGCAGCGACCGACGGCGTGGAGTGCGGCGTCGTCATGGCGATGTCCAAAATCTGAGTTTTGTCTGCCGTGCAGATCAGCTCCAGCATGGGCTTTGGGGCCAGGCCCGTCGCGCTTGTTTGCGACCCCGTGTCGTAAATGAACCAGTCGAGCCCCGCATCATTCTGTTGCGCCCGAATACACGAGACTTATCTTTCCGGTGTGAGACCGACATGCCCCGCAGATATCAAGACGTCATTACCTCCCTGCCGCTGCTGACCAGCGACGCCCTTGATCATCCGTCAGCAGCAACGTTGATGAATGTGCAATTCTTCCGCGCGGCGCCTGACACGATGCCCGAAGAGGTCTTCTCGGAGCATCATGTGTTGCTCAATCTGCGCAAGGAGCCGCACAGGGTCCAGAACACGCGGGACGGTGTGTTGCGCGACTTCACGCTCCATGAAAACGAGGTGATCGTCACCCCGGCGGGCATCCGCTCGGGCTGGCGCTGGTTTGCCACTTCGGATGTGATCATTGTCACGCTGGATCCCGCCAAAGTCGAACGGTTCGCCCAGACGGAGATGGGTCTGTTGCTTGACACCCGGCAATTGCGCGACACGCCGCAATTCGTCGATGAAGACCTCTGCCGCGCAGGTGTGATGCTGCGGGATTCGCTGGATGGCGATGACGTGTCATCGGGGGTGATGTTTGAGGCGATGAGCCGGGTGTTGCTGGTGAAACTGCTCCAGAGATACGGGGAGCGCCGGCCGGAGGACGTTACGCTTTCCACACGTTTTGGCACTGCGCAATTCCACCGTGTCCTGGCGGTGATGCGCGCGCGGCTTGATCAGACGATCACGGTGGATGACCTGGCCCGGGAGGCGGGTATGAGTCCCTCGCATTTCAGCCGGGTGTTCAAAGAGACGATGGGCTCGACGCCAATGCAGTATCTGCTGGCCTACAGGATCGAGCAGGCCATCAAGTTGATGGCTGATCCACTGCGTCCGCTGGGGGAGGTGGCCCTGGCGTGCGGTTTTGCCGACCAGGCGCATTTTTCGCGAAGCTTCAAACAGGTGACCGGACGCTCGCCGCGGCAGTATCGCGCGACCATGACGTGATCTCTGCAGGAAAAGCATGGTTGTTCAAAAACCGAGCAGGTCTGTTCAATCCCGCCACGCGCGCCACGGGTATCTCTGGGGTCAACGCAACACAGACCCTCAGGAGACCATGACATGAAAACCCTCGCTCTTTCAGCTGCTGCTTCGCTGATGGCGACCACGGCCGCGCTTGCCCAGGTCGAAACGCGCGCCGTGACCTTTGAAAACGAGGGCGCGACGCTCCACGGCACATTGTTTCTGCCCGAAGGCCACGATGGCACAGCGCTGCCGACCATTGTCGTGACGGGGGCGTGGACGTCGGTGCAGGAACAGATGCCGCGCGTTTACGCCGAACAGATGGTGGAGCGGGGCTTTGCCGCCTTTACGTTCGATTTCCGCGGATGGGGAAAGTCCGGCGATCTGCCGCAGGGGGTCCGGTTCGTGGAAAGCCCGGAGGCCAAGACGTCCGACATCCGCGCAGCCTTCGCGTTTCTGGCCACGCATCCCGACATTGACGCGGACCGCCTGCATGGCTTGGGGATTTGCGCGTCGGCCGGATATATGGTGGACGCCGCGTCCGGAAACGATCTCGTGCAGCGGGTCGGCCTCGTGGCGCCGTGGCTTCAGAACGGTGACATCGTTGAGGCGGTGTATGGGGGCCGTGAGGGGGTCGAAACCCTGATCAACCTGTCTCGTACTGCCGAAGCCGAGGGCGGTCAGATCATCCCCGCCGCCGGGCCGGAGGGCGCTGACGGGGTTCTGATGCCGATCGGCGGATACTATTACGAGGTCGATCGCGGCGCGATCCCGGAATACGACAATCAGTGGAACAATGCGGGCTGGGAAGGCTGGCTGACCTATCACCCGGCAGAGCATGGGCCACGTCTCGATAAGCCGCTGGCGATTGTGCATTCCGAGGCGGCCGCGATCCCGGATGGTGTCCGGGCCTTCCTGGAGGGCTTTAGCGGTGACGCGACGTTGCAATGGCTGGAGGAGGTCACGCAGTTCGACTTCTACGACAATCCCGAGGACGTCACCCGTGCCGCCGACGTGATGGCCGAACACTTTCGCATTGACCTGGACGGCTAACTTGATCGGGTAGGTGCCGGGCCGCCGCGTCTGGCACCCTGTCATTTTTCGGAGGCAAACAGATGAGCCGCACGTTTCTCACCGCTTTTGCGACCGCAACCCTTATCGGAGGTGCCGCCATGGCGGACCAGACGGGGATCATCCGCACCCTTACCGACATCGCGGCGGGGTCTGACCGACATGACTGGGACCGCGTACGCGGTGCCTTTGCCGACACGGTGACCACCGACTACACCGGTTTGTGGGGCGGTGATCCCGTCACCCAATCCGCTGACGAGTTGATCGCCGGTTGGGCGGCCTTCCTGCCTGGCTTTGAGATCACCCATCACATGGTCACCAACCACACGGTGACCGAACTGACCGAAACCACTGCCAGGGCTGAAGCCGATTTCACAGCAACTCACCGTATCGAAGACACTCTGTGGGTTTTGGGCGGGCGCTACGCCTATCAACTGGAGCAATCGAACGAAAGCTGGCGGGTCACGTCCATGACGATGACGCCAGTGTGGGAACACGGCGATCGCACCCTTGTCGCTCAGGCCGGTGAACGCGCAGCCGCGGCCAACTAAAACGCACAGGGATAGCTCCTGAATGATCTGAGGGGTTTGTTCCTCAAGCGAAAACTCATGGAAAAGCGACGCTTGCGCCAAAGGATTATGACTCTGTGACGCGTTGATGCAGAGCGTCTCTCTCAGCCCTTCGCTTGACAAGCGCCTTCTCACCAACTTGGTTTTTGGCAAGACGCCTTCAAAAAGAATGATCACAAAGGGCCCACAGGGATTGGTAACATTTCGTCGATATCAGAGTGACGATCGCGCCTGGATTGAGGAAAGCATCGCGCATTTTTATCGACACGTTCACCATTACGACACGACGTTTCACGACGCTCTCGCGACAGCTCTGGATCTGCTGGAACGTCGGCAATCCGTCGATGGAAGCGGCTACTTTGTTGCAGAGATCGGAAATCGGCCTGTCGGGTGTATCTTCCTGAGCGCCGATGGACCGGATGCTGGACGTATTCGTCTGTTTTACGTTGAGGAGGCTCATCGTGGCCGAGCTATCGGAGGAGGGTTGTTGCGCAATGTCTTGACTGCAGCCAAAGAGAAGAACTTGGCGACACTGCGTGTTTCAACCTTTGACCGGCATTGGGAGGCATGTCGCCTCTACGAAGCCTTCGGGTTCAAACAGGTCAAGCGTGAGCCGACCCGCGCTTTCGGACTGGTCATGACGCAGATGGATTATGAACTGTTGTCCGCGTGCGAGGATCTGTAGCGCTTTTCAAGCCGACCCGTTGTCTTTCATTATTCTCGGCCCGACGTGTCCGTTCTACTGAACCGTGGGGGCAGGGCGTTGAATACGCGGCCCCAGGGTTTTCAGAACAGAGCGGACCGAATAGGCGTTGGGATCTGCTTTCGGCTTCTGGCCGCGGAAAACCTGCACGTTCGCAAACGCTTCAAAGCTTCGAACCGGGCGCACATTCACGAAATCCGTGTCGAACCCGCTGACACTGCCATACCCGTAAGGCCCGAAACGAGACCTGCTGAAACCTGACGATGTGCCGGAGAAGCGTGTCACGGTTTCTGTGTCCTGTTCGGCAACGCGGAACCACGTTCCGCCGGCATCGCGGGCGACCTCTGCGGCACGGTAGAGCATGTACGTCTCTACAGTCTCACGATCCGTGAGTGAATTGCCACGGAAAGAGACCAGATAGCGGCCCTGTTCAATCTGCTGTGACGCGTAGCCCTGACCATCGCGCCCCGCCGGTTCAAAGGCGGTCGGTTCGGCGCAGGCGCTGAGAATGACAAGAACGGGCAAAGTCAGGGCGGGTCTGATACACCGCTTCAGCAATCCTGTGATGTCCAACGCGCTGACCTTTCGATAGATTTGATTGCGTGCTGACATTCTGCGTCACACAGGCGCGTCAGGGAAGTCACAATCTTGGGAAACGGCCGCAGGACGGCAGCGCGGCCATCGGGCCGTCTGCATGCCGTAGTGAGGCAGAGCATGTCTTGTCCGCGCGTCTCCCATGGCGCATCGGCATTGCGACCCGGGCCTCTGGCATGGTGCGCGAGCCGAGTTGCGGCTACTTTCCCGCGCATGGAAAATGCGACATCTTTCGGTGAACAGGCGGACGCCTATGCGACGGGTCGTCCCGCCTATCCCGCGAACCTGTTTCAGTGGATCGCGGAGCAGACACCGTGCAGAGATCTGGTCTGGGATGTGGGCACCGGTTCCGGTCAGGCAGCTTTGAGCCTCGTGACGCATTTTGCGCATGTTCATGCGACCGATATCGACAAAAACCAACTTTCACGAGCGCCCAGGCATCCGCACATCGCCTTCTCGGTCGCGCCTGCGCAGGCATCCGGATTGGCGCCCAATTCCGTGGATGCCATCACTGTTGCAACAGCTTTGCATTGGTTCGACCATGGCTTGTTCTGGGATGAAATCCGTCGGGTGGCGCGCAGGGACGCCCTGTTCTGCGCGTGGACGTATCATCGCGCGGAAACGGATGCAGAGGTGCAGCGGTGTCTGATCGACCCCATCGTTGAAACCGTCGCCCCCTACCGGTCGGACGGGAACAGATTGAGCTGGCGAGGATATTCGCCGGAGGACCTGAACATGCCTTTCGAGGTTATACGGTCGCCGTCTTTCACCTGTGACCTGATCTGGACGCCGATGCAGATCGCGGGGTTCCTGAAGACATGGTCGTCTTATCGGCGGGCGCGTATGGCAGGACATGACCGGCGTCTCGCAGAGATTGAAAGAGCCGCCCTTGCCGAATTGGGCGACGAGTGTCGCGTCTACAAGCTGCCGCTGAACATGCTGGCCGCCCGGGTAAACTGACACAAATCCAACATCCCGATTTCGGGACGGCGGGATAACGTGTTTCTATCGACAGCGTCCTTGATCCGCCGTCTGTACAATCCTCGCTGGACCGGCAACATGTCCAAGCATGTCGGAGGAGGGCGAAGATGTATCAACTCTACTACGCGCCGGGCAGCGCCTCTATGGGCGTACGTGTTCTTCTGGAAGAGATCGGCGCGTCCTATGAGCTTCTGGAAACGTCGATCGAAATCGGTGGGCCGCGCCCTGACGCACAGTTGAAAATCAACCCCAATGGCTGGGTCCCGGTGCTTGTGTGGGATGACGAAGGGGCATCATCCGGCGCGATGTATGAGGCCGCGGCGATTACGGTGTTTCTTTGTGACCGGCATCCGGAGGCCGGTCTTGCGCCCTCGACCCAGGATCCGGATCGGGCGCTGTACCTGCAAACGCTGGTTTTCTTTTCGAATGCGATCCAGACCGCCTTTCAGCAATACTACTATCCAGAGCGCTTCGCCGACACGCCGGACGACGCACCTGGATCTCAGCGCCGTGGTGTGCGGCGTCTCGAAGAGACATGGCGTATTATAGATACGCAAATCGGGAAGAAGACGTGGATTTTGGGCGATCGCTTCAGCGCCGCCGATATCTACCTCTACATGATCACCACATGGTTTGACCCGAGTATGGATCTGCGTGTCGATGATTTTCCGAATGTCGCGCGGGTCGCACGTTGCGCGGCCGAACGCCCTAGCATCCGGCGTGTCTATGCGCTCTAAGCCCCCCACCAATTGCCATCGGGATCTCCGGGGTACACACCCAGATAAGGTCCATGGCTTTGGTATCCCATCAGGCGGCGCACTTGGTCCGGATAGCTGTCGGCCACCTCTCGCGGGATGGTCAGATAGTGGTTTTCTTCCTGCCGTAACCAACCCAGGGAATAGGTTGTGATCAGCCCGGTCCGCGCGGCGTCTGAATTGTTTTGACCGCCCGAATGGACCGTGCCGCCGAGATAGAAAAGCACTGACCCACGCGGCATCGCTGCCTGACAGCATTGATCGTCGGTGATGGTTTCGATGGGCCGGAGATCCTGTGAAAAAGGAACAACACGCGTCGCGCCGTTTTCGTCGGTGAAATCGGTCATCGCCCACATCGCTGAAAACTGCCATTCCACGCCGGGCACCCGAATTGGATAAAACCCGTCGTCGCGATGCAGTTCCTGCGCACCTTCACCCGGCTGAATCTCAATCGCGGTGGACGACCCGATCTGGTAGTTTTCACAATGACGTTTGAGCACGATATCGGCCACATCCATCACCAGGGTATGCGCGATGATATCTGCCGAGGCCCGGCTGAACCCCAGAATGCCGCCCACGCGGAGCGTTTTATACCCATTGAAGTCATTGGCGAATTTATGCCCCTGCTCGTCAAACTGCGTGCGCAGGTCCGACATGACTGTGTCCAGGAGGTCCGGGCTGCCGACCCGTTCGACGATCACACCCCCCTCATCCAGAAGGGTTTGAGCGACCAGAGCGGCGGGCGTGTCAGAGGGCAGGCGGGTAACCTCAACCATTGTACTCCTCCGTCATTTTCGTGAGTCCGATTTCCATGATGTCGAACATCTGGTCAATCTCGGCTTCCGACATGATCAGCGGCGGGGAGAACACCGCCATATTGCCAGACGGACGCAGGATCAGCCCGTTTTCTTCGCAGACGCGGTCGAGGCTGTCGCCGAATTTGAGGTCCTTTTCATAGCTCCGTGCGCCGTATTCCGGCGTGCATTCGAGACATCCCAGAAAACCCATCCCGCGCACATCGCCCACGATATCGAAGTCTTCTCCGATCTGGTTCAGACGGGCCTGAAAATGCGGTGTCAGGCGCTGGACATGTCCAAGGATATCCTCGCGCTCCATGATCTCGATATTCTTGAGCCCGGCCACGCAACTCACAGGATGTGCGGAGTAGGTGTAGCCGTTGTAAAACGTATCGCTGCCATCCTTGCCATCTGCCATGCGTTCGACCAGCGCATCCGACATGATGCACGCCCCGAGCGGCAGATAGCCGGAGGTAAGCCCCTTGGCGCAGGTGATCATATCCGGCACGATGTCGAAGACAGGTTCGGAGGCAAACCAATGCCCCAGACGACCAAAGCCGGTGACAACCTCGTCCGAGATGTAGAGAATGTCATGTTTGCGGCAGATCTCCAGCGCACGGCGGTGATAGCCCTCAGGCGGCACGATCAAGCCGCCGGAACACAGGACCGTCTCGCAAATGAAGGCGCCAATGCGGTCCGCCCCCTCTGTTTCGATCAGGGTTTCGAGATCGGCAATCTTGGCGTCACACCAATCTGCCTCGCTCATACCCTCAGGCCGGATGTTTGGGCTGATATCGGGCAGAAATCGCACGAAATCAGCCTTGTCGAAGGAGGTGTTAAAGCGTTCTTTCCCGGTCACGGATGATGCGAGATAGGTCGATCCGTGATACCCTTTCTCGCGCGAAATGATGATCTTCTTTTCCGGGCGTCCGAGCCTGTTGTTGTAAAACTGAACAGCGCGCAGCGCGGTATCAACGGCTGTCGAACCGCCACAGGTGAAATGAACGGTATTGAGATCGCCCGGCGTGCGCTTGGCAATTTCATGGGCCAATTGCGCTGCGGGTCCAGTCGTGAAAGACCAGGGCGAGGCAAAAGGCATCTCCATGACCTGTGCCGCAATCGCATCGGCCATTTCTTTCCGGCCGTAGCCGATATTCATACACCACATGCCGCCTGGGCCATCGATGAAACGTTTGCCGCTGTCATCCCAAAGATACACGCCATCTCCCGATCCGACGCGCATGTACTCATCGCGCTTGAACCCTTCCACACCGGCCCAGGGGTGCAGGTGATGATCGCGATCCCAGGCGGTCAGATCTTCGGGGGTTGGGGAATTGGCAAGGGTGTTCATGGCTCTCTCCTGTCGTCAGACGCGATGGGTCACAGCCAGTCTGTGGGCTCTGAAATGCTGGCTCTTGTCGCGCAACGATGCGCCGATCCAAAACCACGTGCGTCTCTTCAGATCACCAGTAGCGGTGCAGTCGATTCGCGTAAAGTTTATTTGAGCGCTCAATTAAATTTTAGCTGACGGAAGCTGTTTTCTGTGGCAGTCTCAGCCTCGTTCTGGAAAAGATGCGTCCCATGTCAGAGATTGCGGAACAGAAGCCGCGCAAAGAGCGGAAGGAAAACGCAGACCGGCGGCGGCGTCAGTTGCTGGATGCCGCGCGGCGCTCGATCCTGGCTCACGGACTGACCAAAACAACGCTCGCCACCGTGTCCAAAGAGGCAGGGTTGAGCCAGGGCGTTGCGGTCTTTTACTTCCAGTCCAAAGGGGGCTTGTTGCGCGAGACGCTGCGCGATCTGTATCAGACATACGAGCTGCTCTGGCAGACGGCCTATGATCAGGCGGGCGCTGATCCGACGGCGCGCCTCATGGCTTTGGTGGAGGCGGATTTTGACGTGGCGGCCTGCGGGCCAGACGTGCTGCCGGTCTGGTTCGCGTTTTGGGGTGAGCTTCGGTTTCAGCAAGACTACGATGCGGTCGCCGATGGATTTGATACGCGTCGGCACGATATCATTTGCGCTGTTTTGAGAGAATTGTTGCCAGAGGCCTCGGCCCCGGAAATCGACCAGACGGCGGAATGGATCGAGGCCCTCTCAGACGGCTATTGGCAGCGTCTGCATCTGGCGCCGGGTCACTACAATCGGGCGTCAGCCTGCGAGGATTGCAAGACGGCGCTGCGTCGCTTGTTGCCCGATATACTGGGCTAGGAATTCACTATTGTATGGTATCAGCGCAGCGCGCGAGAGGGAGCGCTCGCGCGCCGCCGGACTGATTAGTCGAGGGTGATCCAGATCGTTTTGAGCTCGGTGTATTGCTCATGCGCGTGAATCCCGTTGTCGCGCCCGCCGAAGCCCGAGGATTTGAAGCCGCCAAACGGTGTCGAAATCTCACCTTCTGAATAGGCGTTCACACCGACCGTTCCGGCCTTCAGTTTGCGGGCATAGCGATGCGCTTTGGACACGTCACGCGTATAGAGCGTCGCCGCCAGACCATAGGCGCTGTCATTGGCCAGTGCCACGGCGTCTTCGTCGCTGTCCGCTTTTGTGATGCCAACCACGGGACCGAAGATTTCCTGCTGAAAGATATCCATGTCGCGGGTCACGTCGGTGAAAACTGTGGGTTGGAACATCAGACCGCCTGCGCCTGTTCCCCCGGTGGCCACCTTGGCCCCCTGGGTCTTGCCTGTTTCCACCATGCCGGAAACCTTGGCAAAATGCTCGTCGCTCACCAGCGGGCCATTCTGGGTGTTCGGGTCCATCTGGTCGCCGACGTTCAGGGCCTGCGCCTGTTTGACCATTTCGGCGACGAGTTCGTCATAGACAGCCTTGTGCGCAATGATCCGGCTGTTCGCGGTGCAGTTCTCGCCCATGTTCCAGAAGATCGCATTGGCCTGAATTTCCGCGATCTTGGCAATGTCACCGGCATCTTCGAGCACCACAGCGGCAGATTTGCCGCCCATCTCGAGACAGATCTCTTTCATGTTGGATTGCGCGGCATATTCCAGAAAGTAGCGCCCGACCTCGGTGGACCCTGTGAAGGTGATGGCATCGACATCCATGTGACGGCCCAAAGGTTCACCACAATCGGGGCCCATGCCGGTAATCACATTCATGACGCCCGGGGGCACACCGGCCTCCAGCGCCAGTTCGCCCAGTCGGAGCGCGGTCAGAGAGGTCTGTTCGGCGGGTTTCACGATGACGGAGTTCCCGGTGGCGAGAGCGGGGCCGATCTTCCACGCCATCATCATCAGCGGGAAATTCCAGGGCAGAACCGCGCCAACCACGCCAAGGGGCTCGCGCACAATCAGGCCCACCGCGTCGGGTGCGGACGGCGCGATCTGGTCATAGAGCTTATCCTGTGCCTCGGCGTGCCAGCGGATACAGTTGGCTGTCTCCGGCACGTCGATTTCGAGACAATCGGTGATGGGTTTGCCGGCGTCCATCGCCTCCATCACGGCAAGCTCTTCGGTATGGCTGTCGATCAGATCCGCAAGTTTGACGAGCACGGCCTTCCTCTCGGACGGGTGCAGACCCGACCAAACACCGCTCTCGAATGCCGCACGCGCGGACGCCACGGCGGCATCGACATCTTCGGCGGCAAAAGCGGGGAGGGTCGACAGAATGGCACCATCGGCCGGATTGGCTGTCTCAAATGTTGCGCCACTCTTTGCGTCAACCCATTGGCCGTCCACGAGGCACTTTGTGGGATAGCTCAGGCCTTTGGCAATTTCGGTGTAGTCGGTTTTCGTCAACATGGCATGTGTCCTCTTTCATACAGGGGCAGGCGTCTCAGACGCCCAATCGGTCGAGTAAGCGAAGCCGCAGGATTTCTGCCTCGACGGCGAATTCCCGGGCGAAGGATAGGGGAAGCGGCTTGAGAGGGCTCACCGGAAAGTCGAGATCGGCATTGGGTACGCCCTGCGCCCATTTGGCCAGAACCGTACCCATGGCCGTGGCAATCGCCACGCCGCGGCCATTGTAGCCGACCCCGGCCATCAGGCCGGGTGCAAGTTCGTCCAGATGGGGATAATGATCGCGCGTTAGCGCCACGAAGCCACCCCAGGAATACTCCCATTCGGTGTTGGCAAGCTGAGGAAACATCTCTGAGGTCACGCGCTTCAGCCGCTCGAACTGACGTCGAGTGGAGCTGTCATTATAGGTGCCGCGTCCGCCCATCAGAAAACGCCCGTGGGCATCCAGCCGGAAATACAGGAGCAGCCGCCGCGCGTCTGAAAGAGCGTGTCGGTCCGGGAGGATGGACGCGCGCAGGTTATCTGAGAGAGGTTTCGTGGCGACCTGAACCGAACGGACCGGTAACACTCCCTTGCCCAGAGGTTTTTCCAGATCATTGGTATAGGCATTGGTACAGATCAGAACCTTGTCCGCAGTCACGCTGCCCTGAGCGGTGCGCACTGTGTAGCCTCTGGCCAACCGGTCGATTTTTTCCACCGGGGAGAGACCATAGAGATGGGCGCCAAGCCGGTGCGCGGCGTCCGCGAGGCCAAGCGCGTAGTTGAGAGGCTGAAGGTTGCCGCCGCGCTTGTCGATCAGACCGCCGAGATAGGAATCGGTGCCGGTCAGGCGCGTCATTTCGGCCCGATCGAGCGGCACGACATCCTCGCCATAACCCTGCCATTCATGGGCCAACTCATGCAGTTCCCGCAGAGTTTTTTCCGTATGGGCTGCCCGCAGCCAGCCCGGGCGGATCGCGTCGCACTTGATATCGTGACGCTCGATCAGATCGAATACCAGATCACCGGCTTTGCCGGTCAGCGCCAGCATCCGCTCGCCCATCTCGCGACCGAACTTTGCGATCACTCTGCTGGGGGTATCCTTCGGTCCCACATTGATCTGACCGCCATTGCGACCCGACGCCCCCCAGCCGGGTTGTTGCGCCTCGATCAGCGTGACGTCCACGCCCGCCTCGGCCAGATGCAACGCGGCGGAGAGCCCGGTGAACCCGCCGCCGATCACGACCACATCGGCTTTGTGATCGCCGGATAGAACAGGGTAATCGGGCACGCGGTTCGCTGTGGCGGTCCACAAGCTGTTGGCAATCACAGGACGTTCATTTGTGATCATGCGTGGCCCTCACTCTCTTGCTTTCGCGCGCCACAGCGCCAAGATTGAGCGGACGCAAAGACAGCATATGGCCCTCTCGCATGCATCAACTTCTCAACATCTTTGACCTCAAGCCCGGTGTGCGCCGCGAAAAACTGAACCGGGCGTGGGACGCATTTATCTCGCATCTGATGGAGACCGACCTCGCCGTGTCGAGCAGCCCGGTGATGGACCGCACGCGCCCCAGCGGGTTTGACACCGACGAAGAGCGCGGACACGCCTTCATGGCGGTCATTTCCTTCCGCGACAAGGCGCAGGCCGACGCGGCCTGGGACGCAATCGAGACGCGGGCGGAGCCGCTGGGTCGTCTGCATCGCTCTCTCTTTGCTATGGTCCATGACCCGGTTTTTACCTTCTGGTCTGTGGAAGAAGGCCAGCGGAGCTAGGCCAGAACCTTGAGCATCTTCTTTGCGGCCTTCTTGCCACTGAGATAAGCGCCGTTGACGAGGGCGGGAACACGTTTGTGCGTGGCCTCACCGGCGAAAAACAACCTGTCGCCCAAAGGCTCAGCCAGGTGATCGCGTGCCTTCGGCGCGCCGGGCCGGACAGCGCCATAAGCACCCAGTGTCAGGGGATTGTCCGCCCAATCAGTCGCGAAGCCTTTGATGAAATGTTTGCGGGCATCACTGCCCACCAGTTTCACCATTTCCCCCATAGCGTAGTCGAGCACCGCGGCTTGACCTTCAGCATAAAGCTCCCAGCCGAAGCGTCCGCCGATGTTCCCGAACACATAATCATGGCTGCAGGGCCAGGCGATGAAGAAACAGCCTTCGCCCGCTTTCTCATCCGGCAATTCATAGGTCACCCATTTGTTGTCTCCCAGTCCCAGCCGTGCTCCGTCAAAGAGCATGGGCACTTTGATGAGCAAACCCATCGGGATGTCATGTGCCGCCTGCTGTTTCCAGTCTGGCAGGTCTGGTGTGAACTTGATCTTGTTCGCGGCCAGCACGCCCGTCGACACCGTGATCAGGCAGGTGCCTGCCTTGATCGTGCCTTTCGAGGTCTCGACGGTCACGCCCTGACCCGACCAGTCAATCGCCGTCACCTGCGTGCCAAGCGAGATTGGCAGACCGTCCGCCAAGGTGGCCACGACGCTGCCGAGGCCTTCACGCACAAACATGCTGGGCTGGCTGGAATCGGTGTTCCAGAAGTCGCGGGTCGAAATCTGGTCGAGGTCGACACCGTAATCCATTGATCCCAGCCAGGATTGTACTGATGCGCCGAAGCGAACAGTCGGAACAACGCTGCTGGCGGCGACATCGCGACCTTTTTTGCCAGCTTTTCCGATCGGTTTTATGATCGCGTCCCAGGCATCATCATATGCCTCATGACCCGCCTCATCGGCCGGATTCCCATCGAGATCGAAGAGGTCGGTTCCGGCGCGCGTGTGTTCGACGAGGGTGTACCCCAGATCGTCGGCGAATTTCGTGAAAGGGTTTTTGTCGGAGCCCGATATCCAGGAACAGCCGTGATCGACGGGCACGCCGAAAGACTGGCTTTCAGTCCAGGCACGACCACCGACCCGGTCCGCAGCCTCAACGATGATGAAGGACAATCCTTTCTTGCGCAGCTTGCGACCAGCGGACAATCCGGCGGCACCGGCGCCGATGATCACGACATCGGGGTTACTGGGCCAGTTCCGGGCGGACGTGCCAGCGTGGCTGACGGATTGACCCTTCATGGTGTTGGTATCGGTGACATTCTTGTTCATTGGTCCGCTCCAATTGGGTCTGGTTCCGCGACGATCACGCCCGCGACAAATGTTGGTCTAGCGCAGTAGGGCGACGATTTGCTGGGCGTTGGCACGCCCGTTTTCGTAGGCGCCGTTCACAAGCTGAACGAGTGCGCCCGCTGCGGCCTCGCCGCCGAAAAAGAGTTTGTCATCGATGGGTTTCCCGATCTCCCGCCGCGCGTTGAACGCGCCGGGTTTGACGACGCCATAGGCGCCCAGCACGTTTGGATTGTCGGCCCAGTCGCTGGCAAACCCGCCCTTGAAATGCTTGCGCGCATCGCTGCCCACCAAGCGCACCAACTCGTTCAGAGCATAGTCGACAACGGCCTGTTGGCCTTCGGCATAGAGGTTCCAGGCGAAGTCTCCGCCCGCAAACGCCATGATGTAATCCAGACCGCAGGGCCACGCGAGAAAGGACACGGCCTCGCCGGGCTGATCCTCGGGCATGCGATATTGCGCCCAGTAATTGTCGTTGAGACCGAGCCGGGCACCATCGAACATCAGCGGGATCTTCATCAAAAGGCCCATGGGAATGTTTGCGATGGCCTCCTGTTTCCAGACCGGCAACTCGGGCGTGAATTTGATTTTGCCCGCATTCAGAACGCCGGTCGACACGGTCAGCAAACAGGCCTTCGCACGGATGGTGCCGTCGGTTGTTTCCACAGAAACGCCATCGCCGGATGTGTCGATCCGGGTCACGGCAGTATTGAGGGAGATTGGCAACCCCTCGGCCAGCAAGGCGACGATCGACCCCAACCCCTCTTTGACGAGGTATTGCGGATCTGACTCGGCACCGGACCACCATTCCTTGGTCGAGATGTTCTCGGTATCCATACCGTATGACAGGGCGAGGTCCGATTTCACCATCGCGGCGTAGGGCATGTCCGGCACGACCGAGGCGATGGATACATCTTCGTTCGCGCGTCCGGCCTTTGAAATTGCTTCTACGGCAGAATTCCACGCGCTGCCAAACGCCTCCCAATCTGATGCATTGGCGGGTTGGCCTTCGAGGTTGAACAGATGAAAACCGGGATCCGAATGATCGACCAGCGTGAATTTCTTGAGCTTGCCGATCTTCGCATACGGGTTGTTTGGCGCGCCCTGTATCCACGAACAGCCATGATCCACCGGTTGACCGAAGCTTGTCGTCTCAGTCCAGGCCCGTCCGCCGACACGATCAGCCGATTCCACGATCACGAAAGAGATACCCGCATCGCGCAGGACGCGACCCGCGGATAGTCCTGCCGAGCCTGCACCCACAATCACAACATCGGGGTTGGTGGGAAGGCTCTGTGCGAAAAGCGGTGTCGCAGCGCTGGCGGCGAGGCCGGCCAGAACAGCACGACGAGAGGTCAGTTGCGGCATGATCAGCCTCCCGGACGAATGGTCGGATCGAGCGTGGCGTAGAATTTCCGAAGGTATTTCGGAACCTGCCATCGGCAGACGGTGCCTGCCGGGACAAAGAACACATCGCCCTCGCGAAACGTGTGTTCGACGCCGGTCTCTTCGGTGATCGTGACTTCGCCCTCGCGGACATAGGCGAACTCGTGCCACGGGAAGGGCTCCATCCCCGTATCCATCATCTCGGTGTCCCAAAGACCCATCGAGAAATTGTCGTGATCGTTGACATAGCTACACTTGTCGCGCTGCTTGACCGTGGCATTCTCGTCAATGTCGTCGTCGCTGAGTTGCATGTCCGGTCCGAGGGCTTGAATTGCGCCCTTCGCCGGTATGTCCTTCGGGGTGTCGGCCAGCGGGTCCATATACGTGATGTAGAACTTCTTGAGATATCCGTCCTGCTTCCAGCTGACGGGCGCTCCGTTCCGAAAAATGACGCATTCACCGGTCTTGCACGGCACGTTCGTTCCACTGCCGTCCACTGTATCCATCATTTCGAATGCGCCATCGAGGATGAGGATGAATTCATCGCCTGGATAGGGGCCAAATGCTTCCTGCATGGTTGTGGTGTCCCAAACGCCCACACTCATACCGAGTTCTTCATCTTCGAAGTAAACGTGTAGATTTTGTGCATCGGGCAACACGTGGAAATCTTGCGGGTCGAGTTCCATCGGCTTCAGACCGTCTGGTCCGTTTACTTCCAATCGAACGATTCCCGTCGGCGCAGCTTTCAGCATACTCTCTCCTTTGGTCGGTCCGTCGCATCATGTTCCCAGGTATTTGCACTGTTTTTCAGCAATTTCGCTGGTTTGCAGTGCATACTGGAGCAAAAGGCTTGACTTGGTTTATGGGCTTCTTAATGATTGAACGATCATTCAATCAATTGACCGCGCGCTGGGCTCTTGTCAATCACCAACCAGAAAAACAGGCTTGCACCTCTGCGAAAGCGGCTAGTTAATAAGCATCAATCGGCCACTCAACATGCGGGTCGGTACAAACCAGGGAGTAAGACAACGTAATGGATATTCTTGATCAGCTAGGCTCAGTCCGTGAAGGGAAGCTGAGCCGTCGCCGTTTCACCAAGGGCCTTCTGGCTGCTGGTGTGGCCGTGACAACAACGCCGCTGGCAAGCAAGCGCGCCATGGCCGCGCCGGAAGATCAGGCGACATATTTCACCTGGGGTGGGTATGACATCCCTGAACTGTTCCAGCCGTATGAAGCGAAGAATGGCGAGATGCCCAATTTCGCGGTTTTCGGCGCATCGGAAGAGGCGCTTACAAAAATGCGCGGTGGTTTCGTCGTGGACGTATCCCATCCGTGTAATGCCGGCATGAACCGCTGGATCCAATCCGGTCTCTTCCAGCCAATCGATACGTCGCGGCTGTCGAACTGGTCGGATGTTATCCCGAGCCTCGTTGACCTTCCGGGCAACGAAACGGCGGGCGACGGCAAGGTCTGGCTGTCACCCTTCGATTGGGGACAGACATCTATCACGTATCGCACCGACCTCTTTGAGCTCGAAGGTGAAGAGAGCTGGGACATGCTCTGGGATGCGCGCTACGGCGGACGACTCGGCTCGCTGGCCTCTGGTGGTGACGCCTGGTGGTGTGGCGCGATCAAGGCGGGTGTCGATTTTGACAATCTTGATACGGACGAAGCTTTCGAAAAGATCTCGGCCGTTATGCGCGAACAGCGCCCCTTGATCCGAACCTATACGGATGACACGACAACGCTGGAACAGGCGCTGGCGTCGGGAGAAATGGTCGCTGCCATGACCTGGAACAGCTCGGCTACTCTCCTGAAGGCCGAAGAGGTACCAGTTGAGTTCGCCAAGCCCAAAGAAGGCGCGCTGACATGGGTGTGCGGTCTGATGATCCACAAGGACGCGCCGAACCTCGATCGAGCCTATGACGTGATCGACTCGCTGCTCAGCACCGAGACAGGCCAGTTCATGATCAACGACTACGGCTATGGTCACTCAAACATCAAATCGTTTGATGCGTTTGACGAGGCAACGCTGACCGGACTTGGGTTGAGCAAGAACCCTGCTGATGTTCTCGAAGCAGGTCACTTCCAGCGTCCGATGACGCAGGAATGGGAGACCCGGATGAACGAGACATTCGAGACGATCAAGGCGGGCTTCTAAACCGCTTTATCATCGGGCCCGCGACACCGTTTCGCGGGCCTTTTCTTGCCGCACCCATCCCCGAGGTACGAATGGCAGAGACGTCCCTTTCGCAATCGCAGGCGCAGGCCGGGCAAGCCCCAGAGCGTTCCTTGCGCGACCGCATCGCCGGTAAACTCTATCGCAGCGAGGCGCTGCGGGGGTATCTGTTGATGTCGCCCACGATGATCATTCTGACCATCGGCATCATTATTCCGTTTTTCATTCTTGTGATGATCAGCATGTGGACCCGCGACGGGTTCGGTTTTGATACAACGCTGACGCTGGCCAACTACTTTGAGGCGGCAGAGAAGCCGATATACGGCGCGCTGATGCAGCGGTCTTTCTGGATATCGGGGCTGGCCACCTTCTTTACGGTGCTGCTTTGTTATCCGATGGCCTATTACGTCGCTTTCCACGTCCACAAAAACAAAATGATGTGGATCATCCTGATGACGTTGCCGTTCTGGACAAGCTATTTGCTCCGCGTCTTTGCCTGGAAGGTCATCCTGGGCTTCGAGGGCGTGATCAATTCAGGCTTTATGTCGCTGGGATGGATCGAAGCGCCGATGGAGTTTTTGCTCTACAGCCAAACGGCCGTGGTAATAACGTTGGCCCATGCCTGGGCGGCGTTTGCGATCCTGCCGCTCTATGTCTCGCTGGAGAAAATCGATAAATCGCTGCTTGAGGCGGCCACGGATCTGGGCGACGGCCCGGTTGCGCGGTTCTTCCGGATCACGCTGCCTCTGTCCATGCCGGGCGTCATCGCGGCCAGCTTCCTGATCTTCATCCCGACAACGGGGGACTATATCACCCCTGCACTGGTGGGGGGACCGGATGCCATGATGATCGGCAACCTCGTTCAGTTGCAGTTTGGACCAATGAACAACTGGCCGATGGGCGGCGCTCTGTCGATCGCTCTGATGCTCTGGATCTGTGCGATTGCACTCGTGTTCCTCTTCCTTACGCGCAAAGCGCAGGAGAAGCTGACATGAGCGATATGGGCACATATATCAAACGCCCGAATAGGGCGCTTCAGTTCTACGCGCTGATCTTTCTGATCGTGCTCTACGTGCCGGTGCTGTTCATCCCGATGTTCAGCTTCAACGACTCGATCTACGTGCGCTTCCCTCTCGAAGGGTTCACGCTGCAATGGTATGTCGAGCTTTGGGCCAGAGAGCCGGTCTGGGCTGCGCTGTTCAACTCGGTGAAAGTTGGCGCGGTGGTCTCAATCATATCGACCGGGCGTGGGGGCGTGGCGGCCCGGGCCATTACGCGGGACCGGGTGCCCGGGCGTGCGGCGATCGTGACATTTATCATGATGCCGTTGGTTATCCCCGGGATCATCTTTGGCGTGGCACTGCTTGTGTTGATGAGCCAGCTGGGCGTGCCACTGTCCCTCTACACGGTGGGGCTGGGGCACCTGATTGTCTGTATGCCCTTCGCGGTGGCGACGCTGTTGCCACGTTTTGAGGGCTTTGACGCGTCACTTGAGGAGGCTTCGGCCGATCTGGGTGAGAACGGCTGGTGGACCTTCTGGCGTGTGACGTTTCCGGTGGTCTTTCCCGGGGTCGTGGCCAGTTTGCTGCTGACCTTCACCATCTCTTTCGACGAATTCATCATGGCGTTCTTCCTGACCGGAACGGATCCGACCCTGCCGATGTATATCTGGGGTCAGTTGCGCTTCCCGCAGGAATTCCCGTCGGTGCTCGCCCTGTCGTCACTCATCCTGTTTGTTTCATTCATCCTTGTTTTCATCGCTCAGTATATCGGGCGGATGGGTCTGGATGATGAAAAGAACCTCGCTTAATCGGAAGGACCGGTTCAATGACATCTTCTGACGCCTTCATTTCGATCCAGTCCGTCAACAAGTACTTTGGATCGTTCCAGGCCATCGACGACGTCTCGATGGATATCGGTCAGGGCGAGTTCTTTTCCCTGTTGGGGTCATCGGGTTGCGGCAAGACAACGCTTCTGCGGATGCTGGCAGGCTTTGAGAGCACGTCGACTGGCGAGATTTTCATCGACGGCCACCCGATGTCGGACGTGCCGCCGCATTTCCGTCCGGTCAACATGGTGTTCCAAAGCTACGCGATCTTCCCTCACCTGAATGTGCGGGACAACATTGCCTACGGTCTGCGCAAGCAGAAACTGCCGAAGTCGGAACGCGATGCAATGGTTGACGAGATGCTCGAGTTGATCGCGCTGCCGGGCTATGGCAACCGGAAAGCCAACGAGCTGTCGGGCGGTCAGCGTCAGAGGATCGCCCTGGCACGCGCGCTAATCCTGAAGCCCAAAGTCCTGCTGCTTGACGAGCCCTTGGGCGCGCTGGACAAGCAGTTGCGTGAGCAGATGCAGCTCGAATTGCGGGCTCTGCAACGCCAGGTGGGCATCACCTTTGTGTTTGTGACACATGATCAGGAAGAGGCGCTGACCCTCTCGGATAGGATTGCCGTGATGTCGGGGGGCAAGGTGTTGCAGGTTGATACGCCCGCAGGACTTTACGAGACACCGACATCCCGCGAGGTCGCCAGCTTTATCGGCAACATGAACTTCTTCCGCGGCACAGTCCGGCGCAATGGTGCGTCCGCTGGCGCGGTTGAGGCCGAGGGTCTGGGCACGATCCCCGTGCCGATCGATCAGCTGACCAAACCGGATGGCGCGCCGGTACAGGTGGCGCTGCGCCCGGAGAAATTCTCTTTGTCTGGCGATCAGCCCACCGCCGATCTGGCAGTCGAAGGCCGGTTGAGCAACACCGCCTATTTGGGCGAGCGCAGCCATTACTACATCAAGGTGCCGGGCAAAGAAGATCCCATCGCGGTTTCCAGTACGAATTTCGATCGGGTGTCAGGCGGATCCAGCCAGGACGATGCACCTGTCTGGCTCAGCTGGTCACCGGACTCAGTGGTCATTCTGGACGCGGATTAAGCTCGATCAGTTCAGCCGGGCAGCGTGTTTTGGCCTGCCGGCGAAATGAGGGAAAATGAACAAGGAATTCAAACAGCAGGAACGCGAGAGCAAGCCCGCGCGTCGCACCGAGCCTAAGGAGGTACGACGGGGCCAGCTGATTGATGCAACGATCAACTCGATCGCGAAATACGGGATCGGTGGCACAACCATGTCGACGGTTACCGACTTTGCCGGTCTCTCGATCGGCATTGTGAATTTTCACTTCAAAAGCAAACAGAACCTGTTTGAAGAGACGTTGATCTATCTGGCGCGCGAACATCACGCACAGTGGTACAATGCCTATCTCGATGCAGGGCTGAGCGCGCAGGAAAAACTGCTCGCGATCGTGGATGCGCATTTCGATCGAAAGATCTGTTCGCGCAAAAAGCTATCGGTCTGGTTTGCCTTTTACGGAGAAGCCCGCCGCCGCGAGATTTATCGCCACCTGATCGACCAGATCGACGACGAGAGAATAACCATATCGACAAGGCTTTGCCAGGAGATCGCAGAGAATGGCGATTACAAAAACGGGTTGTCGCCGAAGCAGATCGCAGAGACACTTGAGGCGCTGTATGACGGGCTGATGCTCAATCTGCTGATGTATCCCGGCTACACCACGCGGGAAAAGGCGCGCGACCAAGTGCACGCTTACCTCGCGACTGTCTTTCCCAACCATATCGAAATGCCGAAACCCTAGCTTCGGCCCACGGACTCACATCCCAGCAAACCGGGCCCGCCGCAGGCGCAACGGGCCGTTCCCTCGGAGCAAGAGAAGATGAGCAGAGACCCACGATACGATATCCTGTTCGATCCGGTTCAGATCGGCCCAGCGACAGCCAAGAACCGGTTTTATCAGGTCCCGCATTGCACCGGTATGGGATGGCAGCGTCCCCGCACGCTCGCGGCGATGCGCGAGGTGAAGGCGATGGGCGGCTGGGGGGTCGTCAACACGGAGTATAATTCCATTCATCCCAGTTCGGATGATCTGCCCCATCCTTACGCCTCGCTTTGGGATGACAGCGATGTCCGGGCACATCAGCTTATGACAGATGCGGTGCATGAACACGGTGCTCTGGCGGGGGCGGAGCTTTGGTACGGGGGCGCCTCTGCCACCAATCTGATGAGCCGCTTGCCCTTGATGGATATCGATAGTCGACCCAATTCCAAGGGCCATCCCTTCCAGAGCAAAATGATGGATAAGGAGGATATCCGTACGTTTCGCCGCTGGCACAAACGTGCGGCCTTGCGGGCGCGCGACGCGGGTTTCGATATCGTCTATGTCTATGCCACGCATGGCTATCTTCTGTCGAATTTTCTCAACCCGCGGGTCAATACGCGGAGCGATGAATATGGTGGATCACTTGAAAACCGCACCCGGCTCGTCCGCGAGTTGATCGAGGAAACCAAGGAGGCGGTGGGCGACAAATGCGCCGTGGCTGTCCGGTTTGCCGCGGATGAAGAGATCGGCGAAGACGGCAATCCCATCTACGGTGAACGCCGTGAAATGCTGGAGAGCATGGCGAACCTTCCGGACCTCTGGGACATCAATATCGCGGATTATTCCCTGGAAATGGGCGTGTCACGCTTTGTCAAAGAAGGCTCGCTGCAACCTTACATGGACTGGGTGAAATCCGTCACCGAAAAACCTGTCGTTACCGTGGGTCGCTTTACCTCTCCTGATACGATGGTCAGCCAGGTGAAGCGAGGGATCACGGACTTCATCGGCGCGGCGCGTCCCTCGATTGCCGATCCCTATCTGCCCAAGAAGATCGAAGAGGGGCGGCTCTGGGAAATCCGCGAATGCATCGGGTGTAACATCTGTTACTCCGGCGACAGCCTGGGGGTCCCGATCCGCTGTACGCAGAACCCGACCATGGGCGAAGAATGGCGTCGCGGCTGGCATCCGGAAATCATCTCGGAAAAAACAAGCGACAGCAGCGTTCTGATCGTGGGCTCGGGCCCGGCGGGTCTCGAAGCGGCGCGTGCCTTGGGCAAGCGCGGTTATCAGGTGATGCTGGCGGAGGCCACCCGGGACATCGGCGGACGCGTGACGCGCGAGGCTCAGTTACCCGGCATGAGCGAGTACATTCGTGTGCGTGACTACCGCGAACAGCAGCTTCTGCAGATGACGAATGTCGACATTTTTCGTGAAAGCCTGATGGGTGTCGAGGATGTCCTGGCGGTCGAAGCCGATCATGTGGCCATCGCAACAGGCGCGGAATGGCGACGCGATGTGTTCGATGAAGAATCCTTTTATGAAATCGCAGAGGGCGAGGCGGCTGAGCGCGTCTTTACGCCGGACGATATCATGGACGGGAAACTGCCCGAAGGGCCGACGCTCGTTTATGATAGCGATGGCTACTACATGGCCGGGGTTGTGGCCGAAAAGCTGCGTCAGAACGGTGTCGAGGTCACCTTCGTCACGCCATCGGATTCTGTTTCGCAATGGGCGGCCAAAACCTCTGAACGCTGGCGCGTTCGAACGCATCTGATGCGCCTCGGGGTTCAGATTGAAACCGCGCGCTATCTTTCGGAGTTCAACGGTAAAGAAGCTGTGCTGGCCTGTGCCTATGGTGGTGATCAGAAGGCTGTTGCCGTTGAGAATATATTGCTCGTCACGGCGCGGCGACCAAAGGATACTCTTTACCGGGATCTGCTCGCGTCAGGCGGCAAAGACGAGCTGCCTTTCACGCTCAAGCGGATCGGCGATTGCGAGGCACCCGCGATCATAGCGGCGGCCGTACATGCCGGCCATCGTTATGCTCAGGAACTGGAGCGTGAAATCGACATTGATGTGCCGCTCAAGGTAGACAGAGTCGATGTCGGCCTCGACAGATTGGCAGAAGCTGCGAACTGGAAATCGGCTGCCGAATAGGAGGGCGCTATGAACTACCACGAGACGCTGGTTCTCTATTACGAAGAAGAAGTTGAAGGCGAGGCGTACTTTCTGGAATGGGCCAACGCGTTCGATGACCCGGATCACCGCGCAAAAATGGTGCTGATGGGCGAGGTCGCGCGCCACGCGGCCGCCGCCGTGCGCCCATTGCTGGAAAAATATGGTCTGACCCCACGATCCAAAGCGGATTTGGTGGAAAGCGGCGTGAGCAGTGCACGCGAGGCATCGGCGGATTGGGATACTGCCATTGCCGGCATGACGGAGACCTTTCCCGGATACATCGATGATTTCGAACGGCTTGAAGCAATGGCGCCCCCCGAAGATCGCGCTTTGCTCAACTTTCTGACCGAGCATGAGGTTGCGGCCATCAAGTTTCTGGACCTTGAAAAAAGCGACCCGAGCAAGAGCGCGGCGCCCTTGCGGGAATATCTTGAAACACCTCCGGAAACATGGGTGCCGAAAGCCGCATGATCAGAGTGATGTCATATGCCGCGATAAGCCTTCTTCTGACGGGCGCAGTTGGTATAGCGGAAGAGCCGGTGCAACAAACGACGCATGACGGGGCCGCTGTCGTCTGCGACGCATGTAGCGCGCGTAAAAAGGGGCTGCTCAAGCTCAAGGAGGCGCGCGAAGCGAAAGAGGCGTCCGGTGCAGAGACCGCAAGTCTCTCGGCGGAGGATGAACCTTCTGAAGAGTAACACCGTTTTGCTTGCAGTCTCCTCCTTGGTGAGACGGATACATGCATCGACATATGTCTTGGTTCTGGCCTGTTTGTTCGGCTGTATTCTTCCTAAAGCATTGATATGGATAGATATTCGAATCCGGACCTGACCGTTGGCGTAGGGAACAAACCACGTTGGAACCAGCCGGCACATCGGCGGCATGGCTTTCACAACGCGCACCGTCTGTTTCGTCGTTCCGTGGGTCTGCGTGCGCGAGACGTGTTTCGGTTGACGCTCTCGGCTGACCCGGCGATTGCACGGCATGCTGCCACGAAAGAGCTCATTGCCCGCCCCGAGTTCTCGGGGCTTTGTCTGGTCCAGAACGACACAGTCCTTGTTTGTGAAAATGCGCCTGACTTTCCCAAAGATCAGCCGCATTCAATCCAGTCGATCAGCAAACTGTTCGCGCATTTGATGGCTGGCCGATTAATCGCGGCGGGGCAACTCGATCCAGATTTACCGGTCGAGCGTTATCTGCCCGCTATTGGAACCGGGTTTCGCGGGTCCCGGTTGGGTGATGTCCTGGACATGAATGTCGCCAATGACTTTTCGGAGGATTATCACGACCCCAATGCCGACAGTTACGCGGAGGAGGCCGCCCTGGGATGGCGTTTGGCGGGGCAGGGGCGGGCAGAACACAGTTTGCACGACTTCATCTGCGCGATTACCTCCGACGACACGACAAACGCATCGACGACTATCAGCTATTCGTCTGCAAACACCGACCTTATAGCCTTGATCATCGAACGCCATTTCCCCGGCGGAGTCCTGGCTCTGCTTGAAGAGATTGTCGACGAAGCAGGCTTTGAGGGGATGCTTCATATGAGCGTTAGCGCGGATGGTGTGCCGGGACTTTGTGGCGGCGGGCGCCTATGCCTGAGCGACTTGTCGCGTTTGGGGCTGAGGTTAAACCGCGTCGCGTTGTATGATGCCGCCCCCTGGGATGCAGCGTACCTTCATCGCGCGATCAATGGTGCGCATAAAACACTGCCCGAACCCCGAAGCCATGTACGCTATGCCGGACAAATGATGACAAACGGCCATTGGGTTGGTCATACGGGATATGGCGGGCAGGTTCTGATGGCGGACCCTGAAAGCGGTGCGGCTTGCGCGTATCTCAGCGTGATCGAAAACGACGCCGGATATTGCGTTGACTATATGGCGCGGACAATGGATTTAATGGCCAGTCTTCTCGATCTGCTCAGGACGTCCACCTGATCCGCCCTCGCAAGGTAAAGAGCTGTTTTGACAACCTTTTTGGATGACCTTTTCCCCCCGGGCTTGGAGTTGCCATCGCGCCCTCCGGCAGAAGCCGCGAGGGAAAAATGATGGCGCGTGCACTTTGGTGCGTCGCACCGGGACGTGCAGAGCTTAGAACAGCCGCTTTGGGCGAGGGCCTTGCGATCCGCGCGCGATACTCTGCGATAAGCCGGGGGACAGAGCGTCTCGTCTTTGAAGGCCGCGTGCCGGAGGATCAGCACGACCTCATGCGGGCTCCCCATCAGGAGGGCGCGTTTCCGTTTCCGGTGAAGTACGGCTACGCGGTCGTCGGTGATGTCGAAGAGGGCGACATGGCGAAAACAACCGTTTTTGCGCTTTACCCGCACCAAACTCGCTTTTGTCTGCCGAAAGAGGCTGTGTTGCGGGTGCCGGCTGATGTCCCGCCCGAGCGCGCGGTCCTGGCGGCAAACATGGAGACGGCTCTGAATGTCCTGTGGGACAGTGCGGCGGGCGCGGGTGACCGGATCGCTATTGTCGGTGCGGGCGTGGTGGGCGCGCTCGTGGGCTATCTTGCCGCTCGGCTGCCCGGCGCGGAAGTCACGCTTGTTGACCCCAACCGGGAACGCGCGTCTCTTGCCAGCAGCTTTGCCTGCGACTTTGCCATACCCGAGGATGCGCCGGACACATGTGACGTGGTCATCCATGCCAGCGCCACGTCAGAGGGTCTGGCAACGGCGCTTGGCTGCGCTGGGCCAGAGGGTACGATCGTTGAGGCCAGCTGGTATGGCGCGGACAATGTCACCGCCCCGCTCGGTGGTGCGTTCCACAGCCACCGGCTGAAGCTCATCAGTTCACAAGTCGGAGCACTGCCGCCCGCGCGACGGCCTCGCTGGACCCATCACCGACGCCTCACGAAAGCGCTAGAATTGTTGAAAGACCCTGTACTTGATGCACTTTTTTCTGGTGAGTCTCGTTTCGAGGATTTAACCGCCGACTATCCTGCGATCCTTGGTTCGCCCAACACGTTGTGCCATCGGATCATTTACTGAGTTAGAAAAGGAAGGCCGATGTACGCATTAGAGGTCCGAGACCACATCATGATTGCACATTCCTTGCCCTCTCCGGTCTTTGGTCCGGCGCAAGGCGTGCATGGCGCGACCTTCACAGTTGACGTGGCCTTTTTCGCCGAGGATCTTGATGACCATGGTTTGGTGATTGATATCGGGCTCGCCTCTGACGCACTGAGCGACGTTTTGGAGCCGCTTCGATACAAGAATCTCGACGATGTGCAGGCATTCGCGAAAAAGTTCACCACAACGGAATTCCTGTGCGGGCACATTTTCAGGCAGATGGTTACGAAATTGAAAGACGGTGCGTTGAAAGAGGCAGGGCGCGTGCGGCGGATGCGCGTGATGTTGCATGAAAGTCATATTGCACGCGCCTGGTTTGAGGCGGACGTCTGAGCGATGGCTTTTGACGCTGAGTGGCTGGCGCTGCGCGAGCCTGCCGACCACGCCGCCAGAGATGCGGGCTTACTTGCACAGGCGGCGAAGGCGGCGGGCGAAATACCGCGGGTTCTGGATTTGGCCTGTGGCACCGGATCGACTTTCAGGGCTTTCGCGGCACATCTGAGCGCGGATGCGGCCTGGCGTCTGCTCGATCATGATCGCGACCTTCTCGATCGCGCCGTGGACAATGCACCCGATCGTGTAGAGATCTGCCATTTTGACATCGCTGATCCTGAAGCGCTGCCGCTTGAAGATGTGACGCTGGTGACCACGTCCGCACTGCTCGATCTCGTCTCGGAGCGTTGGTTGAAAGCGCTGGTGGCAAGACTTCGCGCGCGCCATTTGCCCTTTTATGCCGCTCTTTCCTATGATGGACGCATGATTTGGGAGCCTCGGGATGAAGAAGACATTCGAGTGATCGACGCCTTCAACTTTCACCAGCGGAGGGACAAGGGGTTTGGCCCGGCGCTTGGGCCGGACGCCGTGCCCTTTGCCCAAGAGCTTTTCGAGGCTCAAGGCTATCACGTCAGCATCGCGCGGAGCGATTGGTGCCTGTCCTCCGGAGCCGACGCTTTGAAGGAAACGTTGACGCGTGACATCGCCACAGCGGCGGACGAGGCGGGCTACACGGCCACACCGCGATGGCAGGAGCTTGGGTCAATGCGGGCCCTTCGTGTCGGTCATCTGGACCTGTTGGCGCTGCCTCCAGGGAGCCGGGGCAGCTGACCATGCAAAACGTGGACGTCACCGACCGTATCTGGTCGCATATACTGGATATCCGCGCGGGGCGGGCCTGTTCGTGCTGCGGGGACTGGACGGATGGAGAGCAGGCCGCTTTGGATCTCTACGGTCCACTGGCGCGCCGGGACATCGGTCCCATGACAGTGGGACAGATCGGTCAATCCCTCGATGGACGCATTGCAACAGTGGCGGGCGATGCGCGCGATATTTCGGGCCCTGATGGCCTGTGCCATTTGCTCCGTATGCGTGCGCGTGTCGATGCGGTGGTGATAGGTGTGCGGACGGCCTTGCATGACAAGCCCCGCCTCAGCGTGCGTCTGTGCGGCGGCGATAGCCCTGCGCGCGTCGTCATAGATCCAAGAGGGCGCCTGCCCGACGATTCACCCGTCTTTCGGGCGGATGGAAGCCGTCGGATTGTGGTCCAGGCTGTCAGTTGCAGCCGCCCCCCGGGGGTGGAAGTTCTGCGCCTTCTAAAGACACCGGAAGGTCGTTTGGATCCAAAGGCCATTCTTACGGAACTCAACCGCGCTGGATTGAACACAGTGCTGATAGAAGGCGGCGGAATCACCATCGGGCATTTCCTCGAAGCAGGCTTGCTGTCTCGTCTGCAGGTCGCGGTTTCGCCGCTTCTGATCGGTGGCGGACCGGCCGGGCTCAATACCCGTAATCCCGTGACACGACTGGCGGATGCGATCCGGCCGGATACGCGTGTCTTTGCGCTCGGAAGCGACGTTTTGTTCGATTGCGCCCTTTCGCCGACGGCGCGGGACGCGGCGCAGCCACAGCATGCCGATCCGCTGAACCCCGCCCTGCAATCCTAGCATCTGTGCTCTGTGGAGGCGGTTAAACGCCGAATCCAGAAAAAACAATATGTATCAATGGGCTGCGGCCTCACCAGCGAGCCGGTTCAAAATCATTGAGACAGAGGCGGCTGTATCGCGCCATGCCGGCAGGTCGCGCCCTGCGCTGCGCGCGGCCTGCGAAAGTCGCGTCTGCAAGGAAGGTTGGGTCAGGACCTCACGCAGTGCTTTCGCGAATGCCTCTGGATTGTCCGGGGGCACAAGAATGCCAGCGTCCGCAGGCACTGTGTCCGGTACGGCACCCGCCTGGCATGAAACGATCGGCAACCCGTGCGTCAGCGCCTCATCAAACACGAGCCCATAGCCTTCGTAGCGGGTGGCAAGCGCAAAGAGCGTGGCGCGTTGGTATTCATTGGACACGGCCTCGGCGGAGACTTCCCCAGCCAGTGTGCCCCGATCCGCCAGATCGCCCTCTCTTGCCCGCGCGCGCAGCCGGGCGGCCTCGTCCGGGTCATGGTCGCGCCCGATGATCTTGGCCTGCCAGTCGATATCCGTGATCTGAGAAAGCGCCGAGAGCAGGATGTCATGCCCTTTGCGACGATGCAGAAGACCCACGGACAGAATAAGCGGGGGGATGGCTGGTGACAGCGCGGCGCGCGTTTCGGTCCCAGCGATTGGGGCGATGCCGGGGCGCGCAATCGAGATACGCGTCTCGGAGATCGCAAACAGCTCTTGCACGGTTCGTGCGACATGGGGGCTGGGCACAAGAATATGAGCTGCGCAATCCAGCGCGGCACGTTCGCTTTGGATCAAGGCCTGCGCACGGACGGCAGGCCGACCCGGTTCCAGCCCAAGCGGATGGTGCAGCATCGCGACAATGCGTGAGGCGATGCGGCGCCGCCCATCTGCGGGGAGGGCGCCAAAGGCAAGACCATCTACAATCAGGATGGCTTCCGGCGGCACTGAGGCGAATTGTTCCATCGCCTGCGCGAGAGACTCTGCGTCCGGTTCAGGAAACGCGCCCGACAATTCAAGGATCTCTACCGAATGTCCGAGATCGCGCAAAGCATCGGTCAGATGCCGGTCGTAGAGGGTGCCGCCGGTCATATCCGTCAGCTTGCCGGGCAGGGCGAAGACGATGGGCACGAGATCTTTGGGGCGCTGTGTCATGTGGGTCACCCGTGACGCAAAGCCGTTGCCGGAGCAAGTGGTTTGGTCGCCTTTGACGGCAGAGCCCGGGTTCCGAACGCAACTTTGCAGGGGCAGGGCGGGTCGTTACAACCCGTTCACAGGCACCTTGAGCATCGGATTGCCATCCTTGTCGCGCGGGACTTCGCCCGCGCGCATATTCACCTGAAGCGACGGTATGAGCAGCTTCGGCAGCGACAAATGCGCATCCCGGTCTGTCCGAAAGCGCACGAACTCTTCCCGTGTCTTGCCACCGCCCACGTGGATATTGTTGGCCTTTTCTTCTGCGACGGATGTTTCCCACTGGATGTCGCGCCCACCCGGCCCGTAATCGTGGCACATGAACAGGCGCATCTCGTCGGGCAGCGCCAGAACTTTTTGGATACTGTCAAAGAGCACCCCCGCATCGCCGCCGGGAAAATCCGCCCTTGCCGAGCCGCCATCGGGCATGAACAATGTATCGCCGACAAAGGCGGCATTTCCCATCACATGAACCATGCAGGCCGGGGTATGACCGGGCGTCGACATGACAAAGACCTGCATCTCACCCACGTTGTAGGTGTCGCCATCCTCGAACAGAGCGTCGAACTGGCTGCCATCGCGCTGAAATTCCGTGCCTTCGTTAAAGATTTTCCCAAAGGTCTCCTGGATCACCATAATCTGCGAGCCGATCCCGATCCGCCCGCCTAGCTTTTGCTGAATGAAGGGCGCGGCCGAGAGGTGATCGGCATGTACGTGCGTCTCGATGATCCATTCGAGCGTCATGCCCTCGCGCTCGATCGTCTCGATCATCCCATCCGCGTGCTCGTGGGTGATGCGACCGGCCGCGTAGTCGATGTCCATCACGGAGTCGATTACGGCGCAGGCAGAAGATGCCGGATCTTTTACGATGTAGGAAATGGTGTTCGACGCTTTGTCAAAAAAAGCGCGAACGTCTGGTTTCACGCGCATATCCACCGGATAGCCGGTCATCGTGTTGTCCTCCCTTGCAGCTGACAGAACCGCCGATACCATCAGAATACCCCTGATCCCGGTAAGTGCGAAGTCATTCTTGTCGCAGGCTCATGCCCGGTTTTTCTGGATGCGCGATCAGCGACTTTCCATCATGCGGAAAACTGTGCAACGTCGCCGCGAGGGAATGATCTCGCGCAGGAAACAGGCGCAGGATGAAGGAGTGATCGCGATGGCAGAATCTGGGACGCCCCCGCCGGCCTGGGGCATTGACAACGATTACGCTAAACTCAGCGATGTCTTGCTGGGCCGCCCCGAACACTATCGCTGGGTCGAGGCCGGGCCGTTGATCGGGCGCACGCTGGCCAATGCCGACCGGACGGGTCATCGGTTTGATTTGCAACTTGCGATGCGCCAGCACGCGGAAATGGTGTCCATCTACGAAGAAAACGACGTGACGTGCCACTTTCTTCCTGCCGATGAGGTGCTGCACCGCAATTTCTTTGCCCGCGACAGCTCTGCGATGACGCCCTGGGGGCCGCTGATCTGTCACATGCAGCTCAAATGCCGTCGTGCCGACTATGCAACCGTGATCCAGTTCTATCAGGATCATCATGTGCCGATCTGGAAATTTGCGACGGCGGGACATTTTGAGGGGGGAGATTTCAACATTATCGAGCCGGGGCGCGTGCTGATTGGCTATTGCGGTGAACGCTCGGAGAAAGAAGGAAGTGAACAGGTCGCCCAGTTTGTCAGGGCTGAAGGCTGGGAGGCTGTCGTTGCTCCCATCAGCCGGGAATTCGTCCATATGGACGGCCTGATCGTACCGCTCGCGGAGAAACTGGTCGTGGCCTGCATCGATGCGATGGAGCCCTGGCTTGTCGACATTGTCCGTGGCTGGGGCCTCGAGATCGTCGATGTCGCCTATCGCGAGGCCAAGAACCTCGGTGTCAATCTCGTGGCGCTTGGGGGTGACAAGGTCTTGTCGATGGCCGGGGCGGAAGACCTGAACGCCAAAATGCGCGCACTCGGCTTCGAGGTCTATGATCCGGACATGTCGATGTTCACACTCGGCGGGGGTGGCGTGCATTGTCTGAGCCAGGCGCTGTGCCGCGAAAAGCGGGGCGTCGCCTAACTCTTTGGGTTTCATAGCTCTTGCGTTGCGCGACACAAAATGGCTTGCTGCTGTCAGGGACCCTGAGATGGGAAGACGGGGTCACTCAATCAGCGAACCGGCTTTTGGTACGGCTTTTCGCATAACAGGGAGTTACCAATGGATGTATTGAAAACGCTGTCGGGTCAGCTGAAATCGAACAAGATTTCGCGACGCGGCTTCATGCAACAGGGTCTGGCCGCTGGCGTCAGTGTGTCGGCCCTTTCGATGGCTGCGTACAAGTTCTATGCGGCGACACCGTAGAAGGGCGGACACCTGCGGGTCGCGCGTGGGCATGGGGCAACGACCGATATTCTGGATCCCGGCAAGATCGAGAACGGCTATACGATCGGTCTGGCACTGGGTGGCTATCAGGGCTACATGACCCAGATCGGCGCAGAGGGCGATCTGCAACCGTCCGTCGCGGAAAGCTGGGAAGCCTCGTCTGACGCCAAGACCTGGACGTTCAAACTGCAGGATGGTCTGGAGTTTCACAACGGCCGTACCGTAACCCCGGAAGACGTCATCGCATCGATCAACCACCACCGAGGCGAAGGCAACACCTCTGCTGCCGGACCTCTTGTATCTGCCGTGACGGAAATGAAGGCGGATGGCAAAACCGGCGTTGTGTTTGAGCTGGAAGCCGGCAATGCCGACTTCGCGTTTATTCTCTGCGATTATCACCTGGCCATCATGCCCGCCAATGACGGCGGGACG
>ERZ1740060.278-NODE-278-length-37666-cov-10.064077_pt1 | contig 37666 bp, 37 predicted proteins | sample MGYA00581743_ERZ1740060 | MGnify/ENA primary metagenome ERZ1740060 (study PRJEB43018, sample SAMN04849235) | marine metagenome | isolation source: floating plastic debris | place: Pacific Ocean | collected 2008-08-27 | study: EMG produced TPA metagenomics...
TTCAGAAAGAAACTGTCCACCCTATTCTGGATGGATGGAAAGCCAGCATACAAGCGGAAAATCTCCTCCATCCCCATATTGTCTTTGTCTACTTTCCCTGCTTAGCGGAAGGCAATTCCCTGCACATATACGATCCTGCGGTGGTGAGTGGCCCCACTGACCCATCCACCCATCCACCCATCCACCCATCCCCTATTGCCACCTTCACCTTCCCCCGTCAGAAATCACTGCGGCGGCTCTGTATTGCCGACTTCTTTTTGCCGAAGGCGCAGGCCCAGCCAGGGCAGTTTGATGTGTTTCCCATGCAGGCGGTGACGGTAGGGGAAATTGCCACGGAGTTTGCCCAGACCTTATTCAAGGCAGATAACTATACCGATTACCTCTACTACTACGGGTTGTCCGTACAGACGGCTGAGGCCATGGCGGAGTGGGGCCATGGCCGCATTCGCCGGGAGTTAGGCTATGGCGACCTAGAGCCGGAAGGCATTCGAGAAATTTTGCAGCAGCGGTACCAAGGGTCTCGCTATAGTTTCGGCTATCCCGCTTGTCCCCACATTCCCGATCAAGCCATTCAGCTGGATCTGCTGCAGGTGGATCGGATTGGTATGTACATGGATGAAAGTGAACAACTGTATCCCGAGCAGTCGACCACAGCGATTATTACGTATCACCCCGTAGCCAAGTATTTCAGCGCCTAGGGTCGGTCAATGCACCGGCGGCAAGCTGGGATGGGGGATGGCGATCGCCCCCTCTGCCGCCTAAGATGCAGGCAATTTATAACTCAAAATCGGGTAAATCGTGAAAGTCTTGGACTGGATGAGTTTTGTCTGTTTCGTCATTGCCCTGGTGATTTTGTGGCAATTTCGACAGATTTTGCTGCTGGTTTTCGCTGCGGTGGTGATTGCCATCTCGCTCAACAGCCTAGTGCGCAGGCTGGTGAAGCATTTACACATTTCCCGCCCTCAAGCGGTTCTACTGGCCCTGGGGCTGGTCTTCTTGGGACTGACGGTTTTTGTGGTTTTGGTACTGCCCCTGTTTATTAATCAGTTTGAGCAGCTCCTCCAGCTCATCCCCGAAGGGTTCAATCGCCTCTATCTTTGGACCAGTGACCTATTGGCGAATCCACCCACTTGGCTCCCCAATACCCTATCTGTCACGGAGATGCCCGCCCTGTCGGAGTTGTTTCAGCAGGCAACGACTTTAGGCACCCAGGTCTTTGGTAACTTTTTCAGCTTCTTCTCGGGTTCCGTCACGATTGTGCTGCAAACCCTGCTGCTATTGGTCTTGAGCATCATGCTGCTCAGCGACCCTATTTCATATCGACGATTGTTGCTGCGGTTGTTCCCCTCTAGCTATCGACAGCGAGCCGACGATATTTTGGCAAAGTGCGAGGTGGCCCTGATTTGCTGGCTGGGTGGGGTATCGATTAATTCCCTGTTTGTGGCCACCTTTAGCTTTGTGGGCTTGGTGCTTCTGCAGGTCCCCTACCCTTTCGCTAATGCCATGCTGGCGGGGGTGTTTAACTTTATCCCCAATATTGGGCCAGCCCTGAGCGCTATTTTCCCGATTATTGCCGCTGTGTCAGAGTCCTTTGGCAGTGCCTTGGGGGTAATCATCCTCTATGTCCTGATCCAAAATCTCGAAAGCTATTGGATCAGCCCGATGATGATGCGCAAGCAAGTGTCCTTGCTGCCAGCAGCCACATTGGTGGCCCAGATCTTTTTCGCCACCTTTCTGGGACCGGTAGGTCTGATTTTGGCGCTGCCCTTGGCGGTTGTTTGCAAAACCTGGATCGAAGAAGCCTGGATTGTAGACATTTTGGAAAAAAGGCAGAACCCATCAGAACCGGCCATCGCCATGGCCGTTGAGGTGGAGCCCCCCTCTGATCTACCGGCACCTTCTTAAGGGAGGAAATCTCAAAGCGTATTAAATTCAGCGGGTCTACCTCCCCTTCAGATCAAGCAATTTAAATCAAGCTATCGATGGGGCTGAGATCGCGCTTATGGGCCAATTCCATCAACAGGTCGTGGGTATTGCGTTCGGGCTCATCGGGTTCAGGACGCCGCTGCACGTAGGTGCCATCGGCATGTAAGTCCCAGGCTTGGCGATTGTCCGTCAGCATAATGTCCAAAATCACCCTTAATTCTTCCACTAAGGTTGGATCCTCGACCGGTGTAACCGCCTCTACGCGACGATCTAGATTCCGGTTCATCCAGTCAGCGCTGCCGATGTAGTACTCCTCGTCGCCATCGTTATAGAAGGCAAAGATGCGAGCGTGCTCCAAGAAACGGCCAATGATGCTGACGACTTGGATGCGATCGCTCACCCCTGGTATCCCAGGCTTGAGGCAGCAAATGCCCCGAATAATTAGCTGAATCTCGACCCCAGCCTGCGAAGCCTCATACAACAGACGAATCATTTCTGGGTCTACCAGCGAATTCATCTTGGCAATGATGCGTGCCGGTTGCCCCTGACGCGCGTGATCGATTTCCCGATGGATTAGGGCTGTCATACCCTTTCTGAGGGTGAGGGGCGCAACGAATAGTTTGCGGTAAGCCGTTTGGCGGGAATATCCCGTCAGGAAATTAAACAAGTCCGTCAGGTCAGCACCGAGAGCCTCCTGACAACTCAGTAAGCCGATATCGGTATATAGCTTTGAAGTTTTGGGGTTGTAGTTACCGGTGCCAATATGCACATAACGACGAATCACGTCCCCTTCTTGACGAACGACCAGGGTAGTTTTGGTATGGGTTTTCAGACCCGCAACCCCGTACACCACGTGTACCCCGGCATCCTCAAGCCGTCTGGCCCAGATAATATTGTTACGCTCGTCGAAGCGCGCCTTGAGCTCCACTAAGGCCACCACCTGCTTGCCGTTCTCAGCCGCATTGATCAGGGCTTTCACAATCGGGGAGTCCCCCGAGGTGCGATATAAAGTCATCTTGATGGTGAGCACCTGAGGATCCGCTGCCGCTGCCGTAATGAAGGCCTGGACTGAACTTGAAAACGACTCGTAGGGGTGATGCATCATCACATCCCCATCGCGAATAATGCTGAACATATCTCCCGATGCCTCTGGGTCCTGCAGTGGCTTCAGGCGCGGGGGGATTCGCGACTTCCAAGGTTTATCCTTGAGGTCGGGCAAAGGCAAAGACTGAAAGAAAAACAAATCCTTGAGGTTGAGCATCCCCTCCAGCTCATAGATATCCTCATCTGCTACCTGCAGTTCTTGCACCAGCCCCTGACGGAGGTTCTTGGGCATACCCGCCTGGATCTCTAACCGGCAGACCGAACCTTCTAAGCGACGTTTACTGATTTCCTCTTCGATCGCCAGCAATAAGTCATCGGCTTCATCTTCCCGCACCGGGAAATCTGCATCTCGGGTAATCCGAAACAGGTAATGCCCCTGAATGGTCATGCCCGGAAAGAGATAGTCCAGATTGTGGGCAATGATGTCCTCCAAGGTGACACCGATCCAAGCACAAGTCTCACCTTGGTAGGTTTGTAACTCCCCGGATAAACCAATAAAGCGAGGCAAGCTACTGGGCACCTTCACCCGCGCAAATTTTTGAATATCGGTCTCAGGATCGGTCACCACCACCCCCAGATTCAGACTGAGATTCGAGAGTCTCGGGAAAGGGTGAGACGGATCCACACTCAAAGGGGTCAGTACTGGGAAGATTTGAGTCTCAAAGTAGCCCTGAAAATACCGCCTCTGCTCAGCCGTAAGATCGCTGTAATTGAGTAAATGCACCCCTTGCTCTACCAGTTGGGGGCGCAACTCTGTTTCAAACAAACGATGTTGCGCTTGCAGTTTGGGCTGTAGATGGGCGCGAATGGCCGCTATTTGCTCTTCCGGGCTAAGTCCATCAGCCGTTTTACGATGCACTTGAGCCTTCACCTGCTCCAAGAGCCCTGACAAGCGCACCATGAAGAATTCATCCAGGTTGGCGCTGAAAATCGCCGTGAACTTTAGACGCTCTAGTAATAAGGTGCGCGGGTCAAACGCATGGTGAAGGACGCGATCGTTAAACTCAAGCCAACTTAACTCTCGGTTGAAATAGTATTCAGAGCTGGTTAAGTCGAGCTGAGTGAGCTTGCTGCTAGCGTCGGTCATGGTACGCCTGTAGTGGAGAGAATCTAGCCTTTTAGCCTAAGGCTCTACTGTAATCATTTGGTTAAGGTGTGGTCACAATCCACCGCGATTGCTCAAGCCTGATCCAATATGGCTTTAACCAAGCCAACAGACCTTTGCAGCAGCCAGCAGATCCCCAAGCGGGTAGGGCTTCGTCTTGGGGCTTATCTATGGCGTTGACTTGGGTTCTGAGCCCGACACATTCAGTGATAATGTGTTAAATGGCGCTGCGAACCTAAGATTATCTTTAGAAAGGTGCCGGAATAGCTGATCAAGAGATAGGCGCAAGCATGGTCACCACTGCAGAGAAAACCAACGTTGGCTTCATTACTAAAATTATTGGCCCGGTTGTGGACGTTAAGTTCACAAGCGGCCAGCTTCCTGAGATTTACAATGCATTGACGATTACAGGTACTAACCCTGCTGGACAATCGGTCTCAGTAACCTGCGAAGTCCAGCAACTGCTAGGCGACTCCCAGGTGCGAGCCGTTTCCATGAGCAGTACCGATGGTTTAGTGCGCGGTATGGAAGTCATTAATACCGGCTTACCCATTAGCGTTCCCGTCGGTGGCGCTACCCTGGGCCGGATTTTCAATGTCCTTGGTGAACCCATTGATGAGAAAGGCCCCGTTGGCAACAACGAGACTTCCCCTATTCACCGGGATGCTCCCAAACTCACTGAGCTCGAAACCAAGCCTTCCGTCTTTGAGACTGGTATTAAGGTGATTGACCTACTAGCCCCCTACCGTCGTGGCGGTAAGGTCGGCCTGTTTGGCGGTGCCGGTGTGGGTAAGACCGTACTGATTCAAGAATTGATTAACAACATTGCCAAGGAGCACGGGGGTGTTTCTGTGTTTGGGGGTGTGGGTGAGCGGACCCGCGAAGGGAACGACCTCTACAACGAATTCATTGAGTCCGGCGTTATCAACAGCGACGACCTTAGTAAATCTAAGGTTGCCTTGGTTTACGGCCAGATGAATGAGCCCCCTGGCGCTCGGATGCGGGTTGCCTTGTCGGCACTGACCATGGCTGAGTATTTCCGGGATGCCAATAAGCAGGATGTGCTGTTGTTTATCGACAACATCTTCCGCTTTGTGCAGGCGGGTTCTGAGGTGTCAGCGCTACTGGGTCGGATGCCCTCTGCTGTGGGTTACCAGCCCACCCTGGGTACCGATATGGGTGACCTCCAAGAGCGAATCACCTCTACCCTCGAAGGGTCTATTTCTTCCATTCTGGCGGTTTACGTCCCTGCGGATGACCTGACCGACCCGGACCCTGCAACCACCTTTGCTCACCTGGATGCAACCACGGTGCTCTCTCGGGGTTTGGCATCTAAAGGGATCTATCCGGCGGTTGACCCCCTGGATTCTACCTCTACCATGCTGCAGCCCAGCGTCGTTGGGGAAGAGCACTACGCAACCGCTCGTGCTGTTCAATCGACTCTACAGCGCTATAAGGAATTGCAAGACATTATTGCCATTCTGGGCTTGGATGAATTGTCGGAAGACGATCGCTTGACCGTAGCTCGGGCGCGCAAGATTGAGAAGTTCTTGTCACAGCCGTTCTTTGTGGCTGAGATCTTTACCGGTATGGCGGGCCAGTACGTCAGTCTGGCAGATACCATCAAGGGTTTCCAAATGATCCTGAATGGAGAGCTAGACAACATTCCTGAGCAAGCCTTCTACTTGAAGGGTGGCATTGACCAAGTCAAGGCTGCTGCCGAGAAGATGAAGTCCTAAGGCTCTGATTTGAGTTCAGCGATCTTAGATAACGAAGAGATCGCTGAACCTATGCCTTGTTCGGTGTGACCCATTGAGAAACCGCCTTAATTTGTTATGTCTTTAACCGTTCGTGTTGTTGCCCCTGATAAAACCGTCTGGGATGCAGAAGCCGAAGAAGTAATTCTGCCCAGCACCACTGGTCAGCTGGGGATTTTAAGTGGTCATGCGCCCTTGCTGACAGCTTTGGAAGTAGGCGTCATGCAAGTTCGCCCTGAAAAAGACTGGATGAAAATTGCCCTCATGGGCGGCTTTGCCGAAGTCGAAAACAATGAAGTCACCATCTTAGTCAATGGCGCTGAGCGGGGCGATGCCATCGATTTGGATTCTGCCCGCACTGCTTTTGAATCGGCTAAGGCTAGCTTGGACGCGACCTCTTCTGAGGACCAGCAAGCGACGATGAAAGCGACAACTACTTTTCGTCAGGCTCGGGCTCGTTTCCAAGCCGCAGGAGGCGTCGCTTAAGTTTTAAGTGATTTTGGCGCTATCGATACCAGTTTAGAACCCTAACAAAAACCGCCCTTTGCTGAGGGCGGCTTTTTTAAAAGCCCCTGGCGACAAGGCTCAAGGGGCTTTATTTATAGGTGACTACCCGCCATCAACACAAAGTTTGTGGTGATGGCAGCAACGATAGCAACCGTGAGCAAATTACGAACTACCCGAAAAAGCGACCTCAGGGAACTTGGCTTGGGCCTCATTCATAGACTTCCCTTTGCCTTCTTCTTGCCAGTAGTTGATGATTTCTGTGGCTTGGTTGAGTAGCCCGACCCTTTCCTCATCAGAGATCCAGCTCTTCTGCTCTAGGTCAGTCTTCATGTCTTCCCAGGCATCATTACGTGGCCAGAAATAGTAAGAGGTCAAGGGGCTGCTACCCTTTCCCACCACTTGATCAACGGCTAAGGCGACATCTTTGTCGAGCCAAAGCACCTTTAAAATAAATCGGGCTGTTGTTGTGACCTCCACTCCGGTCATTTCCCCCTTGCACTACAGTCCTCCATATTACCGTACCTTTGATGGCAAAATAAGTCGGTGTTCAAACTATCTTGGAATCTGTGGGTGAACTTATGCAGGCGATCGCAGTTTTTGATATCGATGGGGTCATTCGCGATGTGGGCGGATCATACCGTCGTGCTTTAGCCGATACCGTTGAGCATTTCACCCAAGGAGCTTGCCGTCCCACACCCCAAGACATTGACACCCTCAAAGCGGAGGGGATTTGGAATAATGACTGGGAGGGCTCCCAAGAGCTGATTTATCGCTACTTTGAAGGACAGGGACAAGGGCGATCTCAACTTGACCTGCGCTATGGGGCGATTGTCGACTTCTTTCAGCGACGCTACCGTGGCCCAAATTTAGAGCAACCCAGTCAGTGGACCGGCTATATCTCTCAAGAGCCGGTCTTAGTCACCTCAGATTATTTTGAGCAACTGAGTCAACATCACATTGCCTGGGGGTTTTTTAGTGGTGCAACCCGAGGCTCTGCCACCTACATTTTGGAGCAGCGCCTCGGTCTCAAACACCCACGACTTGTCGCAATGGAAGACGCCCCTGGCAAGCCCAACCCCACAGGACTATTTGCTGTGGTTAAATCCCTTAGTTCGGATTCCACCCAAACACCGATTTTGTACATCGGTGATACGGTGGCCGATATGCAAACCATTCAAAAAGCCCAGCAACAGAGTCCAGAGTTCCAATGGTTGGCGGTGGGAATTTTGCCGCCCCATGTCAGCGCCAGTGATACCGCATATATTTCAAGCTATGCTCGCAGCCTGACGGATGCGGGTGCCCATGTCGTATTGCCTGCCGTGACGGCTTTAACCCCTGACTGCATTCAGCAGCTGATCTCCCAAGCGGCTTGAAAGAAATCGCGCTCACACTCTAGTGCATAGCGGTAGGCGGTTTGCACAGGCACATCCGTCTGGCTATATCGATCCACAAAGGTCTCCAGTTGTTGGGCGAGACCCTCGAATTCATCCCCACTATAGGTCGTGACCCAATCGCTGTAGTGATGGGATGGGATGCCCTGCTCAGCTAAGGACTGGCCGAGATAGGCGTATAACCGCATACAAGGTGACATGGCTACAGCCGTAACGCCCACGTCCTGGCTCCAGGCTGTGGACAACAGGAAGTCGGTATAGCGGCGCGTAGCAGCACCGGGTTGAACCTGGGCCAGATCAACCCCCCAAGTTTGTGCATAACGGCCATGGAGTTTGAGCTCCTCTAAAACCCCTCCGCCTAGCTCATGGAAGGCACAAAACCCGTCCCAATCCGGGGCTTTTGCCGCTGCAATGCTATAGGCCCTGGCAAAAGCCTCCAAGAAAAAGGCGTCTTGCCCTACATAGTAGACAAATTTTTGCTTCGGTAAAGTGCCATCATAGATTCCCTGTACAAAGGGATGTTGGAGGGAGGCGATCGCAAGGTCTAGGTTGGCTTGCCAAAGCTGCTGGGAAAGGCCCATGGTTATTAATCCGAAAGTCAAAAACTGTCGTATCTATTCTCTCGAATCCTCTGGCTGATGTTTCGAATGCTGGCGAGATTGGTGCTTTACTAAACCCGTTATCAACGCCAGCCCAAACATTCCTAAGAGACCAAAGACCAGCAAAATCTTACCCCCTTCTAATCCTCCGGCCCCGAGAGCAACAATAGGTGGGTCAGAGATTGCAATACTGAGCAAAAGTGCCGGGAAGAATTTACGAGCCGGGGTTTTAGTGAGTCCGATTCCATAGGAGACAAAGTCAAAAAAGCTCGTCATCAGGAAAGCCGTCATCAAGAAAAAATTACTTTCAAGATGCCGCTCGCTAATGGCGTTGACTCGGCTCATAAAGCGATCGCCCACAAACCGCTTCACCATGCCCTGGCCATACCGTCGGGCAATATAAAAACTGAGGCTGCAAGAGATCAGATCTGAAACAGCAATTACAGCCAGTCCTTTGGGAAAACCAAAAAGACCCCCTGCAAGCAATGCGTAAGCTGTACCCGGTAGAGCTGGAATCACAATGCTCGTAAACCGAAGTAAGGACACTGCTGCAGGGGCCCATACGCCTAAATGATCGACTTGAGCCCGAAGTTGCGTGATTCCAACTTTGTTGATCAACCAAATGGCCAACACAATCAAAATCACGGCGCTGCTAAAGCGTAGCCACTTTATCAAAGACTTACTGGTCATAGCCTTATGAGTTTCAAGTTGGGCTACAGGCTTTAGCGAAATGTGCCCGCAGTCGCTCTATGTCTCTTTCCGAATTATTTTCCCAAGCCAATAACTTTTCAGGCTGAATTCACTAGGCTCACCATTCTCACAAGAATGAAAGCTTACTAACGGTGAGTTAGGGACTCTGCTAGCTGAGAACTGGCTACAAAGCGCAACTCAACCTCCTCATCTACTCAATGAGGTAGGCGTTGAGTCAAAAGCCTTAGAGCTTGACTTCAATGTCAACACCAGCCGGCAAATCTAGCTTCATCAGAGCATCAATGGTTTTTGAAGAGGGCTGATAAATATCGATGATGCGACGGTGAGTCCGCGTCTCAAAATGCTCTCGGGAGTCCTTATTGACGTGTGGAGAACGTAAGACACAATAAATCTTACGTTTCGTCGGTAAGGGAATTGGCCCAATCGCTGTGGCGTTAGTACGATTAGCCGTCTCTACAATTTTTTCGCAAGAGGTATCTAAGATGCGTCGGTCAAAAGCTTTAAGGCGAATGCGGATCTTTTGCTGCTGAATGGTAGCCACTCTGGCCTCCTAAAGGGTGTGAGTTTTAGTTTTCAAGGTTCATCAGCCTCTTGCCTGAGGCCGCAGATAAGCCACATCCAGCTTAGAATCTATAGCTTTCCCTGCGGAAAAATACAGTTATGGATGTGGCCAAGGTTAAAAACCGCCGCCCCTAAGGGGCGGCAATTTTCAGGAGCAGTAACTTGATTCAGTTACTCGGTGATTTTAGACACAACGCCCGCACCGACGGTACGACCACCCTCGCGGATTGCAAAGCGCATGCCCTTTTCAATCGCGACAGGGTTGATCAGCTTAACGGTCATCTTGATGCGATCTCCGGGCATCACCATTTCAACGCTGCTACCGTCATCAGCAGTATATTCAGCAATCTCGCCGGTCACGTCAGTTGTACGGATGTAGAACTGAGGCTTATAACCGGCAAAGAAAGGCGTATGGCGACCACCTTCTTCTTTCTTGAGGATGTAAACTTCACCCTCAAAGGTGGTGTGAGGTGTAATCGTGCCGGGCTTGACCAGAACCATGCCGCGCTCGATGTCATCCTTTTGAACACCGCGCATTAGTACGCCGACGTTGTCTCCAGCTTGACCTTCATCAAGGGTCTTCTGGAACATTTCCACGCCAGTAACCGTGGTGGTACGAGTATCGCGGATACCCACAATCTCAACGGTTTCACCAACTTTGACCTTGCCGCGCTCAATTCGGCCCGTTGCGACAGTACCCCGACCGGTAATGGAGAAAACATCCTCCACGGCCATCAGGAAGGGCTTGTCTACTTCGCGCTCTGGCGTGGGGATATAGGCATCAACCTCGTCCATGAGAGACAAGATCTTGTCAACCCACTCGTCGTCGCCACGGTTGATCGCAGGCTTAGCGGTTAGGGCCTCAACTGCTTTCAAGGCAGAGCCAGTGGTGATGGGAATATCGTCTCCTGGAAAATCGTAGTCACTCAGAAGTTCACGAACTTCAAGTTCTACAAGTTCAAGCAACTCTTCATCATCAACTTGATCTTGCTTGTTCAAGAAGACGACGAGTGCGGGCACACCCACCTGTCGAGCTAGCAGAATGTGCTCGCGAGTCTGAGGCATGGGGCCATCAGCAGCAGAGCAAACCAGGATTGCCCCGTCCATTTGAGCCGCGCCAGTGATCATGTTTTTCACATAGTCAGCGTGACCAGGGCAGTCAACGTGAGCATAGTGACGGTCTGCCGTCTCATACTCAACGTGAGCGGTATTAATGGTAATACCCCGAGCCTTTTCCTCAGGTGCTGCATCAATATCCTCATAATTACGAGCCTTAGCTCCCCCAGCCGCAGCCAGGGTCATGGTGATAGCAGCCGTCAGCGTCGTTTTACCATGGTCAACGTGGCCAATAGTACCGATGTTGACGTGAGGTTTGTTTCTTTCAAACTTCTCTCGTGCCATTTATGTTACGTGTCCCTAACTAACCTATGCGTTCCCTTTGCTTTTAGCGATGATGGTTTCAGCCACATTGCGAGGGATCTCATCATAGCGGCTAAACTCCATCGAAAAAATGCCCCGACCCTGCGTTTTTGAACGGATGTCAGTAGCATAGCCAAACATCTCGGCCAAGGGAACCCGGGAGGTTACCTTGGTGAGACCATCTTCAGTACCCATGCCCTCAATGTGGCCACGGCGAGAGTTAAGGTCACCAATAACGTCTCCTAAAAAATCTTCAGGAGCTTCGACCTCAACCTTCATCATGGGTTCAAGCAACACGGGAGAAGCTTTCATCACCCCCTCCTTCATGGCCATTGACCCAGCAATTTTGAAGGCCATTTCCGAGGAGTCAACATCATGGTAGGAACCGTCTACCAGAGTGACCTTGAGATCGATCACGGGATACCCAGCTAGAATACCAGATTCACAGGCTTCTTTCATGCCTTCTGCAGCAGGGGCAATATATTCCTTGGGAACGGTTCCACCGACGATCTTAGAGACAAACTCAAAGCCAGAACCGGGCTCGCTAGGTTCGACTTCAATAACCACATGGCCGTACTGGCCTTTGCCACCGCTCTGGCGCACGAACTTACCCTCGACCTTACTGGGCTGGCGGATGGTCTCCCGGTAGGCCACCTGGGGTGTACCGATGTTGGCTTCAACCTTAAACTCACGCAGCATCCGATCCACCAAGATGTCGAGGTGGAGTTCGCCCATACCAGCGATGACGGTTTGGTTGGTTTCTGGGTCAATGCCGACCCGAAAAGTGGGATCCTCTTCTGAAAGAGATTGGAGAGCCTTGGAGAGCTTCTCCATGTCCTGAGTCGTTTTAGGCTCTACCGCAACTGAAATGACAGGCTCTGGAATGTATAGAGACTCCAGAACAATCGGCTCTTCTAATGAAGAAAGAGTGTCTCCCGTAAACGTATCTTTCAGACCTAAGACTGCCCCCAAATCGCCAGCCCGCATTTCTTCGACTTCAATACGCTCGTCTGCTTTGAGGATGATCAGGCGAGAAACACGCTCTTTCTTATTTTTAGTGGCGTTGTAGATGTAACTGCCTTTGGTCAAAACTCCCGAGTAGACCCTCACAAAGGTCAGGCGACCATAGGGATCGGCCATGATCTTAAAGGCTAATGCTGAGAAGGGTTCTTCATCATTGGCCTGTCGATGAGCCTCTGTTCCATCAGGTAACATTCCTTGAATGGGAGGAACGTCAATGGGCGCAGGCAAATAGTCGACCACTGCATCCAGTAGCAGTTGTACCCCTTTGTTCTTAAAGGCGGAACCACACAGCATCGGCACCATAGTGCCTTCTAAGACGCCTTTTCGGATAGCTTTAACTAGCTCTGCTTCGGTAAACGCTTCGCCCTCCAGGTACTTTTCCATTAGGGCATCGTCAGTCTCAGCCACAGCTTCTATAAGCTTGGTACGATATTCTTCGACCGTGGCTTTTACCTCGTCCGGGACATCCACGTCCTCAATATCCGCCCCAAGATCATCTTTATAGATACGGGCACGCATCTTGACAAGATCAACAACGCCCCGAAAGTCGGCCTCAGCGCCAATGGGAATTTGGATGGGGACTGCGTTGGTGCGTAGGCGATCTCGAATTTGCCCGTAGACCTTCAGGAAGTTTGAGCCGGTGCGATCCATCTTGTTGACAAAGGCAAAGCGGGGAACGCGATAGCGATCAGCCTGCCGCCAAACTGTTTCAGACTGAGGCTGCACGCCTTCAACAGCGGAAAATACGGCAATCACGCCATCTAAGACCCGCATGGAGCGTTCCACCTCAATGGTGAAATCAACGTGGCCAGGCGTATCAATGATATTGATCTGATGATCACGCCATTGGGTACTGATCGCCGCTGCAGTAATGGTGATGCCCCGCTCTCGCTCCTGATCCATCCAATCGGTTACCGCTGTCCCTTCATGGACCTCACCAATCTTATGAACCACGCCAGAATAGTACAAAATCCTTTCGGTGGTGGTCGTTTTGCCGGCGTCAATATGGGCGGCGATGCCAATATTTCTGACGCGCTCTAGCGGGGTGGAACGTGCCACGGCAACCTCCTTAAGACGGCTGTTAGCCAAATTTCTTTTAGTCTATGGCCCTAAAATATGCCTTTGGCCATCTTGCATTGAGGGCCTACAAGCATTCAGAGTTCTAGTAGCGATAATGAGCAAACGCCTTGTTTGCCTCAGCCATACGGTGGGTTTCTTCGCGTTTACGCACAGCACTGCCGGTTTCGTTGGCAGCATCCATGAGTTCGTTTGCCAACTTCATCGCCATGGTCTTGCCTCCACGACTACGGGAGTATTGAGTGATCCAACGTAGGGCAAGAGCAGTGCCCCGATCCTGGCGAACTTCCATCGGAACCTGATAGGTTGCACCACCGACGCGACGCGCCTTCACCTCTACAAGAGGAGTCACATTGCGCACTGCTTCCTCAAAGACTTCCAGCGGGTCACTGCTTGTACGCTCTTCCATGATTTTGAAGGCGTCATAAACAATGTGGGTGGCTACAGACTTCTTGCCATCCAGCATGATGCGACGGATCATCATGCTAACCAATCGGCTGTTATAAACCGAATCAGATGGAACTGGACGCTTCTGAGCAGCGGTACGACGAGACATGGAAATCCTCTAGTGTTTCTCGGGTAGTTGGGGGGCGTTAGATGAGGAGGAGCCAGCGATGAGCTCACGAAATGAAAATCATTCAAGCTAAAATTGCGCTTATTCTTTGGGACGCTTAGCACCGTACTTAGAGCGCCCTTGCTTACGATCTTTGACACCAGAGGTATCGAGGGTGCCACGAATAATGTGATAACGGACCCCAGGCAAATCTTTAACACGACCGCCCCGAATCATCACAACGGAGTGCTCTTGCAAGTTATGCCCAATACCGGGAATGTATGCAGTCACCTCAAAGCCAGATGTCAGACGGACCCGCGCAACCTTACGTAGGGCAGAATTAGGCTTCTTTGGGGTGGTGGTATATACACGGGTACAGACGCCACGCCGCTGGGGGCAGCTTTTGAGCGCAGGAGACTTGGTTTTCTCCTGTAGCTTTTGGCGTTCAGTCCGGACTAGCTGTTGAATGGTGGGCATTTGAGAGTCAAAGGTCTAGCTTTTGGCGAGTGCCTTAATCTTTTCACAAGCTCTTATCGTACCGAGTGTTTTAGGAAAGTGTCAATTGGTTTCCGTAAGTTCAAATACTTTCCTGGCAGAGGAGACGTGGTAGCTGTTGAAACCCACTCAAGGAGTTGCCTTGGCGCTAAGGAATGGAAAGCTTCTTTCGGCTGAGGGCTGCAACGCTGAGGGTGACAATCACGACTCCGGTTGTCTGCAAAGGGGTCAGGCTTTCTTGAATTGCAGCCCAAGCCAGAACAACCGTCAGGGCAGGGTTGATTGTGCCGACCATGGCTGCTGTTGTTGCGCCGATCAAACGAATCCCAGAGTTGTAGAGTACATGTCCGGCAAAGGTGACTAGCCCAGAAATGAGGCTGCCAATCCAGAGGGGTGCCCAGGCAAGTTCTGTTTGGCCGGCATGGCCGAACCACAGGCACCCCCCTGACAAAAGTAATGCTGTGGCAAAACTTATCCAGGTAAATGGAACCGGATGAATTCGTTCAAAGCTTTTCTGGGCATTGATGGTGTAAAGGGCGTAGGCAACTCCAGCCACCAGCCCGAATAAGATACCTAAAGGGGTTTCTTCCCCTTGCGTCAAGTTAAAACCAGCGTTGGTTTGGGGCACTGTTAGGGCACTGCCTAAAATCACAAGACCGATGATTCCCCATTGAAACCAACTGGGCCGTTGACCCAATAGCCGCCAAGCAAACAGCGCGGTGAAAATCGGAAAGGTAAAAAACAGGGTCATGGCAACCCCTGTGGTCACAAGCCCAATGGATAGATATAGGAGGGCCAGATAGGTAAACATCAGGCCGCCGCCACCCAGAGCCTGCCATAGGCTAAGTCGTTGATTGGGGTGGGTAAGCTGCCGCAAATCAACCCAAATTTTGGGGTAGACGCCCACAGAGAAAATGGCCATCAAAGGTACGGCCAAGAGCATTCGCAGGAAAAGCAACAAGAAAGAATGATGCAAAGTGGGGGTCACGTAGCCCCCGATCATGCCCAAACCTAAAACGGGCTGTGGGTTAAACAGCACCCGAACCAAAACATTCTGAATGCAAAAGAAAGCTGAAGAGAGCAGAATCAGGCAATAGCCCCACATGGTTTAGACCCATATTACGGATGGCGATGTCATCCTTTTTCTTCGAGTTGGGCCAAAATGCGATCGCGAAATTCCGTATCACTGTTGGCTAAGCCAATCATTTGCCAATAGGTTTGGCGGGTGAGTCCGGCCGTCTCGAGCAATTCATAGGCTTCGGCCTGAATCGATTGTTGTATCTGTAGAGACTCAGATTCGGTTGTGGCCCGTTTGAGTTCCTCACTGCGTTCATCAATCAGAGCGACGACTTGTAGATAGGCGTCTACAAATTGATTGACTTGATCGGAGGGAATGTCGGCCGCGTTTAATTGGGTTGGCGTCGGGTTTGCTTCCACAGAGGTCACTGCCTCATCCTCTGCCCAGGCTGATTGGGTTGTTAAGAGCCAAGCTAGAGCCACCACCAGTGCTCCCTGGCTCAGTCTGACCGCGTAATCTTGCCAAGAGCGCTTCTGGTTGACACGTAGCTTGCGGTGAACTGTGCCAAAGCGCTCAGGGCCGGAATCTAGACATTTCAGGACAACCAAGGCTTTCAAAGGCTGCAAAATAACGGCTTGCAGGAAATTAAGCAGTAGACTAAGCATATATACACAACCCCAGTTCAAGACAGTATACCTATGGCCAGCAACGAGACCCCTCCCGCTCCGGTGACCGGCTCCCTCTCAGATCGTGAGCTGCAAATTGTCGAGTTGGTTGCGGCAGGTCTCACTAATCAAGAAATTTCTGAACAACTGGAAATTAGTAAACGCACTGTCGATAACCATATCAGTAACATTCTGACCAAAACAGCGACGGGTAATCGAGTGGCTCTAGTGCGTTGGGCCTTGCAGTGGGGCAAAGTTTGTCTAAACGATGTGAACTGCTGTACTTTGCCTAAGCTAGATGAGGAAGCCTTGTCTTAAAGTCGTCAAGATGCCGCAATTCTCAAGCCCTTCGAACGCACGATCAGACCAGTCGGACACCCAGTACGACGGGCCAATTCAGCCTCCTCAGGCGGATGGTCAGGGAATCCAGCCAACGAAATCAGACAAACCTGAAAAGGTAGAGTATCGGTTTCGCAGCTTGAGTTTGCCTTTGGCGGTCTATCGGGAAGTCGCGGCGCACCTACGGCAAATTGATGGGGTTGATACAGGCTTGTTGCCTCAGACGTCTAAAGAATTCGACTATCTACAAAGCCAGGTCGGTGGCCTCTGGATTCGATATGCTTCTGATGCTGCCGACAGTTGTCAGCCTCAGATAGAGGCGGTTTTAGCCTATTATGGCGATCTCTACGGCCAGTGGGAGACCCTTTCAACTAAGGTATGACCAGTATTCAAGCATTACGGGGCACCCGTGACATTCTGCCCGAAGAAACGCCCCTTTGGCAGCAGGTTGAGGAAACTGCGCGCGATATATTGCAGCGGGCCGCCTACCGAGAAATTCGCCCGCCGATGATTGAGCAAACGGAGCTGTTTGCCCGGGGCATTGGGGAAGCAACCGATGTGGTCGGCAAGGAAATGTATACCTTTGCCGATCGCGGCCAGCGCTCGATTACCCTCCGGCCCGAAATCACGGCAGGGCTGGTGCGCTCGGTGATCGAAAATAAGCTGACGGCCCAGGGCGGGGTGCAGCGTCTTTGGCATATTGGGCCTGCGTTTCGCTATGAACGGCCCCAGGCTGGACGACAACGGCAGTTTCACCAATTAGATGTGGAGCTGATTGGCAGTCGCGCCCCAAGGGCCGATGCAGAGGTGATTGCGATCGCTAACACCTTGCTCACCCAACTGGGCCTGAAATCTTTAACGCTGGATATTAATTCAGTTGGGAACGGTGAAGATCGCCAACGTTATCGCGACGCTTTAATTCAGTTTCTGACCCCCCACAAGGCCGATCTAGATGCTGACTCGCAGGACCGACTAGAACGCAACCCGCTAAGAATTTTAGATAGTAAGGATGCCAAAATCCAGGCCATTGTCAAAGATGCGCCTAACTTGCTAGATTTCCTGAGCGAGGACTCTCAGCGGCACTTTGAGCAGGTCCAGCAATGCCTCAGTGATCTTGACATCCCATACCGGCTCAATCCTCGACTGGTGCGGGGGCTAGACTACTACACCCATACCGCCTTTGAGATTCAATCTGCTGATTTAGGGGCCCAAGCAACGGTCTGTGGCGGAGGGCGCTACGACGGGTTGGTGGCTCAACTCGGGGGACCGGATACCCCTGCCATTGGTTGGGCGATCGGGCTGGAGCGCCTCACACTCTTGTTAAAGCAACTCCAAACCTCAACTGCAACCTCTATGGATGTTTATGTGGTGTCTCGTGGGGAGGCCGCCGAACGGTCTGCATTGCGCATTTCCCAGGATTTGCGCCAAAAGGGATTAGCTGTAGAAATGGATCTGAGTGGGGCTGCTTTTGGGAAACAATTTAAGCGAGCCGATCGCAGCGGCGCAGTTGCCTGTGTGATTTTGGGTGATAGTGAAGCGGAGCAGGGTACAGCCCAGCTCAAATGGCTGGCCACTGGTGAACAATCGGAACTCTCTCAATCTGCTCTGCTAGAGCAGGCTGAAGCAATGAAGCAGAAGGCGATCTCACCCCATTAAAGCGACGCGTAGCTGAACGTAACGTTAAACGCCCGACACCAGATAGACACGGCCCAGTAGTCATCGACATTAATTCCAACCGGAATGAGATAACGCTGCTCTCCAGTAAAACTTTCTATGGGAGCTAATGTCACATAGCTGTCTTCTGCAATTTGATTCGGTACATCTCCGCCTTCAGTCGCTTCACCCTTGTACAAAACGATCTTTAAATCAGGCCCAGAATCCGTTGAAAAAGCCTCATCTAAGACTAAGTAAGTCTCTTCTCCAACAGTTTCGATATAAGCCTGTCCGCTCACAGCATGCTCCACGGGGATGAATAACCCGTCCTCAGTCGCCTCTGTTCGAGCTTCGGCCAAAGGTAATGGGGTGATTTCCCCGTCATGCTGAGCCCCAAATTGAGGCAGCAGATTAACGGTAGCAATAGCTGAGTTGACTGCCGAACTAGCAGCGGCGTTGGTGCTAGCAATGGTAATAGCCCCTATACCTAGGGTCGCGAAAATAGCAGTAGCGATGGCGAAGCGTTGCATAGTCAGTCATCCTTCTGAGGGATCGTCATGGTGCCATCATGAATTTTCTCGCTAAGAGACCTTTGACAAGACCCTGAGAAATCCCTAAGAACGGTTCGCAACGGATAAGGGGAGGCTGAGAAAATGCCAGATGTTATTGCTGAGACGCCTTAATTAGATCGTTCTAGGCCTATACGTAGACCAATATTTTCTGTTACCATTTGAGACTGTGTCTTTAGAATATTAGGAAAGCAGTAGGCATTGCATGGCTAAGAAGAGCATGGTGGCGCGGGAGCGCAAACGGGAGAAATTGGTTGCTAAGTATGCAGAGAAGCGTAAAGCCCTTCTTGCAGAATTTAAGAGCACTGACAATCAGCAAGATCGGCTTGCGATTCACCGTAAAATCCAGCAACTCCCCCGTGGCAGCTCTCCGACGCGCTTGCGCAACCGCTGCTGGAAAACAGGTCGCCCTCGCGGTTACTACCGGGACTTTGGCCTATGTCGAAATCAACTGAGGCAGATGGCTCACGAAGGTCTGCTTCCTGGAGTGGTTAAGTCGAGCTGGTAATCCTTTAGTTTCCTCTTTCGCCGTGTTGGCTATGGGGGCGAAGTGGCATTAATTCATTATTTACTGAGGTGAGCGTCAGGGGCATCTTGGTGAGGCATCAAAACCTGGCGATACCATGTCAAACTTTTGAACCGATTTTGACGGAGAAAACATTATGTCGCGTTATCGAGGTCCTAGCCTCAGAATTGTTCGTCGGCTCGGAGAGCTGCCAGGGTTGACCCGCAAGGCACCTCGGAAAGCCTATCCCCCTGGACAACATGGTCAGGCTCGGAAAAAAAAGACCGAGTATGCGATTCGATTAGAGGAGAAGCAAAAGCTTCGATTCAACTATGGCATCACTGAGAAGCAGCTACTGCGCTATGTGAAGAAAGCGCGGCGTGCAGGCGGCTCTACGGGTTTGGTAATTCTGCAGCAGTTGGAAATGCGGTTGGACAATACTGCATTTCGCTTGGGGTTTGGTCCTACGATTCCCTCTGCTAGACAGGTGGTGAATCACGGACACATCACAGTTAATGGTCGCACTGTGACGATTCCGAGTTATCAATGTCGACCGGGTGACGTGATTGCTGTGCGAGATCGCGACTCTTCTAAGAAGTTAGTCGAAGCCAATCTCCAGTTCCCTGGTTTGGCCAACCTGCCCAGCCACCTAGAGCTAGACAAAGATAAGATGACTGCTAAGGTCAACGGCATCATTGAGCGCGAGTGGATTGCTCTCAACATCAATGAACTGCTGGTGGTTGAGTACTATTCTCGACAAGCTTAGGAATCCACCTATCATTGGGTTTGCAGTCTTTTGGCAGTTCAAACAATTAACCCCTCAGGAGGCGCAACTTCTGAGGGGTTAATTGTTTCTGTAAATCGACTTCAATGGCCCCAACGGCCTCTAGCGGTAGCGTACATCTCGGTAAACCAGGCGCGAATTAAAACCTCGCCCCCGCAAATCTAAAACGCGAGCCATTGCCAGATTGCGATCAGCAAAGGAACCGACATTAATAAAGTCGCCTAGACCTGAGTTTTCAGCAAAAGCTTCTGGATAAAGTTGCTGCACTTGGCTGAGGGTATTGCCTTCGCCAAATACTGCTACCACGTAGGCGGTGTTGACATATTCGATTCGATCAACCCCCGCAGGAATATCCCGCTCGGGAATATTGACCGTTACAGGCCCTACACCCGGTTCTTGAAACAGACGCTGTCCCGATTCACTAATAATTTCTAAAACCGTTTGGCCACGACCATTAACCCGCATAAAGTACTGGGCCGGGGTGTTGTTGTAGGTGCCGCTGCTGACATAGCTGACTTGGGGCTCGTCATCAGACGACGAGGGCTGGACAAGACGAGCCAAAGCTCCATTCTGCTCGCTCTGGCCAGACACTTTGTTGTGGACATTCATGATGTAAGCGTTTTCATTGTCTCGGCGGAACAACCGAGCCGCATAGGTTGTCGTATCAAACACTAAAATGTCTTGGCTATTGACTCGGCCAGCGGGAAGCTGATCGGGGAGTAAGTTATTCGCTACATCACCGACTGAAAATTCTTCGACAAGCTTGCGACCATCAGAATCAAGGATCTGTAATATGTGGCGGTTACTGCTGTCTACGACAGCTCGATAAACGACCAGTTGTCCATTAAGCCCTCCATTGCTAGAAAATATTGTGGCGTAAGGCTCAAGACTTTGGGTTGTGAGCGCTCTGTTTTGCTCTAGAACATCTCTTGTCTGGTTGTACACATTCATTCGGTTCTGTCCCCCTTCCCGAAAGACATGCACCGTGTAGTTGTCTGTATTGAAATATAGAGCTGAATTGGCGTTGGCTTGAGCCAATAAAACGGTGGCATCAACAATAGATGCGGGCGTCAACTGGGTTTCTATAGAAACTGACTGTCGGGCGATCGCTGGAGAAATTGCTAAGGGAAATGCGAATAATGCCGTAGTTGCAAGGGCCATTCGGGCCGTTGGATTCAGCCTGAATAAACGATGGGGTCGAGAAGGTGGTTTACTCATAGCATTAGCGTCCCAAACAATTGCTGATAACTTTCTGCTGGTATTTTTTAGTGACCCTCTAACCCGTCTACAGCGTTTTTGAAGCTCGTGAGGTCAAAAAAATAGCCTCAGAACTCTTGATGCCACCCGATTAGACGGACCTCACCATGCAAGGAAATGCTGCAGAGGCTGTTCTAGCGAAGTCTTAACACCCAGGAAGTCATATTCTTACGGAGGCTATTTTAGGTCAGTTTCTTCTGGGCAGACCATGGTTAAGGCCAAATTGTCGTGAATTATGGGTGCCAGAACCTTGGATAAGGGTGATTTTCTATCCCTTTAGCCCCTTTATGTACGCAGCTGTATCAAGTATGGGGAGGATCTGGCCTGAGATTGGCCAATAAGGTCTGGGTCTCGGGGGAAAGTTCAACCGGTAATGCGCCGCTGCGCAAATGTAAATCTCTTTGGGGAAAGGGAATTTCAATGCCGCGATCGCGTAAAGCAGCTTCAAGGGCAAAGTAAAGCTCGCTCCTGATCACCCATTGCAAGTGGGGTTCGGCAATCCAGATTAAGAGTTCAAAATTCAGGGAACTGTCACCAAATTCTACAAAAAACACCTGTGGGGCAGGCTTCGATAGAATTTCAGGATGCTGATCGCTGACATTCAACAGTACCTCTTGGACTGCGCTGGGATTGGCCCCATAGGCCACGCCGATCGGTAAGCGAATGCGCGAGATCGGGTTGCGATGGCTCCAATTAATCACCTCTTGCTCTAAGAACCGGGAATTGGGCACCAAGATGGAGACCTGATCGAGGGTTTTAATCTCGGTACTACGCGCCCCAATCCGTTCTACAGTGCCTTGAAACTCACCAAACTCGACAAAGTCCCCCACTTGAATGGGACGATCAAACACCAGTACAATGCCGCTACCAAAGTCCTTGGCAATATTTTGAAACCCTAGTCCTACTCCTACCCCCAAGGCACTCGCAATCAAGGCTAAAGAACTCAAGTCGAGCCCCCAAATTTGTAGGAGCACCACGGTTCCCACAAAGATCAAGCTATATTTCACCAAGATGGCGATTCCTTCACGGGCACCGCGATCGATGCCATCGACTTGAAGCACCCGAGACCGTAGCAGATTGCTTAATGTACCTGAAGCCACCACCAGGCTGAGAATTAAAGCCAGCAAGGCAATCAAACTCAACACCGAAAAATTACTCTGCCCTAAACGCAGGTTAGGCTGCACAAAGCCGTTGGTGAGCTGAATGCGCAGCCAGTAGCTGCCCTGGCGGGTTAAAGGAAATAGATTGGTAATGGAGTACAGCGCCACCACCCAAAGGCCGAAACGGGCCAGACCCATTGCCAGACCCAGCAATAGCCCGAGCCCCGCTGGTGGGCTGCCGTGATCAGAGGGCGTGATCATGGGCTTAACGCCGCGTCGCCACAGCAATCCCATCAGGCGATCTAAGCCGATGGTCAGGATCAACAGACCCACAGCAAACAGAATTCGTTGCCCCAGGACCGTCTGGCTGCGCTCTTGTTTTGCCCTGCTCAGGGCGTCGGTAATTTGGTCAGCTAAATCTGTAGCCCTTTGGCTAGGACCGATATCAGGGCCAAGCAGCTCAGCGTCAGCCTGGGTGACGGTCATCAGATAGCGATCGCCAATCAAGATTACGGGCAAATCATCTCGAAATACCCGTCGGACTCGCGGACTCCCTGAGCGCTCCACCTGGATTTCGAGCTCTAAGTTAATTGAAGCGGCGCGCTCTGCGGCCGTAATTTGACGACTCTCGGCCACCTCAAACAGTGGACGGCCATCCAAAACGACCGTAGCTGTCTCAACTGGATCTACTTGAGCAAACCCTACTGCCCCAGAAACGATCAGCCCAGTGATTAGGGTTAAAAGTGCTAGCAGAATAGACTTGATGCCACGACGCGCCATGCCCTAATGGCTCCTAGCGTTCATTTCAGTGCTGTCGTCATGGCAGTGGGCCAAGGACCTGTCAATGAATATAGCGGCTGTGGGGAGGGGCAACCCTTACATCCCCATAATTTCGTAGCCTGAGTCAACATAGAGGATCTGCCCCGTAATCCCGCTAGAAAGGTCGCTACAAAGAAATGCGGCTGTGTTGCCGACTTCTTGCTGGGTTACGGTTCGTCGTAAAGGCGCAACCTCTTCAACATGATGGATCATATCCAAAATGCCGCCCACCGCTGAGGACGCGAGCGTGCGAATCGGTCCCGCAGAGATGCCATTGACGCGAATTTGTTGAGGCCCCATTTCGGCAGATAGATAGCGGACGTTCATTTCTAGAGCGGCTTTGGCAATGCCCATAGTGTTGTAGTTGGGCACCACCCGCACGCCCCCAAGGTAGGTCAGGGTGACAATGCTACCGCCATTGACCATCAGCGGTTTGGCCCCTCGGGCTAGACTCACCAGCGAATAGGCACTGATATCAAGCGCGGTTTGAAATCCTTGGCGGGAAACGTCACTAAAGTCGCCCATCAGGTCATCACGGTTCGCAAAAGCGAGACAATGAATCAAGATATCAAGGGTTTCCCATTTCTCTTTGACGGCTTCAAATGTGGCTGTAACCTGAGCATCGTCCTGAACATTGCAGGGCAGAAATAGCTCCGGATTTAAGGGTGTGACTAGGCTGCCGACCTTTTTCTCCATCTTGCCTTTGTCGTCGGGAAGATAGGTGATGGCTAATTTTGCCCCTGCGGCGTGGAGTTGCTGGGCAATCCCCCAGGCAATGGAACGGTTGTTCGCGATGCCGGTGACGAGGGCTTTTTTCCCGGTGAGATCTAGCATGACAGTCCTGTTAAGAGCCATCTAGGAGAATACTCAAAAATTGGTGCCTCTCGATACCCCTCAACAACTGCGAAGAACTCGACAAACTTTGCAAGCCTTTGGGGGGTGATGGCTTAGGATGACCCTATGCTTTGTATGCTTCACCGTTAATGGCCATGACAACGTCTTCTAGAGCGTTATTGCGTATTGGTGAGGTTAGCGCCCAAGCTCAACTGTCTGTGAAGACCGTGCGCTATTACGAAGAGCGCGGCTTGATTCAGGCCAGTCGTCGTTCTTCAGGTGGGTTTCGCCTCTTTGACCCAGCAGTATTGACGCGCCTGCACTTTATTCGGCGATCGCAAGCCCTGGGGCTGAGCTTGCAAGATATTCAAGACATTTTAGATATTGCAGATCGCGGTTCTCGCCCCTGCAAGAACGTCCGCCAGAAATTTCAAGCCAAAATTGAAGCGATTGATAATCAGATGGAACAACTCCAGCAACTGAGGGCACAGCTACTGGAGTTGATCGATGGCGCTGATCAGACAGAACATTTAGAGGCCGATATCTGTCCGATTATTGAACATACGCCGCCTTTAGCTAGGAATTGAGCCAACTTTAGCTATCTGGCTCCCCCTGAAGGTAATTAATCGTGGTAGAGGAAGGAATGAACTGAACTAATTCTAAAAGCTGGTCCAATTCCGGGTCATTCGATTCCATGCCCTGTAATAGACCTTCTAAAGTCAAAACTTCAACGCCAATAGTTTCTTGGAGATCGGGATTGGCTTCTACATAGGGACCCACCTGAGCCTGCAAGTCTGCCAAAGAAAAGAACACCGGTAGCGTGTCATCGGCGTAGAGCAGATATTGACCATTTTCTAAATTGACTGCTGCAAAAAGAGGAACGCCATTAAAGGGTTGGCCTTCTTCAAGCTGGGCAATACTGCTGGCAGCCGCAACTTCTTGGGGAGTCGCAACATAAATCAATGAAGCACTCGCATCTAACTGATCGCTGGCCTCTGCGTAAAGACTGCCTAGGGAAAGCAACGCAATTTGAGCCCCATCCGCGAAGGCCGCTTCCTCTTCTACCGCACTGGCTAAAAACGTCTCTGCGTCAGAGCCGTGGATAAACACGACCGGTACGCTGACTTCGGTTTCGGACTCAGTGGTAATGTTTGCAGTGAGAGATCGGCCTTCGTCATCCACAATCACAAAAACAGGAACTGCTTCGAGCTTCTCCACAATTTCCGCTTCGCTGAGCGCCAAAGCGCCTTGCACTCCAATCGTCGAAGCCGTTAACAGCGCTCCACCAGTCGCCCCTAGGGTTACCATTCGGCGCAACAAACCTTTCATGGCGTTCATATGTAAATCTTTGTCGCTTTCTACTACTTCATTATGCATTTGCCCTACTCACCTGGACGGTCACCTAATTAGGGGGGTTCCTTGCGGCCCTGTCAGCTATGGCCGGGGTTAGAAAGCCTCCGGCACGCTTCAAGGTTAGAAGCTTTTATCCATAAGCTTTCTGACGTTGCCAGTGCCGAAAACTTTGCCGCATTGGCGATACTTGAAGGTATTCCCCCTAAAATCACCTTGATCGGTTTAGAGCTGCATAAAACAATAGGCGCAGTGCCATTGCCTGCGCCTATCCAATCATATTCAACGCAAGTGTGACGCGGTTAAGACACCACAAATGCAACTGTCATAACACCCACAACTAAGGCCAAAGCCAAACCACCTAAGATGATGTAGTTGCGCTTTTCAGAAGCGCTCGGGGGCTCAGCCTCATACATCTTCGGTTCAACAGCAAAGTTGTTGAGTCGTCCGCCATCTTCAACCGTATAAGGCATGCCTAAAGACTCCTGTGTAAATTTTTCGACTTTGCAACATGTTACCAATGAACTCAGGATATCGCAATATTTCTTAACAAATTAAAACTTTCTTTGCTTCAGTGACACTGTAAATGGTTGTAAATTGCAGCTCAAAGCCCCTTTCCCGTCAAGGCGGGAAAGGGGCTTTGCTAGGGGCTGTGGACGATTAAGCTAGATTTCTTGCGGCAAGACGGTTGTAGCCCCTAGCTTGATTCATTAGAGCGTAGTGGTTATGTCTGCCCAGTAAGGGTTTCGCCGTTGATTGTCCACACCCCCTAACCAGACCTAAAACTAGCGTTCTGTTAAATGGGTGAGAAGCTGATTGGAGCGCGTCACAAAGGACTTCATGCCGTCGGCATCAAACCCTTTCTGAGCCATGAGTGCCAAATCGTAAACATGCTGGCAGATCATCGTGGCCATTTCCCCGGCAGGAGAGGCTGAGCCATCGGCCTGCACGATGGTGCTTTGTTGGAGCTTAACCAGGTTCTGGATCATGGGGTGAGCCGTGTTTACCAGCAATACATGCTCTTCTGGAAACTCCATAGCGGTTTGCTGCATCATCGACATCATCTCTTGCATGCGACGGGTTGCCTCTGGCAACAGCACCATTGCGGGCGGTGTATCCGGCCCTTCGGTTTTGAGGGCCTCTGTGCGGACATTCACCTTAGGACGGTTCAGGGCGTTCTCAAACAGCTCCTTGATTTCATCACTGCGGGTTTTGTTGGTGCCTGGATCAACAATCTCGCTGGGTTTCTCCTTGTCCAGCAGGGTGTCGTCTAGGTCAGCATCGACCCGTGAGAATTTAACGTCGGTATATTCCTGCTCTAGAAAAGAGATGAAATGGGTGTCGATAAAGGTATCGAGGAAGAGCACCTCTAGCCCTTGGGATTCGTGTAGGGCGATATAGGTGGCCTGAGCCGCCGCATCGTTGGCATAGAAAACCCGATTTTCATGGCGGTCTTTGTTGCGCTCTAGATATTCCTTGAGGGTGGTGTAGGAATAACCGTCAGCATCAACGGCTGCAGTCTTGTTATCGACCTCGGACCAGGCGTCGTCTTCGGTTTGGACCTCGACCTTGGCGGTATCGGCGTCCTCAGGGGCGTCAAGCTTAGCCGTAGTGCGGAAGATGACAAAATTTTCGACTTGCTTCTTGAACTTATCGTCGTTGAGGGACCCAAATTTAATGAAGGTGCCCAGATCCTGCCAAGAGGCCACGTATTTGGCGCGATCGCCTCGATAGAGCTGCTTCAAGCTATCGCCCACCTTGCGGGCAATGTAGTCAGAGATTTTGCGAACGGTGCGATCGTTCTGTAAAAAGCTCCGAGAGACATTCAGTGGGATATCAGTGCTATCAATTACCCCCCGCAGTGGCAACAGAAAGCGGGGAATCACCTCTTCGCAGTTGTCGCTGACAAACACCTGATTGCAGAACAACTTGATATTGCTCTTGGTGACATCAATGTCAGGCTTGATTTTAGGAAAGTACAGAATGCCGTTGACCGTAAACGGATAGTCCGTATTCAGGTGAACCCAAAGCAGCGGATCTTCTTGGAAGGGATAGAGATAGCGATAAAACTCTAGGTAGTCCTCATCACTGAGATTGCTGGGGGACTGTTTCCAGGGGGCCTCATGCTTGTTGATCACCTCCCCATCCAGCTTGATGGGAATCGGCATGAAGTCGCAATAGGTTTTGACCAACTGCTGAATGCGGCTGGGCTCTAGATACTCCTGCTCCTCCTCCATTAGGTGCAGGGTCACGGTTGTGCCGACAGTGCTGTGTTCAGACGGAGACAGCTCAAACTCAGTGGTGCCATCACAGCTCCAATGGATAGCCTCGGCCCCAGATTGATAAGAGAGGGTGTCGATCTCAACCCGATCTGACACCATAAATGACGAGTAAAAACCCAAACCAAAGTGGCCAATAATCGAGGCGTCATCGCCGCTGTCTTTGAACTTGGTGATAAATTCTTCAGCGCTGGAAAAAGCCACCTGGTTGATGTACTTTTTGACCTCCTCGGCAGTCATCCCCAAGCCAGGGTCAGAAATGCTGAGGGTTTTTGCCTCTTTGTCAATGGCGATCTCAATTTCTGGATTGCTGACATCGCCCGAGTACTCGCCCGAACGGGTCAGTAGCGATAGCTTTTGAATGGCATCGACACTATTCGAGATCAGCTCCCGTACAAAAATTTCATGCTCTGAATAGAGCCACTTCTTGATAATCGGGAAAATATTCTCAGTATGAATACTGATATTGCCCTTTTCCAGAATTGTCGCCATAATCTCCCCGTGCTCAAAAAACAGCATATGGATGCTTAATTCTTGAACAGGATCACCGTCTGAACAATGGAAAAAACTGGTCTGATCAGGTGCGGGTTACCCCACTTCTAAACACAGGGTTCATTCGCTGTAAATCTATTCGCTGTAAACGCCGCTGCAGATGTCCACCAAATGCGGATAGAGCGCAGAGTCGGGGTCAGCATCCTCTAGGGCAGATTGATAGGTATGGGTGTCGATCGCCCCATTGTTGCCATCTAAGAAGGTGATGCGCTCAATGGCGTAACTAATTGTGCCGCAGTTGGCAATGTAGTCAAACTCGCCAGCGGCAGTACCGTTACTACTGACTGGGCTGCGCTTAGATAGAAGGGTGAAACGGACCGTTTCTCCGGTTTTCTGGATAGCAGGGTCGAGCAACCAGGATTGGGTAATCGTATTGCCTTGGCTGTCTTCAAAGCTATCGCTATAGAGGCTAATCCAGTCACTGTAGGGATCCTCTGCCTGGGCCAGAACATTGACATTCGGCTGCTGTAACCCTGTAGGCAGAATTCCTGCAAGGGGAGTAAGTGTTAAAGCCAAAGCAGTTGTCGTTGCAAACATGACATTACCTTAGGTGTAGCGCTGCCAATCTGTTGATGGCGATGGGCTTGGTCTTCACCTTACATGATGGTCATTAACTGAGTAATGCTTGACTCAAACTGTGCAGCTTTAGCAGGTGTCTCAAAATTGAATCCAAAACAGATTCGAGTCAGGCCGCAGAATCTTCGGCTAAGGTTGCATCTAAGTCCATGGGGCAATGACAGGCATCTTGCTGTAGCCAGCGTTCACCCAACTGTTTTAACGCGGCTAGAACAGGTTGAATTTCACGCCCTTTGTCAGTGAGGGAATATTCGACGCGAGGGGGCACCTCTGGATAAACCCGCCGCTCGACGATGCCGTAGCGCTCAAGTTCTCGCAAGCGTGCGGTGAGGGTCTTAGTGCTGATGCCCGGTAGAGCATCGATAAACTCATGGGTGCGTCGACTGCTAACAAACAGCTCTCGCAAGATTAAGATCGCCCACTTGCCCCCAACCATTTCTAGGGTGAACTGAATTGGACAGCGGTTCTCTGAGCAATCTTTAAGGTCACGCATGGTGGCTAGATGGCAGGTACGGGAAGGCCATTTCAATACATATACCCTCATCCTAGGCGGGGCTTCGTAGCCCTTGAGGAAACCCATGGGTTGTCTTAAAGTTTCAGGCGCTTGGTAGGCGATCGCGCTGTAACCGCTGGATGTGCCACTGAGGAGGTTGTCCTACTGTGGTTTGATCCGTATAGATCCACCGCCAATCGTCGCTACCGGGAACCGCCTGTAAGATCACCTCAAATGGTGCTTTTTGCTTGACCCGTCGGGAGCTATAGCGCAGCTCAAGTTGATAGTTGCCTTCAATCTGATAGGCCCCTTCACCGTTGACTCGCATGGAACGTGTGCGTGTGGGCTTAATTTTATTGACCTTGAGTTCTGGGGCGCTTGCTTTACGAGATAAGCCTTGCCAAAGCTGAAGCTGGGTCCGCTCTGCCTGCTGGGTCACCGCTTGAGTAATGATCTCTGTGGGCGGAGCTTGCCCCCCTCCACAACCCACCAGCCCAACCAGCAAGACTAGGGATAGAACCAGCATCCTTCCCATAAGCCACAGGTGCTTAATCATTAGACTGCAAACTCCGGGGATCCAAAGCATCCCGTAACCCATCTCCTAAAAGGTTAAAGGACAAGACAGTCAAGACAATCAGTAAGGCCGGGGGCCAAATTAGCCAGGGTTGCAGGACCAAAATCGAGGCGTCTGTGGCTAGGGAAAGCATATTGCCCCAGGACGGATCCGGCTGCTGAATTCCTAAACCAATAAGACTCAAAACCGCCTCAGCCAGGATAAAGCCCGGTACCGCCAGGGTGGCAGAGATGATTACATAGGACGCGGTTTGCGGCAGGATGTGACGCAGCACAATATAGAAAGGCCTGCCGCCCATGGCTTGGGCTGCTTGTACATAGGTTTGCGACTTGAGCGATAACACCTGCCCCCGAATCACCCTGGCCAATCCAGTCCAGCGGACAAAGGAGGTGATCAAAATGATCAGCAAAAACCGCTGAGAGCTAGACAGGGTGGCTGGGAGGACAGCAGCCAGAGCAACCAGCAAATAGATGTCAGGGATGGTCATGATCACCTCGACCAACCGCATCAGAATGGCATCAATAATGCCCCCAAAATATCCGGCCAGTCCCCCCACAATCATGCCCAGGGGGAAAGAGATGACAATGCCCACTAAGCCAATGCTGAGACTGATGCGCCCCCCATGAACAAGGCGACTGAACTGATCGCGGGCCTGCTCATCAGTGCCGAGGAGGTTGAGCCTGCCAGAACCGGTGGTGCCAAACAAATGGCGATCGCCCTGAAATCCCGCGAACAGGGTCGTCTCTTCAAAGCTAGGGGCTAATGATAGCTGGGTCGGTAGGGGAAACCGGAGGGTAAGCCAACGGTATTCAGTGCCCCTAACAAAGAGTCGAATGGAAGAGGGCTGATCAAATAAGGTGTCAACATTTCGCTCCCCCGTTTCAAGAGAAACCGGCCCCTGGGTGGTGGGGTAAACATGGGGGCCGAGCCAGTCCCCTGTGGTTTGGTCACGCCAATAGACCTGGGTTGGAGGCAGCAGCGAAGCATTGGGCTCGGACTGATAGGGATCATAAGGAGCCACGAACTCTGCTGCGATTACGGCCAAATAAAACAGCAGCAAAACCAGCGCGCCCAATCGCGCCAGGGGATTTTTCTGAAGCTTTTGCCACCAAGTCATGCCAATCGTAAATTAGGTGGCAACAACAGCATTCTCGTTTTCCACCATGAACACGTTGGAATACAGGTTAGCAATGATTTGCTTCCCTTCCTGAGTTAGGGACAGATAACGCAACCCATCCTGAATGTAGGGATGAACCACATTCCAATAGAACTTGGGGTAATTCCGCTTCAGGTCATCGGGATGGTTGTAGTTGAGGTACTGGTTTTGCCCGGTCTCCTCAAATTCATAAAAGAGGGCGCAGATCTTCTTCAAATAGCGGGGATCGCTGAGCTGGCCAATTAAATCTGCAGCCCGCACCAATCCAGGGAACCAACGGGTATCTTGGTGATCTTCTTCCTTTGGCACCGGGAAGCGGGTCAGCTCAACATTTCGCTTAATGGCTTCAGAATCGATGATGCGGTTACCGCCAAAGCGCTCTTCGATGAAGCGCTTGCCGCGATCAACATGGTAAGGGGTCAACGAAGCGTCCGAGGCTCCTGGGCGTAGCTGCACCAGCTCATCGCCGTTACCCGTAGCGTACTTGTGCTCGCGATCGATGTCAGCGCGGCAGACGCCCTTGACATAGCCGATGTCATGGCAAACCAGAGAAATAATGAAGTGGAGCCAGTCTTCGCAACTGACGCCTCCCTCCCGAATATGCTTGCCGCGCAGCATTTCTTGGCCGACCAGCGTGACGAGGATAGTGTGCTCGACGTTGTGGTAAAGGGCATCGCTATTGGCAATATTTTCTAGGGCCATGCTCCCTGCCCAGGCGATGATGTCCTCATAGTCGGGCTTGAGGCCGCCATAGGTGCGGTGATAGCCCGCCCTTAGCTTGGCGACAAAGTCGGAGATTAAAATCTCGGTCGCATTAAACATGCTCGATGCTCACCTAAATGCAGCAGAGAGAGGAACTTCAGCGTCTTTAGGACCCTGTTCGCGTCGCCTACTGAGTATAGCGACAGTTTGAGGGCTTGCAGCGATCGCGGCTACAGAATGCATCCACGTTGTTAGCTCATCATTATTTCTATTGGAGCAGCGGGAAGAAAAATTACGTGTGATCTTGGTCAGTCGGGTGGCAATAGTATTTATGGTCCGGTTTAGAGCGCAAAAAACTCGCCAATGCCGGTCAAGAGCATTTTGGTGGCGATCGCGGTGAGTACCATGCCCATCAGTCGCTCGATTGCAATCAGCCCCCTGCGCCTGAGCAGTCGGGCTAGATCCGCTGAGAAGAATAGCACTAGGCCCGTAATTCCCCAGGCCAAAATTACCGCTGCCAGCCATTCTGGCCAGCGACTAGGGTCACTGCTCATGATGAAGATGACAGATGCTAAGGCAGAAGGACCGGCTACGAAAGGAACGGCCAGCGGCACCAAGAGCGGTTCGTTCTCGGCCTCTTCTACATCGGTGGCAAAGGCCCCACCGGCTGGTGGGAATACCATGCGCAAAGCAATCAAGAACAGGATGATGCCACCCGCGGTGGTCAGGACCGATTCGGAGATGCCGATCGCCGCTAGCAGGTAGCGCCCCGCAAACAGGAAGACCAGCAGAAAGGCCAGGGCAATCAGCAACTCCCGGACGATGACTTGGCGACGGCGTTCTGGGGCAACAGGATTGAGCACCGATAAAAATAAAGGCACGTTGCCGAAGGGATCCATAACGAGCAGCAGCAGCAGTACAGCCGAAAAAAGGGTCATGCCTATATTTGAAGAGCGAGAACGGCGGCGGTTTTGTGATTGTTCCGCACTAGCAATGGAAATCACAAGCCTTACATACACATCGTAGGTCCAGGGATTGTGGAGCGTTCTTGCCCAAAAGCCAAGGCTCTCCTAGTAACTGGCGCTGGGATAACAAGAGACACGCCATAGCTTTAACCGACATGGCAAAAGCAAAGGGTCATGCTGAGATGCCACTCCTTCAACACGATGCGCAATACGCCATAATGGCACTAGCAATAATTTCTTAAGATTTGCAGGGGCCGCTGGCTGTGACCGCAATGGAAGAAGATGTCAACCCACCTCAAGATCCAAGTCCAGCCATCCCGGAGGATGACACGACTGAGGCCCCCCCAGCAGCCCCCGCTGGTCGGCGTAATCTGTTCATTGGGCTGGGGTTAGGGTTGGCGATCGCTCTAGTGGGTCCCCGCCTGATCGGCGGCAATTCCAGCACAGCCAACGATGCGCCCGATATCGCAGCCGCCCCTGTCGCTGCCCAAACAGTTTCTGTCGCCCCAGCCCGTCAGGGCTCGGTGGCTGAGACCCTGACCGTAACCGGTACGGTGCAGGCGGCAGACTTACTCATCGTTACCCCTCAGGTGAGTGGTCTACAAATTCGCCAGGTTTTGGTGGATGTGGGGGATGCGGTTGGGGTGGGTCAGCCTCTGGTGATCTTCGATGACGCCACGCTGCGGGCTCAAATCCAGCAGGCCCAGGCCCAAGTCGATGTGGCTATCGCTCAGGTTGAACAACAACGGGCCAACCTTGCCCAAGCAGAGGCGACCTTAGCAGAAGCAGAAGCCAACTTGGGGCGCTATCAATCTTTACAAGATCAAGGGGCGGTTAGCGCTGAGGAACTCGACAGTCGTTCCACCCAAACCATCACAGCCCGAGAGAATGTGCGGGTCGCAGATGCTGCTGTCGCCAGTGCCGAGGCCACCGTCCGCAGTCGCCAAGCTGATGTGGACCGCCTGCAAACCCAGTTGGACTACACCGTTTTGCGGGCTCCCAGTTCCGGGATTGTGGCAGAACGACTTGGCAGCGTGGGGGATGTGTCCTCTACCTCTAATGAAGTGCTGACCCTAATTCAAGGGAATCAGTTGGAGCTGGCGGTGACCGTGCCCCAGGCGCAGTTGCCCCAAGTCACCGTCGGTGCCCCCGCCACCATTACCGCCAGCACCGATGCCAGCGTTCAACTAGAAGGCGCAGTTCAAGAAATTGAACCCTTGGTGGATCCTCAAACCCGCACGGCTCAGGTGATCATTCGCGTGCCAGCCAGTGAACGGGTGCGTTCTGGTATGTTTTTGAACGCCGCCATTCAAGTGGGCCGCCGCTCTGGGGTGACGGTTCCGGCCAGTGCGGTACTGCCCCAGCCGGATGGCTCCATGCAGGTGTGGGTGTTGAGTCCCGAGAATACAGCCCTGGCCCGCGCTGTTGAGACCGGTACACGGCTACCCGAATCGGTGACTGGACCAGCTCGCATCGAAATTTTGGAAGGCTTACAGCCCGGTGAACAGGTGATTGTGGCCGGTGCTAGTTATGTGCAGGCGGGCGATAGCGTAACTGTCTCTGAGGATTTATAACCCCTAGCGCCGCTGAATTCAAAATTCAAACTCGCCCCGCTCCTTTTTCCTCACACCCGCTTCTATGGCATTCAACGTTTCTGGCTGGTCTATTCGTCGCCCCATTCCAACCCTGGTGTTGTTTTTGGTGCTGACCCTAGCGGGGTTGGTGTCTTTCAACAAGTTGGGCGTTGATCTGAATCCCAATATTGATATCCCTGCCGTCATTATCACCGTCGAACAAACCGGTGCCGGACCTGAAGAACTGGAGACTCAGGTGACCGAGCCGATTGAGGATGCGGTGGCGGGGCTGGGCAATATCGATCAGATTAATTCCACCGTAACTGACGGCTTCTCGACGACGATCGTGAATTTCACCTTGGGAACCGACAGCGATCGCGCCACCAATGATGTGCGAGATGCGATCGCCCGCACCCGCCAGAATTTGCCCGCTGATGCCCGAGAGCCGATCATCCGCCGTCTGAACTTCAGTGGCGGAGCGATTTTGACCTATGCGATCACCTCTGAGCAGCGCTCCGTAGAAGAACTGAGTGATTTGGTGGACCGCACCATTAGCCAGAGGCTGCTGGCGGTGCCGGGGGTCTCCCAGGTCAATCGGTTTGGCGGCGTTGATCCAGAGGTGCGGGTTGATTTGGATCCGCGCCAGTTGGATGCTTTGAGCATTACGGCGACCCAGGTCAATGATCAAATTCGGGCAACCAATGTCAACTTGCCGGGCGGGCGAGCCACGCTGGGGCAGCAAGAACAAGGGCTACGAACCTTAGGCAGTGCTCCTACAGTAGAGACCCTGGCCCAGTCCCCCATTTACCTGAGTAATGGCAGCACCGTTCCCCTCAATAGTTTGGGGGCGGTCGAACTGGGCTACCGAGAGATCCGCCGATCCGCCCACTTAGACAATCAGCCGGTGGTGGCCTTTTCTGTGAGCCGCAGCACCGGCAGCGTGCTGGTTTCGGTGGAAGAAGGGGTGACCGCAGCAATCGCTGAGTTGGAGGAAACCTTACCAGACGACATTGGTTTATCGCTGATTTTCACCCGGGCTACGGAGATCCGAGCCTCCTATCAAGCCTCGATTGATGCCTTGATTATTGGCTGTATTTTGGCGGTGGTGGTGGTCGGGGTTTTCCTTAAAGATTGGCGGGCCACGGTGATCACCGCAACGGCGCTGCCGCTATCAATCATCCCCACCTTTTTGGTGATTGATACCCTGGGCTACACCCTCAACAGTATGTCGCTGCTGGCGCTGACCCTAGCAGTCGGCAACTTGGTGGATGACGCGATCGTTGAAATTGAGAATGTCGAGCGTCATATCCGCATGGGCAAGCCGCCGCTGCGAGCGGCGCTCGACTCCACTGCTGAGGTGGGTTTGGCGGTGCTGACCACCACAGCGACGGTGGTGGCCGTCTTCATCCCTGTTGCCTTTATGGGGGGGATTCCGGGTCAGTTTTTCCAACCCTTTGGCGTAACCGTAGCCACAGCCACCATGTTTTCTACCCTGGTGGCCCGACTGATGACGCCGATGATGGCGGCCTACTTGCTTAAATCCAAACCGGCATCTGAGCCTGCAGCAGATGTTCCAAACGGCTCAGGCAAGGCTGCATCCCGACGTTTGCAGCCCTATCGCGTTTTATTGGGGGCAGGGCTGCGTCACCGATTGGTCACCATTGCCCTAGCGGTGATGTTCTTTGTCGGTAGCTTGATGCTGGTACCCTACATTCCCACCAGTTTGTTTGAATCAGGGGACACGGGCTTATCCACCATCGAGGTCGAATTGCCCCCAGGCTCTACCTTGGCTGATACCCGTCGAGTGACCGAGCGTATCACTAATGAGTTAATGCCTCATCCAGCCGTCCAAACCTTACTCGCCTTTGAAGGGGACGAAGGGGTCAACACCGCTGAAATCTTTGCTCAGCTCAAACCTAAGTCAGAACGAACGGTTTCTAAACGAGACTTTGAGGAAGATGCCCGCGATGTCTTTAAAACCATACCGGGTGCCCGAATTAGCTTTGAGAGTGAGGGTGCCTCTGGGGAAGGCAAAGACCTAACAATCGTCCTCAAAGGGGATGACCCCAATACCCTTCTGAATTCTGCCAATGCCCTAACCCAGCAGATGCGGCAAATTGCGGGGCTGGTAGAGGTCTCTTCTAGCGCCAGTTTGATACAACCAGAACTTTTGATTCGCCCTGATCTGCAGCGGGCTTCAGACTTAGGGGTCTCTGTACGGACCATTGCTCGCACAGCCTCTCTGGCCACGTTGGGCGATTTGGATTTTAATTTGGCTGAATTTACGTTGGGCGATCGCCAGATTCCCATTCGCATCCAGCTTGCCCCTGAATACCGCGACCAACTTAGCACTCTAGAGCAGCTCAAAGTCCCCAGCCAGAACGGCACCCTAGTACCTTTGGTGGCAGTGGCCGATCTCACCTTTGGTAGCGGTCCCGCTCAGATCGATCGCTTTGATCGATCTCGTCAGGTCCAAATTGGGGCCAATCTCCAGGGCATCACCCTGGGCCAAGGCTTGGCCCAGGTTAACGCCCTGCCTGCTTTAACCAATCTGCCACCAGGGGTCAGTCAAGAACCCATTGGTGATGCGGAAATCATGCGGGATATTTTTAGCCGCTTCCTCCTTGCCTTGGGGACGGCGGTGCTCATGATTTACGCAGTGCTGGTGCTGCTGTACAACAGCTTCTTGTATCCCATTACCATCATGGCGGCGTTGCCCCTCTCCATTGGCGGAGCTTTGATGGGGCTGCTCATAGCTCAAAAACCCCTGGGTCTGTTTGCCCTGATCGGGATTGTGCTGCTGATGGGGTTGGTGACCAAGAACGCGATTTTGCTGGTGGACTACGCCCTGATTGCCCGTCAGCAGGGGCAATCCCGCAAGCAAGCGGTGCTCTCTGCTGGGTTGATACGACTACGGCCCATTCTGATGACTTCAATTTCAACCATGGCTGGAATGGTACCGATCGCGATGGAATGGGGCGCTGGTGGCGAAACCCGCAGTCCGATGGCGATCGCGGTAATCGGTGGATTTAGCACCTCTACCCTACTCACCTTGGTTGTAGTCCCGGTTTTCTTTACCTATATCGATGGCTTCAAAGACGGGATTCGCCAACTCTGGCAGCGATTAACCAAGCCCCCCCTTCACAAAGAATTAGAAGCCTACAAACCGTCTTCTCGTAAATAGGCCCTATTCAACCCCCTATTCAACCCTGAGAGGTTGCCGACTGGAACCTGCTTTGAGCGCCCACTCAGGTTTTTCGGTAGTTTCGCCAATGGGAATATAGATGCCTTCGTGATCGAAGGCATCTTTTAAAAGCTTACGAAGATTGGCTTCTACCAGAAAATGCTTGCCCGGTTTCACCTTAGTTTTGGTGCGCACATATAGACGAATATCACCGAACTCTTCCACCCCCTCAATTTCTGTTAGGCCCAAAACATTTTCGTCCTGTTCTCTGAGTTGGTGGCCAACAGATTGAATGATGCGGTAGACACGCTCTAAATCAGTGTCATAGTCAAACCCAATATTGCTTAGTGGTGCAGAAAACTTTTCAGCATCTTAGTCAGTCTCACCATGAGAATCTGATCACCTTGTTGAACTCTATGCGCTGCTCTAAAGCAAGCCGTTTTCGTTGAGAAGCATAGGCCTTAGGTGGACTTTTACTGGGCAAGGCCCC
>ERZ1740060.279-NODE-279-length-37650-cov-21.942918_pt1 | contig 37650 bp, 41 predicted proteins | sample MGYA00581743_ERZ1740060 | MGnify/ENA primary metagenome ERZ1740060 (study PRJEB43018, sample SAMN04849235) | marine metagenome | isolation source: floating plastic debris | place: Pacific Ocean | collected 2008-08-27 | study: EMG produced TPA metagenomics...
AGAGAGCGGTTCACCGGCCAATCATCGACGTGATGTTAGATGGTGCCCGGGGGCGGAATCGAACCACCGACACGAGGATTTTCAATCCACTGCTCTACCCCTGAGCTACCCAGGCACCGGGGAAGGTTTTCACCTTCGGGTTTGCGCGTTTTAGGGCAGGTCCCGGGGGGTGTCCAGTGCGAAATCGCGGCAATTTCAGTGCTGGCGTTTGGGGGCCACTTCGGCCTCGCGCGCGGCTTCTTCAAGGTCTTCGGCACTCTCGGACGGGATCGCGTAGCTGCCTGATAGCCATTTCGCCAAATCGAGGTCGGCGCAGCGCTTGGAACAAAACGGGCGATACTTTTGTTCGATTTCTTTTTCGCAGATCGGACAGCTCATCTGAGGACCTCGCTCAAAGGGACGCGTTCGCGTTTGCGTTGCAGTTCAAAATGGCCCAGAGGGGTCCAGCCGACAAGCGTTGTGTCCACTGGATCGGCTTTGAAAGCCGCGCGCAGGGCCACCTCGAAAGGTTTGCGGTCTCGCTTGGTCATGGGCGCAAGATCAATGGTGATTTGCCCCCCCAACCCGCGTAGGCGCAGTTGCGTTGGCAGGGCTTTTGCCGCGGCAATATTCGCCTTGAGACCAGCCGCAGGAGACGTGTCCCCACCGGTGTTCACATCCACCGCCACAAGCGCGCGCGTTGGTTCGATAAACATGGTAAAACCACCGGAAAGCCCGACATAATCGCGGGCGATATGTTCGATTTGGTCAAGTATATCGTGAGTCTCAAAGCAGCCAGCGTCGGTGTCGACCTGTGCAGGATCGGTCCATTCGCGCCACGCGATCAGGTGTGGGCCATCCCCGAGATGCACCAACGCGGGTGGTCCTTCGGCCTTGGCCAAGACCGCGTCAGCCAGTGCGCGCATCGCCTCGATATCTTCGGCAATCGCCTCTGCCTCGGCCTTGGCCGCGGATGAACGCACGATCAGGCCAAAGCCGCTATCGGACATCGTTTCATGCGCCGTCAACAAAAGAGCATCGCGGATATCGTCATCGCGGATGGCACGGCTGATGTTAATGCCGGGTGCGTCGGGTGTGACGATGGCGTAGCGGCTTTTGAAGAGCAGTTTGGGGGTCACGGGCGTAGCTTTGCCCGCCTCGGCATGGCCGGTGATCTGCACCATCAGACGATCGCTCGGGCTGGCGTTTTTCACGCCGCGCAGAAAGCCCATTTGTCCCTCACCCAGCGAGACGATCACACCGCCCTGCCCTTTCATCTGCCGCCCGACCTCGGCGCGATAGATTGAGCCCGGCACAGGGCCTGCTGCTTGCGCCACGATCAAGTCATCCAGCTTGCCGTCAACCATCAAGGCCGCGGCTTCCCGATCGCCGATGTGATCCAATGCGATCAAACGGCCCTTCATGAGAGCGCACCATGAACGGGGTAGCCTGCAGCACTCAAAAGCTGAGCGGTTTCAGCCAAAGGCAGCCCCATGATAGCGCTATAAGACCCTGATATCCAAGGGATAAACGCACCGGCAGGACCTTGGATCGCATAGCCGCCTGCTTTGCCCTGCCAATCTTCGCTATGCAGATAGCTGTTCAGCTCGACATCACTAAGCCGCTTCATTTTCACAGCCGAGACGACGTCGCGCTCCCATATCTGATCGCCGGACTTCACCGCAATGGCGGTGATGACGCGGTGACGGCGGCCACTGAGCATCATCAGAAATTCCGCCGCCTCACCGGCATCGCGAGGCTTGCCCAAAATACGGCGACCCAATGCGACGGTGGTGTCAGCACACAGCACCACTTCGTCCACCCCGGCCTCGACAGCCTCAACCTTTTCGCGCGCCATCCGTGCGCAATAGGGGCGCGGCAATTCAGACTTCAAAGGGTTTTCGTTAATGTCTGGTGCGCGCACGTCATCGGGCACAAGCCCAAGCTGCGCCAGCAACTCCAAGCGGCGCGGGCTGCCTGAGCCAAGAACCAAGCGCATGAGCTTATTTAAAGCGGTAGTTAATCCGACCCTTGGTCAGATCATAAGGCGTCATTTCAACCTGCACCTTGTCGCCCGCCAAAACGCGGATGCGGTTCTTGCGCATCTTGCCTGCCGTATGTGCGATGATCTCATGGCCGTTTTCCAGCTCGACCCGAAACGTCGCATTAGGCAGGAGTTCCTTAACGACACCGGGAAATTCGAGCAGTTCTTCCTTGGCCATGGTCTCTCCTTCAAAAAAGCCCCCGGGCGGGGCCGACGCCGCACTAAATGCGGTGGGTTGCTTGGTTTTTCAAGGGAAATCGTGAGGATACGCAACGGCAAACGCACTATTGTGCAACAGCTGCACCCCATTTCCCAAGAATGTGGCCTTTAATCTGGTCGCGCGCCTGCCGGTAAGCGTCCAGTTTGGCCGCACGACTTTCACCCAGACCCGTCGGATCCAGAATTGGCCAATATTGCACATCCAAGTGGTAGATCCGCGTCAATTCCAGCGCCCGACGCTGACTGGCCGGAGAAAGAGCGACGATCAGATCAAAAGACGACAGATCATCGCCCCATTCCTCCATCTCGTCGAAAGATCGTGTGCGGTGGCGCGACAGCTCGATCCCCAGCTCTTCGCAAACGGCGACCGAAAAGCCGTCGATCTCCATCTCACCGCGTACACCTGCGGATTGAACATAGGTGGTATGGCCATAGAATTTCTTCATCATGCCCTCCGCCATAGGAGAGCGGACCGCGTTGTGATCGCAGCAAAACAGAATGGAAGACGGCAAGGCCTCAGTCACGCGGGTCAGGCTCCAAAATGGAGCACGCAAATCAGCGTGAAGAGCCGACGGGCCGTGTCGATATCGACCTCGGCCTTACCCTCCAGCCGTTCTTGCAGCACCCGCGCACCTTCGTTGTGAATGCCCCGCCGCGCCATATCAATTGTTTCGATCTGGCTGGGCGGCATGGTTTTGACCGCTTCAAAATAGCTTTTGCAGATTGAAAAATAGTCCTTCACGACCTGCCGAAACGGACCCAGCGATAAATGAAATTCCGCCGCCTTTTCATGACCTTCAGTGGTGACATCAAACACCAGGCGCTTTTCACGGATGGACAGGCCAACATGGTAGGGCCCTTCGGCCACGTCCTTGTCGTCGCGCGCAGGCAGCTTGAACGAATTGTCCTCAAGCAGATCAAACATCGCAACTTTGCGCTCTTGTTCGATCTCGGGGGTGGGCGGCGGCAGATTGCCGTCATCAAGTTCAATATGAGCAATGCGGGTCATCGGTCAGCTTTCGTTCAGACGATCAAGGCGGGCACGCACGGACAAGCCATGGGCCTCAAGACTTTCCGACTGTGCCAGACGTTCGGCGGCAGACCCAATAGCGCGGAGGGACGCAGGGGTCATTTTGGCCAGCGTCGTGCGTTTCATGAAATCCAGCACGCTCAACCCGCTTGAAAACCGGGCAGATCGTGCTGTGGGCAGCACATGGTTGGGACCACCAATGTAATCACCAATGGCCTCTGGCGTCCACGCGCCTAAGAAAATGGCGCCGGCATGGGTAATCTTGGCGCTTAAAGCGTCGGGGTCTTCGACGCACAGCTCAAGATGTTCGGGAGCGATGCGATCTGACAGGCGTGCAGCCTCGTCCAGATCCCGCACCACAATGACGGCGCCATAATCACGCCAGCTGGGGCCCGCGATGGCGCGCCGCTCCAGCGTTTCAAGCTGGCGGTCAACTGACGCGGCAACCGCCTGCCCAAAGGCCGCGTCATCGGTGATAAGCAGCGATTGCGCGCTTTCGTCATGTTCAGCCTGGCTTAACAGATCGGTGGCAATCCAGTCCGGGTCATTGTGTTTGTCGGCAATCACCAAAATCTCGGACGGCCCGGCAATCATATCGATGCCGACCTTGCCAAAGACGCGGCGTTTTGCGGCAGCCACAAACGCGTTGCCGGGCCCGGTGATCTTGTCAACAGGCGCGATTGTTGCGGTACCATAGGCCAACGCGGCCACCGCTTGCGCGCCCCCGATGCGGTAGATCTCGTCGACGCCCGCAATGCGCGCAGCCATCAAAACAAGCGGATTCACGACGCCGTCCGGGGTCGGCACACAAATGGCAAGGCGCGGCACGCCAGCGACTTTTGCCGGGATCGCGTTCATCAAGACAGATGACGGATAGCTGGCCAGCCCTCCCGGGACATAAAGGCCCGCTGCCGAAACCGGCGTCCAACGCCAACCCAACGTCGCCCCGGTCGCATCCTCCCAGCTTTCATCGCTGGGTTTCTGGCGTTCATGATAGGCGCGAATGCGCTGCGCGGCCAACTCAAGTGCGGCACGATCCTCAGCCAAGACTTTTGCACATTCGGCCTCAATCTCGTCTGCCGAGAAGGCAATCTGCGGCGCTGTCAGCTCAAGCCGATCAAACCTGGCCGTCAGATCAAGCACCGCTGCGTCACCACGCGCCCGCACATCAGCGATGATCGCCGCGACGGTGTTATCAACGTCCGGGCTGTCTTCGCGTTTGGCGGTCAGCAAAGCTGCGAAAGCGGTTTCGAACTCAGCATCCGAGCTGTTTAGAAATACGGGCATGGCCCCTCCGGAAATTCTGTCGCATCATGCGTCGGGATGACCCGGCGCTCGCTTTGAAGGGGCCACGTAAGGCCGCGTGACATCTTTCAAGACCACATCAAGGCTTTCTACCTCCAACGCAATCGCCCCGTCGCCTGCGAGGGTCAGTTCCAGACGTCCCATCCCGTCTTCCGCAGGCACAAAAGACATAGACAAAATCGATAGGATTGTATCTGCATCACCCTTCTGAACCCCCTGACTTTGCACTTTCACAACATCTTGGATCAACAGCACCGCTTGGACCCGTTCAAAATTGCGCCCCCGGCGTTCGGCCTGCGGAACATCCTCCCAGCGGAACCGATTAAGCAGGATCGCAAAGCGGCGCTGGGAGGCAAGCCACTGAATTTCCGATGCCGGGAACACCGCGTCTTGCACCAATGACGAGACGACCTGAAGATCGTCCGTATCGACCGCCATCAAACGCAGTGGGCGTTCACCGCCATCCTCAAATTTTGCGTCTTGGCTCATTGTCCTTTGATCCGCTCGATCTTGGCGCCACATGCACCCAATTTCTCCTCAACCCGCTCATAGCCGCGGTCCAGATGGTAGACGCGGTTGACCACCGTCTCACCTTCCGCCGCGAGCCCCGCAAGGATCAGCGACACCGACGCGCGCAGATCTGTCGCCATGACAGGCGCCCCTTTCAGACGGTCCACACCTTTTACCGTCGCCATACCGCCTTGCACGTCGATATCAGCGCCCATGCGGATCAGTTCGGGTGCGTGCATGAACCGGTTCTCGAATATCTTTTCCTCAAGCACGCTTGTGCCTTCTGCCGTGCATAAAAGTGCCATCATCTGGGCCTGTAAATCCGTCGGGAAGCCTGGAAAAGGTTCTGTCGTGACATCCACCGCACGGACCCGGCCATTTTGGCGTGCCACTTTCAAACCCTTGGCAGTTTCCTCAACCGAAATACCGGCCGCATCCAGCTTTTCGCAAAACGCCCCCAGTAGGCTGATCTTGCCGCCCAGACACGTTACCTCGCCACCGCAAATGGCCGGTGCCAGCATGTAAGTACCCAGTTCGATCCGGTCGGTCACAACAGGGTGTGTGGCCCCATGCAGGCGATCGACACCCTGGATCGTAATCTCCGAGCTCCCTTCGCCTTCGATCTGTGCACCCATCTTGCGCAGGCATTCTGCCAGATCGACAATCTCGGGCTCGCGCGCGGCGTTTTTCAAAACCGTGGTTCCCTTGGCCAAGGTCGCCGCCATTAGCGCATTCTCTGTCGCTCCAACCGTCACAAAAGGAAATTCGACAGTTCCACCTTTCAACCCACCCGGCGCCTTGGCGTGCACATAACCATCTTTGAGGTCCAGCTCTGCCCCCATCGCTTCCAGCGCTTTGAGGTGCAAATCCACAGGTCGCGCGCCAATTGCGCATCCGCCGGGCAACGACACAATCGCATGCCCGTCCCGCGCCAGCATCGGCCCTAGCACAAGAATCGACGCGCGCATTTTGCGCACGATGTCATAGTCGGCTGTGTGGTTGTCGATATTGTGCGAGGACATCGCCAGAACCTGCCCGTCCTGCATCGAGGTGACTTCCGCCCCAAGCGACTGCAGCAAGGCCGTCATCGTCTTGATATCACTCAGCCGGGGCGCATTGGTCAGCGTCAGCGGCTCTTCACTCAAAAGCGTGGCTGGCATCAGCGTCAGACAGGCATTCTTGGCCCCCGCGATGGGAATATCACCCGTCAAAGGGCCGTTCCCCGTCACCAAAATCGAATCCATCTAGCTGCCCTTTTCGCCTGTCTTGCCTTTGTCCGAGCCTGCGCGCGCACGTGCCTGCGCTTTGCGCCGGGCCATATTGGCCTTAAGCGCCGCTTTCAGCCTGTCTTCGCGGCTTTCTGCCTTGTTCGGGCGCGCTGTCTTGTCGGATTTCCGCTCCATGAAAGGTCTTTATCGCAAGGGTCTATCCGGGTCCAGATTGCGCTTGCACCAATTGCACGAAGGCGCTAATCAGCCGCCCACGGCGCTGTGGTAGCTCAGTGGTAGAGCACACCCTTGGTAAGGGTGAGGTCGAGAGTTCAATCCTCTCTCACAGCACCATCCCTTCCTCTTCACGCAGTGCTGTAGCGACCCTGGTTGATGTTTGGTCTCGACTGTCGCGTTTGGCTACGCCAAGCCTCTGAGTCGAGAGGTCTATCCTCTCTCACAGCACCATCCCTCTTCCGCGGCCTAAAAGCTTTCAGAGAACTCTTGCAGGGACTTTTTTGAAAAATCTTCAGCCTTCCGGCTCAAGCCAGCCCTGATAATGCACGATCAACGCCCCGGTGATCGGTGCCTCGATCCGCACGTCGAAGACAAAACGCCCGTCCCGCTCTGTTTCCAACGCAATTGAGCGCGGCAAAAACGCGGCCGGAAGCGGCAACCAGCCCAAACGCGCGCCCGTCACCGGAAAGTGCAACGCGTCCTTGCGGATGAAAAGCCCAAGCCGGAACGTGATCCAGCCAAAGCGTTCGGTCATCAGACCGTTGCGGATCTGCAAAGTGGATTCGAAGGCGGCACCGTTGAACACACGCGTCCATCTCTCGGTTTCACCGACGCGGCGCATACTGACCTCGACCGGTGCCTGCTCATGAGCCTGCGGGAACCGGAATACCCACGCAATTGCGCGCGGCAAAAGGCGGGTTCCGCGCGTAATCCGCGCAAAGCCGCGAAAGCGGTGGATGTCGCGCAGATCGTGTGCCTCGCGCACCTTTTCGGGCAACGTGACATAAGATGCGCCTAGCACTTGTGCAAAAAGCGGCGTCATCGGACTAGCCTTCCATGCATGGGCGAGCTTGCCAGATCGCGCATGCGCTTACGCGTCAAAAGCGCTTGCCCCAGGAACGTCTGTCTGATTGCGATCCAGATCCAGCCCGCAGGATTCAACAGGCCGATCGGCGCAAATGGGCCTCTGGACATGTGGGGCAGTTGTCTCTCCATGCCTTATAAACTAGAGCGTCAGATGCCCCTGACATCTGTTTTATCTGTGACGTTTCAAGCCGCCCATTCCCAAGGGCGCGTGAACGATCCAAGCACCTTGCCAAGCGCCGCATCATCAACCTCTCCGGTCTTCTCAAGATACGCCACCAAACCGCGCTTTTTGTCTTCTGCGACCAAGGCAACCCGGGCGTTGATCCCAGCCTCTGACAAGGTCGCATCATAAATGCGCGTGATCGCACGCTTGCGCAGATCAGGCTTGAACACTTTGCCGACGGCGGTTTTGGGCAGCTCGTCCAATATCTCGATATGGCGCGGCAAAGCGGCCCGCTCGTGGACTTTTTCCTCGGCAAATGCTTTTAACTCCGCCTCGGTGATCGTGGCGCCTGCAACCAGTTCGACATATGCACAAGGGATTTCACCCGCATAGGTATCTGGCTGGCCAATCGCACCGACCATGGCCACGGCCTCATGACCGGCAAGGGCCTCCTCAATCTCGGCCGGATCGATATTGTGACCGCCCCGAATAATCAGATCCTTCGCGCGACCAGTGATAAAGATATATCCATCTTCGTCGATCCGCCCCAGATCGCCGGTGCGCAAAAAGATCTCCTGATGGAACAGGTCCTTATTCTTAGCGGCCTCAGTATAGGTCGAGCCCTCGAAGACGCCCGGGTTGTCGATACAGATCTCGCCAATCTCGTCAGTGGCACAGGCTATAGGACCGTCCGGCGTCTCTTTGAGGATTTTCACGGTGGTATGTGGGAAGGCAAAGCCGACTGACCCGATTTTCTTGGCGCCTGACGGCGGGTTGCATGACACAAGACAGGTCGCCTCGGTCAGTCCGTAGCCTTCGACGACACTGACGCCCGTGGCGTCTTCAAAACGGCGAAACAGCTCAAGCGGCAGCGGCGCCGAGCCTGAAAAAGCCGTTCTCAGACTGTCCACATTTGCGTCCACCGGGCGCTGCATCAGCGCTGCCATTGCGGTGGGAACGGTAATCATAAAGGTCACCTGCCAGCGTTCGATCAGCTTCCAGAAATTGTCAAAAACGCCGTCGCCGCGATAGCCTTGCGGTGTTGGAAACACCACGTGCCCGCCCGAAGCGATCATGCTCATCAGGATTGGATGGCAGGCAAACACGTGAAAAAGCGGCAGAGGGCAAATCACCACATCCTGCTCGGTAAAAAGCAAACGATGCCCGACCCAACCGTTGTAAATCATGCCCGAATACTTGTGCTGCGCGACTTTGGGCATACCGGTCGTGCCGCCGGTGTGGAAATAGGCCGCCACCCGGTCACCTGCGCTGTCCGCAAAATCAAGCGCGGTGTTCTGCCGCCCGACAGCCTTGGCAAAATCATGCACCTGCGCCTTGTGACGCACCGGGTTCTTGGGACGGATCAAAGGCACAATGAACCGCTTGAGCCCGGTCAGATAGCGTAGCAGATCCACCTCGATCACATGCGCCACATTGGGCGCAAGGGCGACGGCCTCAGCTGCTTTTTGAGCAACGTCCGTCTTGGGAAAGGCCTTCAGCGTGACCAGCACTTTCGCGTTTGTCTCCCGCAGGATCGAGCCGATCTGCTCGGCCTCCAACAGCGGGTTGATCGGATTTACGATGCCCGCGATCATGCCACCGATCAGCGTGCAGGCCGTTTCGTTGGCGTTGGGCAGCAGATAGGCAACCGTGTCCCCTTCGCTGACACCCAGGCTGCGAAACAAGTTCGCGCATTGCACGGATCGGGCGTGAAAATCGGTCCAGGTCAGCGTCTCGGCCGGGTCCTTGACCCCTGATTGCAGTTGAAAGGTGACCGCAGGCCGCGCGCCATGGGCGTCTTTGGTGGCGGTGATGAACTGGTACATCGTGCTCGGCACATCCCGTGCCTCCCAAGCCATTTCGGCCTCGATGGCGGTCAAGTCTTCGCGCGATGTAAACATCACAATTCTCCTCCCAATGGCCTTTTTTACAGGCTTTCGTTGGGATTAGGATGCAGTTTGCCAGACAGGTCCGCAACCCGTGACGCAGCGAAAATACGAAGAGACAGTATCGGTATTTGAAGACAAAAGAAGCCGATGCAAGGCACAACTCCACCCTATGGCACATGCGGTAGAGTTATCTTCTTTTGTCTCTAAATACCGGATGGCGCTACCAAAACCGATAGGCAGGCCGGTTATTCGGCGGCAAGCCCTTCGGTAAATTGCAACCGCGCAAGGCGTGCATAAAGTCCACCTTGGGCGACCAATTCGTCATGGGTCCCGGTGGCGACAATTGTGCCGCTGTCAAAAACAATGATCCGATCAGCGCTTTTGACCGTGGCCAACCGGTGCGCCACTACAAGCGTGGTGCGCCCCTCCGACAATTGCTCAAACGCGGCCTGAACGGCTGCTTCGCTTTCCGCGTCCAACGCGCTTGTTGCTTCGTCTAGAAGCAAAACAGGCGCATCACGCAGGATCGCGCGGGCAATGGCGATGCGCTGCTTTTGACCGCCCGACAACATCACGCCGCGCTCGCCGACAAATGTGTCATAGCCTTCGGGCAAGGCAGTCAGAAACGTGTGAGCCGCAGCGGCTTTGGCGGCCGCCTCGATCTCGGCATCGGTGGCATCAGGACGGCCAAAGCGGATGTTTTCGCGCGCTGTATCACCAAAGATGATCGGCTCTTGCGGCACCAGCGCGATCTGATCGCGAAACGCGGTGCGCTTCATCGCGGTCAGGTCCGTACCACCAAGACGAACACGCCCCGACTGCGGATCAAAAAACCGCAACAGCAATTGGATCACCGTCGACTTGCCTGCACCAGAGGGCCCCACAAGGGCCACTGTTTCACCTGCAGCAACCGTAAAACTGACCGCTTTCATCGCAGCCTGGTTGGGCCGCGCGGGGTAGCTAAAAGTGACATCTTCAAATGCGATATCAAGCGCGTCGCGTTGTGGTAACGCGATGGGCGCCACCGGGTCTTCAACCGTGTCTACGGCTGACAGCAATTCCATCAGCCGTTCAGTCGCTCCGGCAGCGCGTTGCAATTCAGACCAAAGCTCGGAAAGCGCAGCAGTCGAACTGGCGACGATACCTGCATAGATGAGGAACTGCACCAATTCACCTGCGGTCGTTACACCGCCCCGCACATCCCGCGCACCAATCCACAAGACGCCCAAAATGCCCGAAAATACTACGAAGATGATAATCATCGTAATCAGCGCACGTACTGAAATGCGCCGTTTTGCAGAGCGGTAGCTGTCCTCGGTGATCTCTGAGAATTGCGCCCGGCTGGGCGCTTCATGGGTAAAGGCCTGCACGGTTTGCACAGCCTGCAGCGCCTCAGAGGCGTTGGCGGACGACAGCGCGATCAGATCCTGGTTTTCGCGGCTAAGCACACGCAGGCGGCGCCCCAGAAAGAGGATCGGCAGGATGATGACCGGCACGATCAGCAAAACCAACCCGGTCAATTTGGCCGAGGTCCATAGCATCAGCGCAAGGCCGCCAAAGAACAAAAGGATGTTTCGCAAGAACCAGGACACCGAGGACGACACGACCGTCAGGATCAAGGTCGTATCTGTCGTGATCCGTGACAGGACCTCGCCGGTCATCAAGCGTTCGTAATAGGCCGGGCTCATGCCGATCATGCGGTCAAAGACCGCTTTTCGAATGTCGGCGACAACCCGTTCGCCCAGCCGCGTCACAACGTAATACCGAAGCCCTGTCCCCAGCGCAAAAATTGCCGCGATGCCTATGGCTGCTGTGAAATAGGTATCAAGGATCGCAACCTCGCCCGATCCAAAGGCATCAACAACGCGGCGCGCGGCAATCGGCAGGATCAGCGACACACCCGCGGTCAGCAAAAGAGCCGCGACCGCCAATGCCAGATACCGGCGATACGGCATGAAAAACGGCAGCAGGTTGCGTAAAACACCAACCTGTTTCGAACTCGCGCGTTCGTCGCTCTCTATCTTGGGTTGCTTTGCCACGCCTCTTCCCTGTGTTCCGGCCCGTCTTTGGGCAAACCTTTTATCTTCGGTTGCCCAAAAATGTCGGCTTTCGCGGTCTAGGGTCAAGAGACGCACTGACGCGGTCGGCTTTTTGGAGCGGGTAGCGGGAATCGAACCCGCACCTTAAGCTTGGAAGGCTCTTATGATACCATTTCACCATACCCGCCCGACAGGGTAGCGGCCTATGACATCAGCTTGAGGGCGTCAAGACACAGCGCGCCCGCACCGTTTCATATTTCTGCCGTTTTGGTCTGGTTTTTGTTGCCTCGTAATCGGTTCGGCAATAGCCTGAGGGTTAATATGTCACGTAAAGATGACGAGCAGGTCATGGAAATCTCATACAAAAAGACGCCTGAGGCGTTTTTTTTCACGCCGGGTCTGGATGCCGGGCTGTCTGTGCTTTCTCCCCCTGACTGGACATGGCGCGAAGCCCATTGCGGCAACATCAAAGGCTATCCGATCAGCGCTTACGCCCATATCAACGAACTGACCGCGACCCATATCCGCAACTATGACCGGCTGCGCAAGTTCAAGGCGCCCGTGACGTTCAACACTGTCCCTGTGATTGTCGACAATGTGCATTTTTCGCACTCGTTCACCGGCATTGATGGCAAATGGGTGCTGAACGGTGCGTCGGGGACGCGGCTGCGCAATCGCTATGTGTGGAAAAACAAAGACCATAACCCCGATATCGACGCAGACGTCATCGCGTATTTCAAAGCTTGCCACGAGGATCCTGAAAAGCACGCAACCTTGCCCGTTTTTGAGGGCGACATCCGTGATCTGGACTTTGCCATCGATTGCCGCAACACGTTCAACTTTTATCATTTCCTGACCGAAACGCTATGCCAGCTCTGTTTGCTTGATGGCCTTGATTTTCGCGGGCAGATCCTGATCCATTCCCCCAGTCAGGGGATGCGCGACTTCATTCAAGACTGGGTTGACGCGCTGTTTCCGGAATACAGCGACCAGGTCAAGTTCCGTCGCAGCCCCAAAAAATAAGACCGCGTTCTAAGCTCTTTTAATCTGCGGCATTTCTATCATTAGACGTCCGAGCAGGTGATGCCCTCGCTTGACCATCTGGCCCCCCGCGGCTGGATCTGGCGCCAACGCGATGCGGATCGGAACTCTCACGCGCTTTTAGCGATGAATTCCTATGATGTGATGCTGGCACGTCTGCGGGCCCGGGCGTTGGACAAGATCAAGGGTATGGAAACCGGTCACATGCCGCTCCGGTTCTGGGTGGCGCGTGCGGCCACCGGCAATCGCAACCGCGAGATGCGCAACGAAGACAAGCTGATCGAGGCCCTGCGCCCGCACGGCTTTCAGGTGATCTATTTCGAGCATCTCAAACCACTTGAGCAAGTGGCGATCATGGCCAATGCCGAAGTGATGATGTCTTATCATGGCGCAGGCTTTGCCAATATGCTCTTTGCAAGCCCCACCACCCACTGCATCGAGGTTGGAAACCTGCAATCTGCCCTGCACCGCTGGGGCGATTTCATGCCCCATGCGCTTGTCTCGGGATGTGCCTATCGTAACTTCTTTGCTGATTTTAATACCGATACGCCCGAAATCGTGCCTGATATTCTGACCGAAGGTCTGGTACCTGTGGCTTTGTCGCTTGAGGGAGTGCACCGTCTGGCGCGCTATGTGGAATTACTGACCGCCGACGCAGCCATTCCGATGACAGATGCGGAACTTCTCGCATCGGTCAAAATGCTTGTCACTCTTGGGGAACGACGGGCTTTGCGGATCTTGCTTGAGCCAAACAAGCATCGGTTTAAGCTTGATCCCGACCTGTGGGCCGCTTGGGCGCAATGCTGCGAAGAAATCGAGGATTTTGCAGGCGTGTTTGACGCGCTTTCACAGGTCTTTGCTGCGGCGCCGGACCGGTTCTGGGTGTTGGAGCGTCAGATCTGGTTGACCAAGCGGATTGAGCGCCTTGATCTGACACCCGGCCTTCTTGAACAGCACGCAGCGCTTTTTCCCAAACGCCACACGTCTTTCTGCGAAAAAATCCGTTGGTACAAACAGAAAAAATCCGCCTGATAATGGCGCCTTTATTGTCCTGTGCGGAGCGACCGCAAAAACAGTCCGATCCCGCCGATCAGCAGCACCAGGATAACGATCAGATCAAACGCACTGATGCGGGCAAATTGCAGTGTGATATTCGAGATCACACCGAAGATCATCGCGACCAGCGCACCCCCTGCCAAAAGCCAGCCAATCCAGCTACGCGCATTATAAAAGATCATGCCGATCCCAAACATGAACGGGATCAGCACCATGCCCGTCGTTACACCAAAGCCACCAACGGAAAACGCAACCATGCCAATGCCGAAAACCGGCTGCACGATGATGTTCTCTAGCAGCAGATAGCCGCCGCCGATCATCATGATGACGGCGATCAGAAACTGCCCTGTCCCCCCTTGTGTTCCGCCTGCACCCATTGCCCTAGCCTCCTACGCCTGCCCCAATTTTGCATATACCTGCCGCGTTACACCGGTGCGATCAAGTCCGCACCCACGGCACGGTTGGAATTGACGGCAGCGCCAACCCGGTGAAAGGCAAAACGATCCTGGGGTGCCGCCACCATCAAACGCGCCGCTCCCTTGCCTTGCTCACCCAGCCAAAGTCCCCATTCATCATGCGTCAAAGTCACTGGCATCCGGTGATGAATAGCCGACATCGCAGCATTTGCCCCTGTCGTAACAATTGCGCAGGTCACATGGCGCGTATCGCCCCGCTCCCAAACCTGCCACACGCCGGCAAAAGCCAAAGGGCCGTTTGCCGGCGCGATATACCAGGGCAGGCGATTGCCTTCGGCATCCTTGGTCCATTCGTAAAATCCCGTGGCCGGGATCAGACAGCGGCGCGTGCGACAGGCTTCTTGAAACGCGGGCTTTTGGGCAATCGTTTCGGCGCGTGCATTAATCAAAAGAGGACCGTCGCTGGGCGTCTTGTACCAGCGCGGGATAAAACCCCAGCGCATCGACACCAGCTTGCGCCCTGCAACAACCACCGCCACCAGATCGGTTGGACAGACGTTGTAATCAGGCACTTCGGGCAGATCATTGGCCGGACGTGCATCAAAGATCCCGGCGATCTCATCTGTTGGTGTTGTGGTCACAAATCTTCCGCACATCCCTGATCTATACGCGGCTTGCTGGTGCTGTGAAACCTTGACCTTGCCTGCGCACCAAGGCATGTCCACCCTATGCTGATTTACAAGATTTTTCGCCAGCCCGAATGGGCAGCACTTGAAGCGCACGGCAGTTCAGAAGGCGCGCCGATTGATGTGGCCGATGGCTATATCCACTTCTCGACCGCCGATCAGGCGCGGGAGACCGCCGCGAAACACTTTGCCAATGAGGACAACCTGGTCCTTGCCGCACTCGAAGCTGACCAACTGGAACCCTTGAAGTGGGAGCCGTCCCGCGGCGGCGCGCTGTTTCCGCATCTTTATCGCGAACTCACCACAGCGGACATCCTTTGGACCGCCCCGCTGACTTTGAAAGACGGCAAGCATGTCTTCCCAGATCTTGTCCCATGAGCCTGCTTGAACAAATCGGCTTGCGCGCCCTGCGTCGCATGGACCCCGAAGCGGCCCACGGCATGGCGCTCAAAGCACTGAATGCAGGGCTTGGCCCCAAAGCGGGTCCCGTAACCAGCACACGCCTGCGCACGATATGCGCCGGTCTTGATCTGCCCAACCCTGTCGGCCTCGCCGCAGGGTTTGACAAAAACGCCGAAGCCCTTGCCCCGCTCAGCCGCGCGGGGTTTGGCTTTCTTGAAGTCGGAGCCGCCACCCCGCGCCCGCAGCCGGGAAACGCCAAACCGCGCCTTTTTCGTCTCACAGAAGACTCCGCAGCCATCAACCGCTTTGGCTTCAACAATGACGGGATGGAAGCGATCTGCTCACGTCTGGCAAAACGCCCGCCTGCCATGACCATCGGGCTGAACCTTGGGGCCAACAAAGACAGTGCGGACCGTGCCGCAGACTTTGCGACTGTGCTGCGCCACTGCGCCGCCCACGTCGATTTCGCCACCGTCAACGTCTCATCGCCCAACACCGAAAAACTGCGGGATCTGCAAGGCAAAGCCGCCCTTGCCGCCTTGCTTGATGGGGTGACAGAAGCCCGCGGCGACACGCCATGTCCGATCTTCCTGAAAATCGCCCCTGACCTGACAGAGACTGAACTGGCCGAAATTGCAGAAGTCGCGACGGAGGCGAAGATCGACGGCATCATCGCCACCAACACCACGCTCTCGCGCGAAGGATTGCAAAGCACCCATAAAGCCGAAACCGGCGGCCTGTCCGGCGTGCCGCTGTTCGAAAAATCAACCCGCGTTCTGGCGCGACTTGCCATGCTGACCGATCTACCCTTGATCGGTGTTGGCGGCATCAGCTCTGCCGAGGATGCTTATACCAAGATCAAAGCGGGCGCCTGCGCCGTGCAGCTTTACACCGCGATGGTTTACCATGGCATCAGCCTTGCAGGCGATATTGCGCGCGGGCTGGATCAGCTTTTGCAACGTGACGGGTTCGCAACGATCGCCGACGCTGTCGGCACGGAAAAGGCACGCTGGACATGACAACCATCTGGCACAATCCGCGCTGCTCAAAATCGCGCCAGACACTCGCCTTGCTGCAAGCCCGCAATGAAGATGTGACGATCCGCAAATACCTTGAGGACGCTCCATCGGTGACGGAACTCACACTCACCCGCGACACGCTGGGCCTGCGCGCCATTGACATGATGCGGACAGGCGAAACGCTGTTCAAAGAGCTTGAGATCAGCAAGACCGCACCAGATGATGCACTGCTGAACATGATGGCGGCGCACCCGATCCTGATCGAGCGCCCGATTGTCTTTGCCAACGGGCGCGCTGTGATTGCCCGGCCACCTGAGCGGGTGTTTGATATCCTTGGATAGGGCTTACGGCAGGAGTATTCTGACAAAAATGAAAGCAAGCCCAGCCATTACGGTTAATCAGGCACAACTTTGTCTTCATCTTTGCAATAAATACTCATTTCCAACAGATCAAATCAGCCGCTTTCGTTAAGCCATTGATAAAACGTGAACGCTGCAGGGACTATCAAGCCGCTGCGCGCTCAAGTGCCGGATACCGCGCGCCGAGGGTAATCCCACGTGCGGCAAAGCTGATGACAAGTGCCGTCCAAAGCCCGTGATTGCCGTAAAGCGGAACCAGAATGGCTACGGCAACTGCATATATCAGCGCCGACAGCACCATCATGTTGCGCATATCAACCGTGCGGGTCGCCCCGATGAAAATACCATCCAGCATCCAGGCCGCGACGCCTAAAAGCGGGGTCAGCACCATATAGATCAGATAAACACGCGCGGTCTCACGCACCTCCGGAGCGGTGGTCATCAGATCGATGATCGCGCCTCCAAAAAGTGCAAATGCAAGGCACAGCCCGCCGCATGCCAACAGTCCCCACAGCGAACTGAGCATTGCCGCCCGACGAAGCCGTGCAGGGTCACGCGCGCCCATCGCGCTGCCCACCATCGCTTCGGCCGCAAAAGCAAAGCCGTCCATGGCATAGGATGTGATGTAGAGAAACTGCAGCAGGATCTGATTTGCCGCCAATTCCACATTCCCGAAATCGGACGCGTAAAAGAGGAACGACAGCATAATTGTTTGCAACAAAACCGAGCGGATCAGGATATCCCGGTTCACCCGGGCCATCACGATCAGACGCGCGCGGTCAAAAACCTGTGCGACCGCGCGCCACGCAGCGCCTTTGAACACCGCCCGGCAAAGCCATAGGCCAAGGCCAAGCGCGCTCCATTCGGCGATGAAGGTCGCGATGGCGACCCCTTCGACACCCCATCCAAGGCCCACCACAAACCATAGATCAAGCAGGATGTTCAACCCATTCATCCAAAGCTGCAAAACCAGCACCGCGGCGGTCCGTTCCTGAGCCACCAGCCACCCCGTGATCCCATAAAGCGCAATCGCGGCCGGGGCTGAAAAAATCCTGATCTGCATATAGGTGCGGGCGCCAGCCTCGACCTCGGGAGAGGCTGGCGAGATCGCGAATGCCGCCGCGAAGACAAAGACCTGACACAGGATCAACAGGGCTCCCGCGGCAAAGCCGATCAAAAGGACGCGCGACAACAACGCGGCGACCTCGTCGCTGTCGTTTGCGCCGCGCGCCTGTGCTGCAAGCCCTGCTGTTCCCATCCGCAGGAAGCCGAAAATCCAGTAAACCGCGGACAGGATGATCGCGCCGATCCCGACCGCGCCAATGGGAACCGGATCCCCCATCTGGCCCACAACGCCAGTATCAACTGCCCCAAGGATCGGGATTGTGGCATTCGACAAGACGATCGGGATCGAGATTTTCAGAACACGCTTATGGGTCAGCGGCCCATCGACATGACCCGTCATTGCGCCCCGGACGTGCGGGCAGGCATCAGGAAATGACAGGTCGCTTGGGCAAAAAGCTTGTCGCGGTTGTCCTGCCATGCCTCGACCTGCACCGACGCATAACGCCGCCCCGATCGCGTGACTTTTGCGCGCGCATAGGCGTCGCGTGGCAGGCCCGACCGCAGGTAGTCGACAGTGAAGTCGATGGTTTTGGGCAAGCGCGGCAATGTTCCATCGACAAGGGTTTCGATGTCAATTGCACCGGACTCGATGTCATTCCAAAGCATCGCCCAGCTGATCTCGATCAGGGCCGTCACCTCAAGAAAGGCCGCTGTCGCACCGCCATGCAATGCAGGCAGCAACGGATTGCCAATCAGCTTTTCGTCATACGTCATGGTCGCGGTTAGCTCGTCTCCGCGCCGGTCCACACCGATGCCCATGAACTGCATGTAAGGCACGCCACCAACCAAGGCAGCCAAGGCCGCATCGCGGCGCTGCTTGACGATCTGAACGGGTTCGGGCGCGGGCCGCCTCATGACAAGCGCTCTACCGTGAACGCTCCAGAGGCTGTTGCCACGGGATTATCCGGATCCTCATCAAAAGCCGTCGCCCGCACGAACGCCACTGACCGGGTGATGTGATAGCATTCCGCCCGCGCCCGGACGGCCTGGCCGGGCGTCGCCCCGCGCATGTAGTCGATGCGCAGATCAATCGTGGCTGTCCCAGCAGGGGCGTCCGCATGGCTCATCACGGCTGCGCCGCCGCACGTGTCCATCAAAGCCGAAACAGCCCCACCATGGATCACACCTGTTTGCGGATCACCGATCAGCGCCGGATTATAGGCCATCACGATCTCGGCCATACCATCGCTGATTTCGGTCAGCACCATGCCCAACGCCTTGGAATGGGGGATCGCCTCGATGAATTGGCGGGCTATTGCGGCTTTGTCGACCATGGGGGGCACACTCGCGTCGTTGGCTGCCCTCCATATTCTGCCTTCGCCGCGCGGGATCAAGCGCAATCTGCCGGCAATGCGCTGAGGGCTTGTGCCTTTGGATGCGGACATTTAGCCTATACGCAAGGAGGAGCGCCATGTCAGACACCCGCATTTCATTCAAAGAGATGTGCGCCAAGTTCGACGTGACGCCGCGCACCTTGCGATACTACGAGTATATCGAGTTACTGCAACCAGAGCGCGAAGGGCGTTCGCGGTTTTATGGCTCTCGCGAGTGCGCCCGCATGACGCTGATCCTGCGTGGACGGCGGTTTGGCTTTTCACTGGAAGACATCCGACAATGGTTGTTGATCTATGAACGCGACGGCACCGAAGCACAGATGCGCACATGGATCGATCTGGCAGACGGCCAACTTGCCGAATTGGCCGAACAGCGCAAGCAACTGGACGAGACCATGGCCGAACTGACGCGCCTGCGAGATGACGTGAAGACCGAACTCAAGTAGGATTGAGTCGGATCTTAGGTCCTAGATCAAGATCCAAAGCGATTTGAGACCGTCAGAAAATTTCATATCACTCCTGATTTTCTTGCCTAACCTTTCGTCAACTTCCAAATGACGCGGCGTTACGCTTACGTCAACGTCAACTAAACTTGTAAGTTCAGTTTGAAGAGATGACATCGCCTCTATGACGAGACATCGGAGTGTAGAGATGACCGACGAAATTATGACAATCCGCCAGATGTGTGATGCCTATAACGTCACACCGCGGACGCTGCGGTTTTATGAAGCCAAGGAGCTTTTGTTCCCGGTGCGCGAAGGCCAGAAGCGCCTGTTCACCCGCCGCGACCGTGCACGGCTCAAGCTGATCCTGCGCGGCAAGCGCTTTGGCTTCAGCCTCGAGGAAATCCGCCAGTTGCTTGATCTCTACGATCGTGGCGACCGTCAGCTGACCCAATTGACGCAAGCCTATGACATCGGCCAGCAGCGCCTTGCCGACATGGAAGGCCAGCGCGCGGAACTGGATGAAGCGATTGAAGATCTCAAAGAACAACTCAGCTGGGGTGCCGACATGATCGCGCAGCTTCAGCAAAAAGCCGCCAGTTAAGACAGGTCTGAATAGGGAGTAAGACATGCCGCATTACACCGCCCCAACAAAAGACATGCAGTTCCTACTGCACGACGTTTTGAAAATCTCTGAGGCCGATATCCCCGGCTATGACGAGCTTGAGCCTGATTTTACCAGCGCCGTTCTGGAAGAAGCCGGCAAGCTATCGGTAGAGGTTCTGGCCCCGTTGAACACGGTCGGGGACGAACAAGGCTGCAAACTGGAAAACGGAGTGGTGCGGACGCCGGAAGGTTTCAAAGACGCTTATGACCAGATGCGCGCGGGCGGTTGGATGGGTCTGGATGCGGACCCCGATTATGGTGGTCAGGGTATGCCCTACCTACTGCACTCCGCTGTGGGCGAGATGTTCGTGTCCTCGAACATGGCGTTCAACATGTATCAGGGTCTGACCCATGGCGCCTATGCCGCGATCCACGCGCACGGCTCGGACGACCAGAAAGCCACCTATCTGCCCAAGATGGTCGACGGCGCGTGGTCAGGCACCATGAACCTGACCGAGCCGCAATGCGGCACCGATCTGGGCCTGATCCGCACCAAGGCAGAACCGCAGGATGACGGCACCTACAAAATTTCCGGTCAGAAGATCTGGATTTCAGCGGGCGAGCATGACCTGACCGACAACATCATTCACCTTGTTCTGGCTAAAATCCCCGGCGGCCCAGAAGGCGTAAAGGGTATTTCGCTGTTCATCGTGCCGAAGTTTTTGGTGAACGAGGACGGCTCGCTCGGGGAGCGCAACAGCCTCTCCTGTGGTGGTCTGGAAAAGAAGATGGGCATCCACGGCAACGCCACTTGCGTGATGAACTATGACGGCGCGACCGGTTACCTGATCGGCGAGATGCACAAAGGCATGCGCGCGATGTTCACCATGATGAACGAAGCGCGTTTGGGTGTGGGCCTGCAAGGCTATGCGCAGGGCGTTGTGGCTTATCAGAACGCGCTGGCCTTTGCGCAGGACCGTCTGCAGGGCCGCGCCGTGACTGGAACCGAAGCGGAAGACAAACCCGCTGACCCTATCATCGTGCACCCGGATGTTCGGCGTAACCTGTTGCACCAAAAAAGCTTTATCGAAGGCGCGCGCGCATTCACCTTCTGGGGCGCGTCGCTCATCGACCGGGCGCACCGCAACAGCGACAAAGAGGCGGATGATCTGATCTCGCTCATGACGCCGGTGCTGAAGGGCTTTCTGACAGACAAAGGGTTCGAGACGACCGTTCTGGCGCAGCAGACCCTAGGCGGGTCGGGCTTCACGCAGGAATGGGGGCTGGAACAGTTCGTCCGCGATGCGCGCATCACGATGATCTATGAAGGCACCAACGGCATCCAGTCGCTTGATCTCGTGGGCCGCAAGCTGGGCCTGAATGGCGGCAAGACCGTGATGGGATTCTTTGAGATGATCAAAGGCTACATCAAGGACAACAGCGGCCACGAGGCACTGAATGCGGAGTTCCTTGAGCCGCTGAAGAAAGCCAGCAAAGACCTGCAGCAGGCGGCGATGTATTTCATGCAGAACGGTATGAAAAACCCGAATAACGCGCTGTCAGGATCCTATGACTTCATGCACCTGATGGGCCATGTCTGCGTCGGCTATATGTGGGCACAAATGGCGAAAGCCTCATATGAGGCGCTGGAAAACGGCACCTCGGACAAAGAGTTCCACCAGACGAAGCTGGCCACCGGGCGTTATTACATGGCCCGCCAACTGCCCGCCACATCGATGCATCTGGCACGGATCGAATCCGGCGCGGACACGGTCATGGAACTGGAGGCCGCAAACTTCTAGGTTGCTGGGGAGCATCTCGAAAGGACCCGCCTCATGCCCAAACGCCTCCGCCTGACCCGCCGCTTCCCTGTCGCCATGACCGAGGACGGCTACCGCAGGCTCAAGAGGTTCGCGCGGGAGGCGGGTCTGGACGAAGGAGAAGCGCTTTCGTTTCTATTCGAGAATTTCGACAGCATCCTGAACGAAGACACATTTGGCCACCGGCTTAGGATCTTCAACTCCGAGCTGGAGGCGCGGAAAAAATAGGGAGGGACGCCTTCGGCGATCGGTATTTGAAGACAAAAGAAGACGTTAAGGTTAACCGGCCCCGCTTTCTTTTGTCCAAAAATACCGAAAATCCCTCAGTCGCCATAGGGCGTGCAGACCGATCGGGAGGCGGGACGCAAGATGTTAAAACTCTATTGCTTCGGGGAAAGCGGGAACGCCTACAAGGCCGCACTGACGCTTGAGCTATCGCGTCTTGAGTGGACACCGGTCTTTGTCGATTTTTTTGGCGGAGAAAGCCGTTCGGACGCGTTTCGTGCAATCAATCCAATGGGCGAAGTGCCAGTGCTGGTCGATACGGAACACGATTACACGCTGACCCAATCTGGCGCTATTCAGGATTATGTCGTGCATCTGTCCGGCAAGCTGACAGGGACCACGCCCGAAGAGCGGCGCGACGTGTTGCGCTGGGTATTGTGGGACAATCACAAGCTCAGCTCGCAGGCCGGAATGCTGCGGTTCCTGATGAACTTTCTGCCCGAGGACAAGCGCCCGGCCGAAGTGATTACCTTCACCCAAGCCCGCTTGAAGGCCGCCTATGCGGTTCTGAACGCCCATCTTGAAGGACGCGATTGGATCGTGAGCGACGCGCTGACCGTCGCCGATATCTCATGCTGCGGGTACCTGTTCTACCCCGAGCCCTTTGGGTTCGACCGAACCGAGTGGCCCCATATTGACGCCTGGCTGGCCCGCATCGAAGGCACGCCTGGCTGGAAACACCCCTATGATCTGATGCCCCGCTCTGCTGCGGATAGCCAATAAACGAAAGGCAAAACCATGACCGAAGCCTATATCTACGACGCCGTGCGCACCCCGCGCGGCAAGGGCCGCAAGGACGGCAGCCTGCATGAGGTAACGAGCGCGCGGCTCTCTGCGCAGGTGCTCAACGCCGTAAAGGACCGCAACAATCTGGAAGGTCACGCCGTCGAGGACGTGATTTGGGGCAACGTCACGCAAGTGGGCGAGCAAGGTGGGTGTCTGGCACGCACGGCGGTGTTGGCGTCGGAGCTAGACCAATCGATCCCCGGTCTGGCCATCAACCGCTTTTGCGCGTCCGGCATGGAAGCGGTGAACCTTGCCGCAAACCAAGTCAAAGGCGGCGCGGGCCAGGCTTACATCGCAGGTGGCGTCGAAATGATGGGCCGTGTCGCGATGGGCAGCGACGGGGCGGCGATTGCCGTGGACCCGTCGATTGCAATGGACACGTATTTCGTCCCGCAGGGTATCTCGGCAGATATCATTGCCACGGAATACGGCTTCAGCCGCGATGAAGCCGATGCGCTGGCCGTCGAGTCCCAGAACCGCGCGAAGGCGGCTTGGGATGACAATCGGTTCGAGAAGTCGATCATCACAGTGCGCGACCAAAACGGCCTCGCAATCCTCGATCACGACGAATACATGCGCCCCGGCACCGACATGCAGAGCCTTGGCGCGCTGAAGGCGTCCTTCAAGGATATGGGCGAGGTGATGCCCGGCTTTGATAAGGTCGCGCTGATGAAGTACCCCCATCTGGAGCGGATCAACCACATCCACCATGCAGGCAACTCGTCTGGCATCGTCGATGGCGCGGCGGGCGTTCTGATCGGCTCCAAGGAATTTGGCGAGAAGTTCGGCCTCAAGCCCCGCGCACGCATCCGCGCGACGGCCAAGATCGGCACCGATCCAACGATCATGCTGACCGGCCCCGTGCCTGTGACCCACAAGATCCTTGAAGATAACGGCATGGCGATCAGCGATATTGACCTGTTTGAGGTGAACGAGGCATTCGCCTCGGTCGTGCTGCGTTTCATGCAAGCGTTTGACGTGGACAGCGATAAGGTCAACGTTAATGGCGGCTCCATCGCGATGGGCCACCCGCTGGGCGCAACCGGGGCGATCATCATCGGGACGCTGCTGGACGAAATGGAGCGGTCCGATAAAGAGGTTGGCCTTGCAACGCTCTGCATCGCCTCTGGCATGGGAGCGGCAACCATTATTGAGCGGGTCTAAGCACCCATGTCGCCGGACTTCAAAAGCCCGAAGGATGTCTCAAACGATCTGCTGGAGCGCACAGGCGCTGCCATGCTCAAAGGTGACTTCGAGACATTCGCCGATTGTTTTGAGCTACCCCAAGAGATGGACACGTTTCACGGGCGCAACCTGGTGCAAACCCGCGAACAGCTGCGCGCCGTCTTTGACGCCGTTCTGCAATACTACCGCAGCATGGGCGTGACAGAGATGGCACGCCACTGTGTAGAGGCGGAATTTGTCGATCCTGACACCGTGCAAGCCACCCATCAATCGCGCTTGCTGGCGGGCACAGAACTGGTGCTGACCCCCTACCCCGCGCTGTCAGTGCTCAAACGCAAGGACGGGGTGTGGCGCGTGGCGTCATGCCAATACGCGATCAGCGATGCACCGGATCTGAACGACGCTCTGGCCGGACGGCTTTTGGACAAGACACCTAAAAATACGGGGCAAACGCACCCGCACGGACATCAAACACCCTCTGAGGGAGAGATATAATGACTGATTTCACGATGGAAAAAGGCGCAGATGGCGTCGCGGTGATCACTTGGGACGTTCAGGGCAAGTCCATGAATGTGATGAACGAGCAAGGATTTGAAGACCTTGATGCCCATATGCAGGATGCGCTGGCTGATGAGGCCGTGAAAGGCATCGTTATCACCTCTGGCAAAGACAGCTTCGCGGGCGGGATGGACCTGAACATCATCGCCAAGATGAAAGAGAGCGCTGGCGATGATCCGGCGAAGGGGCTGTTTGAAGGCGTGATGAACATGCACGGCGTGCTGCGCCGGATTGAACGCGCGGGGATGGACCCGAAGACCAACAAAGGCGGCAAGCCTGTGGCCGCCGCGCTCCCCGGCACGGCGCTTGGTATTGGTCTGGAAATTCCGCTGGCCTGTCACCGCATCTTTGCGGCGGATAACCCGAAAGCGAAGATCGGTCTCCCCGAGATCATGGTTGGTATCTTCCCCGGCGCGGGCGGCACGATGCGCCTATCGCTGAAGTTGGGGGCGATGCAGGCGTCTCCGCTTTTGTTGGAAGGTAAGCTGAACGACCCAAAGAAAGCCAAGATGGCAGGGGTTGTGGATGAGGTTGTACCAGCAGAGAAACTGCTGGACCGCGCGAAAGAGTGGGTTTTGAACGCCACCGACGCGGATATCGTGAAACCTTGGGATGCCAAGGGCTACAAGATGCCCGGCGGTGCGCCCTATCATCCGGCGGGGTTCATGACGTTCGTGGGCGCCTCGGCCATGGTGAACGGCAAGACGATGGGCGTCTATCCAGCGGCCAAGGCGCTGCTGAGTGCGGTCTACGAGGGCGCGTTGGTGCCGTTTGATACCGCGCTGAAAATCGAGGCGCGGTGGTTCACGAATGTGCTGATGAACCCATCCTCGTCGGCCATGATCCGGTCGCTCTTCATCAACAAGGAAGCGCTTGAGAAAGGCGCGAACCGTCCGGCTGTGGATGACCAGAAAGTGACGCAGGTCGGCGTCATCGGGGCTGGCATGATGGGCGCGGGTATTGCTCTGGTCTCAGCCCTTGCAGGGATCAAGGTGGTGCTGATCGACAGCGCTCAGGAGGCAGCCGATAAGGGTAAAGCCTATACCGAGGCGCATCTGGACAAAGGCATCGCGCGCAAAAAGGTAACGCCCGAGAAGAAAGAAGCCGTGCTGGGCCTCATCAACGCGACCACGGATTATGACGCGCTGAAAGGCTGCGATCTGATCGTGGAAGCGGTGTTCGAGGATATGGGCGTGAAGGCCGAAGTGACCAAGAAGGTCGAAGCTGTTGTGGGTGAGGATTGCATCTTTGCGACCAACACCTCGACCCTGCCGATCAGCGAATTGGCCAAGGCCAGTGCGCGGCCTGAGCAGTTCATCGGCATCCACTTCTTCTCACCCGTCGACAAGATGTTGCTGGTGGAGATCATCAAAGGTCAGGAGACCGGCGACCGCGCGGTGGCCAAAGCGCTCGATTTCGTGCGCCAGATTCGCAAGACGCCCATCGTGGTGAACGACGCGCGGTTCTTCTACGCGAACCGTTGCATCATTCCCTACATCAACGAAGGCATTCGCATGGTGAAGGAAGGTGTGGAGCCTGCCTTGATCGAGAACGCCGCCAAGCTGGTCGGCATGCCCTTGGGGCCGCTGCAACTGGTTGATGAGACCTCGGTCGATCTGGGCGTGAAGATCGCCAAAGCGACGCGCGCGGCGATGGGCGATGCCTATCCCGATGGTGAGGTCGATGAAGTGTTGTTCTGGATGGCCGATGAGGGTCGCCTGGGCCGCAAATCGAACGCAGGCTTTTACAGCTACGACGAAAAGGGCAAGCGCGGGCTGCTTTGGGAGGGCCTTGAGGCCAAATACCCAGTCGCTGACGAGCAACCGTCCTTGGTCGAAGTGCAGCACCGTTTGCTGTTCGCGCAGGTGCTGGAAGGCGTGCGCGCGCTTGAGGACGGCGTGTTGGAAGACATCCGCGAAGGCGATGTCGGCGCGATCCTGGGCTGGGGCTTTGCGCCTTGGTCGGGCGGGCCGTTCAGCTGGCTTGATATCATCGGCACGCCTTATGCGGCCGAGCGGTGCGATCAGTTGACGGAAACCTACGGCGACCGCTTCAAAACGCCCGATCTGCTGCGGGAGATGGCGGCGAAGGGCCAAAGCTTCTATGGGCGGTTTGGCAAAGCAGCCCAAGCGGCTTAAAAACAAGGGGCGGTCCAAAGCGGGCCGCCCTTTTCAGATCTGCGCGCACAGGCCGGTCACCGGGGCACAATCCGCCGGTCATTTCGGCACAAAATGACGCTGGACAAGACCAACGACCGCGCCACATAATCCATCAGAAACAGTGATTTACAAGCGTATGACGTCGGCGTCGCGTCTGCGTTTGCTGGCGTCACTTATCGTGCAGACATCGTTGTCATCAAAAGGACCACCGGATGAGCCTCCCTATTTCTGAGCAAACTGTTCTTGTCACTGGAGCGGGGCGCGGCCTTGGATCCTCTATCGCGCGCGCGTTTGCACGCGAAGGGGCCAAGGTAGCGATCAATTACCGCAAAAGCCGTGACGCCGCCGAGAGCTTGGCGGCTGAATTGGGACCGCGCACATTGGCCGTAAAGGGGGATGTTCGCGATCCTGAAGCGGTCGCACAGATGGTTAAAGACGTGCGCGATCGACTGGGTGCCCCAACCACGATCGTGCATAACGCGCTTGCGGATTACAGCTTTAACGGCGACGCGCGGGACACGCTGGAAACGCTCACCGGTGCGGCGATTGCCGGTCAGGTCGACACAGCCGCGACAGGTGCGTTGAATGTCCTGCGCGCCACTACCGGCGACATGGAGGCTGCCGGCTTTGGACGGGTCATCACCATCGGCTCCAACCTGGTTCAGAACCCGGTTGTGCCCTACCACGACTACACGGCCGCTAAAGCGGCGTTGCTGGCTTTGACGCGGACGGCCGCTGCAGAGTTGGGACCAAAGGGGATCACGGTCAACATGGTCTCGGGCGGTTTGCTGCGCGTCACAGATGCAAGCAAGGGCACCCCGGATGCTGTCTTTGACATGATCGCAGGCGCAACACCGCTTCGGCAGGTGACAACACCGGACGAATTGGCCGACACGGTCTTGTTCTTCGCAAGTCCCTGGGCGCGGTCAGTGACCGGGCAGAACCTGATTGTCGATGGCGGCCTGGTGTTCGGGTAACGCCCCGGACCAATTTGACCTGAAGACAAAGCACCCTGCAAAAAGGCCAAGTACCTTTTAGCCGCAAATATGAGAGAGCAGCCAAACGGCTGCTTTCTCTGTTTGATCTTAAACCAAATGCAGCGCGCTTAGGCGACCGCCACTTCCAGCAGCGCCTCGTCAACTTCAGCGGGATAGACGGGCTGGTCGTCGATTATCATCATCTCGACCAGTTCGCGTGCAGCCGCCATGGAGAGAGCGACATAATCTTGGGCGACAGTATCGGCCAGATCGCCTACCAGGCAGCTTGATTTCGGCTGGAAGAAAAGCGCACCGATATTGGCAAAGACGACCTCGTCACGGCGGAAGTGAAGGCTGACCACCTCGATCATATCGGTCGGTCGTTGCCGGGTAATGCCACGAAAGCCTTCGAGCGCGCCAGCGGGCAGCATGGCGAAAGGATCGCCAAGATAGTCTTCGGCAGCATCGCTTTCGACCAACACTTGCTGTTCCGGCAAAAGATAGGTTTGGCGCAGGTTGCCCAGCGCCCCTGCCGGGATCAAAAGCGGCCAAAGATGCGCGGGACACGCGGTTTGCGCGCTCCAGACAATGTCGCGGCGCAGTTCGATAACGGTTTGCAGGCCGTGATCGAAGGTCAAAACCTCATCCCCGACCGCAAGCGCTTCAACCGGACGCCACCCCATACGGGTCGCAACGCGAGTGCCTGACACAAGGCCGGTCGCAATACCCGGCGTGCCGTCCCAGGCGCCGGATGTTTCCGCAGTGGTTTTCGTCCCCCCAAGGACGCGATTGCGCAGTCCAAACATGTGTATTCCCCCTTCTGGTGGAACGCTCGAAGCGGCAGCAAGGAGCGTCATATGCAGTGAGAACAAGAAGGCGTGATTCCCAAGACCGAGATTGGCCAGAAATGAGACCACTTCACGGCAATGGTTCCAAATTTCGACAAGTTTTCACCAAATTGGTGGATTACATGTGAATTTCGGGACAATCCCCTGTCTGTTTAGACAGGGTAGCCGAACTTTTCGAAATCATCAGAACACAAATCTGCCACCAGCTTGCGCAGCGAATCGCTGTAATCCGCGCGATCTGCGGCCGGGCTTTCATTCACATGAGGCAGGTTCAAGGCAAAACCCAAATGATGCTCCAGCGGGGCAAGATCGGTCGCAAGATGCTCAAGCCGGATATAGGCGGCGCAGGTGTCGCGCCCGTCGGCATCAGTCATATAACTGGAATAGGAATGCGCGCGCAGGGTTGCCTGCGTCTGTGCATCGGTCAGGAAATCGCCAAAGCTTACAGCCTTGGCAAGACGCACAGCGCGATGATCGAAACTTTGGCCGCGCAGCCAGTGATAGTAGCTGAGCACGCGGTCATAGGGGTTGCGCACCAGCGTAAAGCAAAAAGAGGCATCGATCCGGGCCTGATCGACCAAGCCGTAGATGTCGCGGATACGCGAATGCTTCCAAAGCCGCCCCGAGGCCTGCACATCCTTCAGCTTGCGCCGTCGCTTGCGCGCTTTGGGTGTGTCGCCCAACATAATATCATCTTTCATCGCACGCTCTTCCAAGGCCAGCGCCATGGATGTGCCACCCGTTTTGGGAATGTGGATGAAGATATAACCGCGCCCTGGAGAGATAATCATACGCTCACGCTACCTCTGTGCGCCCACGCAGCGCAATGAGGCTGCCTGCAGCGATCACAAGCACCACCCCGCCCATCGCCAGCCCATTCAGAAGCTGGCCGAAAAAGAGAAAGGCAAAGAACGACGCAAAGAGAATGATCGCATATTCAAAGACAGCCACTGTGGCTGTTTCGCCCAGTTGATAGGCTTTGATGATAAGGCCCACGCCGATGACCGACCCGACCGCCTGCACAAGAACGAAGCCCCAGATCGCAGGTGACATCGGCACCCATCCACGGACCAGAAAGCCATCTGGTCCCGGCGGTACGGCTTGTGGGAAAACGGTGAGCGCGGCCAGGCCCAGCACCCCCCACAGACCAAGGATGGCCATAAACCCTGCAAGCAGACACAGTGTGGTTTCCTCAAGGCACCAGCGGCGGGTGGCAAGCGCGCCCAGCGCGTACAGTAGTCCCGCCGCAACTGGCATCACAGTAACCAGCGATAGGTTTGCCGGATCGGGCTGCAACACCATCAACGTCCCAGTGAAACCAAGTACGACCGCGCCAATGCGCGCCGGGCCAATGGGCATGCCAAGGGCTACGGCAGACAGCACCAGCACCCAGATCGGCGATGTAAAAAGCCCGGCCAGCGATTGCGCGATGGGCAAAAAGGCCAGCGATCCAAAGTAAAGCAACATCGAGGTGGCCACAAACGCGCTGCGCAGCGCCGCAGTCGACAGGCGCTTGGGGCGCAAAGTGCCGTAGCCCAAAGCAGACAGCGCCCCGATCAGCACCAATGCAAGGACCGAACGCACAGCCTGCATCTGCCAAAGCCCGATTTCTTCGCTGATACGATAGACGAAATTGTCGATGCACCCCAGCATCGCCATTGCCGACAGGATGCACAAAGCGGCTTTCAAAGGTTGGGTCGTAGCTTCCTGCGTCATCCCGCCACAGATTGCGCTTTCCAAGCGCGTTGGCAAGCGGCATAATTGTCTGACATTTGAAGGCGCGGGGGAGGAGATCGCGATGGGATGGCTTGCTGACGAAAGCGGTTTGGACAAAAACGCGGCGAATTATGTGCCGCTGACACCGCTGTCGCATCTGCGCCGGGCGGCACAGGTATTTCCGGACCGCGAGGCAGTTGTGTATGGCGCGCATCGCAAAAACTATGCCGAATATCATGCGCGCGTGTCGCAACTCGCCTCGGCGCTGGTCAAGATCGGGATCACACCGGGTGATGTCGTCGCCACTTTGTTGCCAAACGTCCCCGCACAAGCCGAAGCGCATTTCGGTGTGCCGGCCTGCGGTGCTGTGCTGAATACGATCAACATCCGGCTCGAGGCCGACACGATCGCCTACATTCTTGACCATGCGGGCGCGAAGGCAGTGCTGGTTGACAGCCAGTTCCTACCCATCGCGATGACCGCGATTGACCTGATGGAGGGCCCTGCCCCGCAAATCATCGAAGTCCCTGATGACGCTGCCGGTGTGCACCACATGGGCGAGCAGATCGACTATGAAGATTTCCTGGCCACCGGTGATCCGGAATTCAGCTGGCTGATGCCTGCAGACGAGTGGGAAAGCCTCGCGATCAACTATACGTCCGGCACAACCGGGCGACCCAAAGGCGTTGTTTACCATCACCGTGGCGCCTATTTGATGACGATGGGCACGGTGGTCAGCTGGCAGCTTCAGCTTTACCCGAAATACCTCACGATTGTGCCGCTTTTTCACTGCAATGGCTGGAACCACACCTGGATGATGCCGATGCTGGGCGGTACGATCGTGTGCTGTCGCGATATCAGCGCGCGTGCGGTCTATGATGCGCTGGCCGATGAAGGCGTGACGCATTTCGGAGGGGCTCCGATTGTGCTGAACATGATCGTGAACGCCAAAGAGGAAGAGCGTCGACCCTTTGAGCAGGACGTACAGGTTTTCACGGCTGGGGCGCCTCCGGCGGCGGCGACGTTGGCTGCGGTTGAAAAACTGGGCTTCAACGTGATGCAGGTTTACGGGCTAACCGAAACCTATGGCCATGTCACCGAATGCCTGTGGAATGGCGATGCGTGGGATGGCATGTCGCAATCCGAAAAAGCTGCGATCAAGGCGCGTCAGGGCGTTGCCTTCCCAATGATGGAGCATCTGGGCGTTGTGGATGAGAACAACGTCCAAATCGCCATGGACGGCACCACCCAGGGGGAGATCGTACTGCGCGGCAACTCCGTGATGAAAGGATACCTGAAAAACAAGAAAGCCACGACCGAGGCCTTTGAAGGCGGACATTTCCATTCCGGCGATATCGCCGTGCAGCATCCCGATGGGCATGTTCAGATTGCGGATCGCGCAAAGGATATCATCATCTCGGGCGGTGAGAATATCAGCTCGGTCGAAGTCGAAGGCGCATTGATGCACCATCCCGCAATCCTGCTGGCCGCCGTTGTGGCCAAGCCGGACGACAAATGGGGCGAGGTGCCTTGCGCCTTTGTGGAGCTAAAAGACGGCGCCACCGCCGACGAGGCCGAAATCATCGCCTTCGCACGCGAGCGGCTGGCCGGGTTCAAGACACCCAAGCGCGTGGTCTTTCAGGAGCTTCCCAAGACATCCACCGGGAAAATCCAGAAGTTCGAGCTGCGCACCGTCGCCAAATCGCTTTGACTTAGCGTTGTGAGCGGACCTCCGCTGGGGTAAGCTGCTTGCAACGATAAAAGCGGTAGAGCAGCCCACCCCGTGACGGCCCTTACAAAATACGACCGGCTCGAAAGCGCGGGTCTGTGGCGTGCGACCCCTGAGGCGCAGCGGCAGGATGTTCTGCTGTCGTTCGGCAACGCGACGCTGGTGATCTCGGACAAGGCGGGCCGTGCGCTGACCCATTGGTCGCTTCCCGCAATTGAACGAACCAATCCCGGCGAACGCCCCGCTGTTTTCGCTCCCGACACCGAGCAAAGCGAAACGCTTGAAGTCGCTGACGACACGATGATCGACGCGCTCGAAACCGTGCGTAAAACGATTGCAAAACGGCGCCCGCAACCGGGGCGCCTGCGGCTGGCAATCTTTGGCGGTACGGTCGTCTTTATCGGATGGCTTGGCCTGTTCTGGCTGCCGGGCGCTCTGGTGAACCACGCCAGCACCGTCGTTCCCGAGGTCAAGCGCGATCAGATCGGGCGCGACCTTGGCAAGCAATTGACACGGATCACCGGGCGAGCCTGCTCAACGACACTGGGCGATCGCGCTTTGCGGCGGATCGCCGTCCGCCTTGGACTGCCGGGTGATCTGCGCGTTGTCCGCGCAACCCTGCCAGACACCATCGGCTTGCCCGGCGGAGACATCCTGATTAACGCACGCGTGGTTGAAGATCACGAAGACCCAGATGTTCTGGCAGGATATCTGTTGGCCGAACAAACGCGCATTGCAGCGCAACCCGCACTGGAACAGATGCTAAGCCATGCTGGGCCGCTGACCAGCTTTCGCCTGCTCACCCAAGGTGAAGTGCCCCAAAGCACGCTCGCCGGATATGCCGAACATCTGCTGGCCCAAACCCCCGGCCTGCCCGAAAAAACGGCGCTGCTTGACCGCTTTAGCGACACCGGTCTGCGCGCCACCGCATTTGCATATGCGGTTGATCCGTCCGGGGAAACGACGCTTGATCTGATCGAAGCGGATCCGTTTCCCGCCGGGTCCGAAAAGATCTCTTTAAGCGATCAGGATTGGGTCAGCCTGCAAGGGATCTGCGGCGAATAAGACCCGCAAAACAGGAAAGGGGCGCGATGCCCCTTCGCATCACACCCCTTCATTTTTGCCTTTTTCTGACGCGCTTATTTGCGCAGGAATGCGTCGCTGAACCCGGCCTTGCGTGCCATGTTCAACCCTGCGTTCAGCTGCGACTGCGTGCCGAAAGGCCCTGCCAATACGATGGTGTACATTTTTCCGCCCTTGGAATATCTGCTCAACCGCACAGGCAACCCGGTCGATTGCAAGCGCCGCGCGGTCTGGGTGGCGTTTTGGGGCACGCCAAATGTACCGACCTGCACAAAGCGGTGGCTGGCAGCGCGGGCCTGCTGGCGGGGTGCCGGTGCGTTCATCGCAGACAGGTGCTGCTTTCGCACAACGCGCTTGGGCTGCTTTTGCACTTTTGCACGTTGTGTCGTGACGACCTGGCGCGTCACATAGGTGACGGGCGCTTCAGCCTGCGGGCCGCAGCGCACAGCCGCCTTTTGACCCGAGTTGATATAACGGTTCGAAAGCGCAGATGCGCCCTGACATCCACCCACATTGCGGGTGCGCGTCGTGGTGTTCACAGATTTGCGTGGAACGGTGTTGGTCCAGACACGCGCCATCTGGGCGTCGCCTTGGGCACTGCGCGGACCGCGATTTGGGTTCAGGCGATCATCTTCCCAAACCCGACGATATCCGGGCGGTGGTGCGATCACCTGACGCTGCGCCGGTACGGTCGTAATGACACGCGATCCAGCACGCTGACCCGTAGTGCCGCGCACAATCGTGACCGGCGCTTCGGCCTGCGGCCCGCAACGCACAGCCGCCTTTTCGCCTGAATTGATATAGCGGCTCGACACCGCGGATGCACCTTGGCACGTCACCGAGCGCCGCGTTGGTTGCGGCGCCGCAACAACACGGCGAGGCGTAGTTTGCGTGACCACGGGTGCGGCATTCACCGGACGCCGCACGACGACCCGCGGCTGCGCCGCAGGAACGCGCACCACTTGACGCGGTGCAGGCGCGCTTTGAGCGGCGCGCGCAGAGGCCACAGTTTCGATCGGCGGCCCGGGCTGGCGCTGGAAGATGCGCGGCGGCGCAGGTCGACGCGGCGCGGTTGCCTGAGCGGCCTGCCGCGGAACAATGATTTCAGGGGCTGCGGGCCGCTGCACAGGTGCTTGCGCCGTGCGAGTGCTGCTGCCAAGCGACGGTTGCATGCCACAGATCTGTTTGCGCTGGCGGGTGACACGCGGAATCCAAGTGGTGTTTCCACTGATGCCCGCACGCACATAAACGCAACCACGGCTGTCAACATATTGCTTCCCCGTAAAGGACGCTGGCGGAAATTCCGCCGGGATATCGCCCTGAGCTATGGCCGAACTCGCAGCAAAACCCAGTACCAAAGCCAAAACCGAACTTGCCTGCCAAAAACGCATATGTGCCCCCACAAAATGTGGTAGGACAATGCGCCAGAATTCATAACGAGTAAAGAAACAATCCGCCCGGATTGCCTTATTTAGTTCCAAACATGCGATCACCCGCATCGCCAAGACCAGGCATGATATAGCCCTGCTCGTTCAGCTTCTCATCAACAGAGGCCGTGATGATCGGCACATCGGGGTGCGCATCCTGCATACGGGCGATGCCTTCGGGAGCTGCCAAAAGACACAGAAAACGGATGTTTTTCGCACCAGCTTGCTTGAGCAGATCAACCGCCGCCGCGGAAGAATTTCCGGTTGCCAGCATCGGATCAACGGCAATCACAAGCCGTTCCTCAAGCGCATCGGGCAGCTTGCAATAATATTGAACCGGCTGCAGCGTTGCCTCGTCACGGTAAAGCCCGACAAAGCCCACGCGCGCCGACGGGATCAGATCAAGAACACCGTCCAACAACCCGTTGCCCGCCCGCAGGATCGACACCAAAGCAAGTTTTTTGCCCGCAAGCTGCGGGGCCTGCATCGGTCCCATCGGGGTCTGCGTGGGCTCGTGCACAAGCGGTAGATCGCGGGTGACCTCATAGGCCAGCAAATGGCTGATCTCGCGCAATAGGGTGCGGAACTGACCGGTTGAGGTTTCGACCCGCCGCATGAGCGTCAGTTTGTGTTGTACCAAAGGGTGATCGACGACGGTTAACAGATCGCTCATGGGGTCTCCAATTTCGTTAACAGGGCAGCGCGCGTTTCGGCATCACAAAAAGCGGCTTCGGCGGATGTTTTGGCAATCTCGCGGAAAATCTCGTCGCCCCAACCGAACGTATCGGCAAGACGGTCATATTCGTGACGCATGGACGTATGAAAGAAGGGCGGATCATCGGTAGACACCGTTACTTTGACGCCAGCGGACCGGAATTTGTCAATCGGATGATCGGCCCAGCTTTTGGCGACCCCGAGGGCCACGTTTGAGCCTGGACACACTTCAAGCACAACACCGGCCGCGGCCAGATCATCGACCAGTTTGGGGTCTTGAATAGCATGTACGCCATGCCCGATCCGTTCGACCCGCAAGTCCCGCCAGGCCGCATGCACCGAAGCGGCCCCACCCCATTCGCCCGCGTGGGCTGTAAGGCGCAATTCGGCCTCGCGGGCCATATCGAAGCTATAGGCGAAGTCGCGCGGTGCACCCGCCATTTCGTCCCCCGCAATGCCAAAGCCAACGATCCAGTCACCAGCGGTTTCAGCCGCACAAACGGCTGTTTCCTTTGCCTTTTCTGGGCCAAAATGACGGATACATGTGACAATCCCGCGTAAGACGATACCGTCTTGTGCTTCGGCCTTGTCAGCAGCATCCTGCATCGCGTGAAGGTATTCGCGCCATGCGCCCAGATCGCGACCACCACAAAAGTCCGGAGACAAAAACGTCTCGGCGTAGATCACATCATTGGCCGCGCATTGCTCTAGAACGGCCGATGTCAGCCGCGCATAGTCTTCAGGTGTTGTCAGGACGCTCGTCGCCGCCTCGTAGACGCGCAGGAAGTCATTGAAATCGCGGTAACTGTAATGCCCCGCCTCATCGAAAATACCATCAAGATTGATGGATTTTTCCTGCGCCAGACCACGGATAAAGGTAGGCGGCGCAGCTCCTTCGAGATGCAGATGAAGTTCGACTTTGGGTAAATGCGCGGTCATAGAAAGCTCCGTCCAGGGCCGTGTGCAGGCACGCCAAGATGCCCTGAGACAGACGCTGCAACATCGGCAAACCGAACCTGCCCAATAGGGTTAACACCAGCGCCCACTCCAACAACCGGAACCCGTTCGCGGGTGTGATCGGTGCCGTGCCACGTGGGATCGTTGCCGTGATCGGCCGTGAAAATCATCAGATCATCCGCGCGCAGGCCCGCAACGACACGCGGCAGCTGCGCATCGAACCATTCAAGCGCACGCGCATACCCCGATACGTCACGGCGATGCCCATAGAGGCTGTCAAACTCAACGAAATTGGCGAAGACAAACGCGCCATCCGGCGCGGTTTGCACAGCATCGACAAGATGCTCGATCAACGTCGCATCATCGCCTTTGACGACACTGTCTATCCCTTGCATCGAAAAGATATCCCCAATCTTGCCAATGGCTTGCACCACGCCACCTGCCGTTTGAACCCAGTCACACAAGGACGGTTTTGGCAGCGGGATCGCAAAATCCTTGCGGTTGATGGTGCGGGTAAAACCGATTTCGGGCGTGCCGATGAACGGCCGCGCAATCACACGGCCCACTTTCATCGCATGCAACATCGGGGTCAGATCGCGGCAAAGCTGGTAAAGGCGCTCAAGCCCGAACGCCTCTTCATGGGCGGCGATCTGAAAAACGCTGTCAGCGGAGGTATAGCAGATCGGCCAGCCAGTTTGCAGATGGCGCGCACCCTCTTCTTCAATGATCGCGGTGCCCGGCGCATGGCGATTGCCCAGCAGGCCGCCCGTGCCTGCAGCAAGGCAGACTTGGGTCACAACCGGTTCGGGGAAAGCAGGGTTGGCATCGGGGAAATAATGCCAGTCCCACGGGACCGGAACGCCAGCCAGCTCCCAATGCCCCGACGGTGTGTCCTTGCCTTTGGACACCTCGGTCGCAGCCCCCCACAGGCCGCTGGGCGTCGCGTCCAATCCGGGCGTTTCAGCGCCAGATGCAAGCCGGACGGCTGCGCCCAAGCCAAGCGCGTCCAGATGTGGCAGCTTAAGCGGTCCGCTGCGCCCATCCTGCGCCCGACCCGCCGCACAGGCCTGCGCGATATGGGCAAGCGTGTTCGCGCCTTCGTCGCCGAAATCAGCCGCATCCGGCGCACCACCACAGCCCACCGAATCCATGACGACAAGGAACGCGCGGGCCATCAGCTGACGATCCGGTACACGGTGGGCGGCACGTCTGGCGTTACGTCGCTGACGGTGATCGTGTCACGAACGGCCGCCGCAGCGCGATCTGCCGAGGCCTGATCCCGAGCATGGATCAACGCAACGGGCACGGCATCGTCGACAAAATCGCCAAGCTCGCAGAGCTCTGACAGGCCCACAGCAGGGTCAATCCTATCATCCGCCTTGATGCGGCCGCCGCCCAGTTGCACAACGACACGGCCAAGAGCCTCGCC
>ERZ1740060.280-NODE-280-length-37558-cov-5.356265_pt1 | contig 37558 bp, 36 predicted proteins | sample MGYA00581743_ERZ1740060 | MGnify/ENA primary metagenome ERZ1740060 (study PRJEB43018, sample SAMN04849235) | marine metagenome | isolation source: floating plastic debris | place: Pacific Ocean | collected 2008-08-27 | study: EMG produced TPA metagenomics assembly...
GATATGCTCCGCCCTGTCTACCTCCGGCAGAGCGGGACGCTTATGTGCTGTCTGAGGTGAGGTTGGCATAACGACGAGATCAACATCGTTGAATACGGCGTCGTAAGCAGATGTCAGCGCACGCGAGAAATTCTGTGCCCGGGCATAAAAAACGCCGTCATAGCGTGTGCGCATATAGCTTGCGATGATCATTCCCAGCTTGGCGGTGGGCGACAGATCATGGGCATGCGATTTCAGTCCGCGCATCATTGCGCTCTGAAGCTTTGTGTTGAAGTACTCCTTGGTCTGGTAGGCCTGATGGCCATGGGTAAAGCTGTCGAGCCCGCCTTCTATGGCAACACAATTCCAAAGGGGTATTGTATACTCATGCATGGGGATTGAAACTTCGGCCACTTCTGCTCCGAGGGATGAGAATTTCTCAATGGCACCGCGGACGGCCGCATTGACTGTTTCCATGGCCTCGGGCGTTTCAAATCCCTGCTTCACAACACCAATTTTCAATCCGGACATATCTCCGGTCAACGCTGCCAGATAGTCGGGCACATCTATCGATGAGGGTTGCCGGGGATCAATGGCGGTTTCGTCCACACCGGCAATCGCAGATAGCAGGAGCGCCACGTCAGACACGGTCTTTGCCATAGGCCCAATGTGGTCAATGGTCTGGTCGAACCCGACAATTCCAGTGTAGGGCACCAATCCATGTGTGGGTTTCAACCCGACAATACCGGAAAAGGACGCCGGAATACGTATCGCTCCGCCCTGATCACCACCGAGCGAGATATCAACTTGTCCGCTTGCGACGGCGGTCGCGGACCCGTTTGACGACCCCCCGGGCGTGTGGTCGGGATTGGCCGGATTCACGCCCGGGCCGTAAACGCTGGTATGTCCGCCACCTGAAAAGGCAAAGTCATCGGTGTTCAATATTGCCGTGATGTGGCCACCAGCCTCGATGATGCGCTCGGCAACCGTCGCATCAATATCAGAGGTGTAATCGTAGAGCAGCCGTGAGGCGCATGTCATAGGCATGCCAGCGACGCAGAGGGCGTCCTCGAGGCCAATCGATTTACCACTCAGCTCTCCATTCGCGATCTCGGGTGCCGCCTTGACCGAACAGGTTTGCACGATACCGTTTAGGGGGTCGTCTTCCGGAGCGGGTCTTGTACCGGGTATCCGCACAGCCGGGGTCACCGCCCTCAAGGGATCGGGGTACTGATCAAGCACATCGTATCCGGCAATGACAGCATCGACTGCCGGTTTCAGCACAGCGATTTCGTCGGCCGTAAGGTCGATACCCGTTGCTTTACCGATTTCGGCAAGCTCGGTGGCATCGGGGCGGCGCAAGGTCATGATACGTCTCCTCTAAAGTGTCGTTCTGATTACTTTCGCCGGCTCATCGGAGCAGCGCCGACCAAGGCCTGACGCGCGGCGCGCCAGGCGGTCTCCATCACGCAGGTGAAGATGGCACCGTCCGCTGCGAGAAGCCGGAAAGTGACAAGCCCTTTATCGGGTAAGGCGCAGACGGCGCTGTAGCTCTTGGCGTCCTGTGCTGGAAGGGAGTTATCAATGGCATCAGCAATCTGCCGAGCGTCAATCGCACCGGCAATGATCATGAGGCCGTGTACAGGCAGTCTTGGTGTCCTGCGCACCCAATCCGCCCCTGACACGACGCTGCGATCCACAAGGATTTTTCTCCCATCCTCCGAAAGAACCTGAATCGTGTTGGAAAACAGCCCAAATGGCAGGGCCTGTCCTCCAGGGTCATGCGCGAGCGCGCTATCGCACAGCATAAGGCGCGCACCGTTGCCGATGTCGGCTGTCAGTTCTGCGTTCAGGTTCGCGCCAGCAAACAGGATGGACGGGTCTGGCAGATACTCGAGATAGCTGTCTGGCCCGAGCGTCAGATGAATCCTCTGCCGGGTTTGGCCCCCACGCGCGGGATGCACGATGGTCGATGCCTGGGTTGTGACATGCGCATACGCACCCGGCTTGACCTGCAGCCGAAGGTCAAGATCATCATCGCCATACAGCCCGCCGGACGACGATTGAAGGTAAAGCGTGGCCATGCCGTCCGGATCGCCCGCAACATAGAAAGGTCGCGTAATATGAAACGGATGCGGCGTCTTTTGCGCCGCAAGAATTGTGCGACCTCGCGCTTTGGCAAAAGTCAGATGAGCAGCCACCTTTCGACTAGATCCAGACCCTGCTCTGGTCGAGGTGGCCAGCATGTTCATTGCGCCGCCTCAGGCGTTTGCCTGTCCCTCAAGAGCGCCTCTGCCTCAATCAGGGCAACGATTGCATCGATGCCAACTGCACCGTCCGACCCACGGCATTGACAGGCGAGCGTCGGGCGATTGTCCCTGATGGACATTGCCTCGGAGATCGTGGTTTGCGCATCAACACCCACATGCGGGGCGAGGTCCGTTTTATTGATCACCAAGAGATCGCATTGCATGATCCCCGGGCCCCGCTTTCGCGGTATGTCATCTCCTTGCGCCACATCGATGACGAACATCCACCAATCCACGAGATCGCGGGAGAAGGTCGAGGCAAGATTGTCGCCTCCGGATTCGATCAACACCAGATCAAGGCCTGGATAGGTGGCGTCCAGATCATCCGCCTCAGCGATGTTGAGCGTCGGGTCTTCGCGAATAACGGTGTGAGGGCACGCCCCCGCCTGCACAGCTCGCACACGCGCGGGATCCAGCAGACCAGAACGACGCAGGCGTTCGGCATCCTCATCCGTCACAAGATCATTGGTAACCACGGCGAGGTCGACATCCCGCGCCAGCAATCTGGGGATCAAAGCTTCGATCAGGGCTGTTTTGCCCGATCCCACGGGGCCCCCGATGCCAACGCGCGCCGCGCCGAGAGAAAGAACCGCCTCGCTCATCGCAGCACATACTTCCGAGCCAGAGGTACTTCTGTGGCTGGTTCACAGGTCGCCAATTCTCCGTCGACGAAAACCTCAAACGTCGCTGGATCAACCGTGATGTCGGGGCAGGCGTCATTGAGATGCATGTCCGATTTCTTCAAGTCGCGGGTGCCTTCCGCCGGCAACAGCGCTTTCTTCAAATCCAGTTCATCGGCAAGCCCGCCTGCTATGGCTCTGGGATTGACGAAACACGCGCCGTTTGCCTGCGCCGCCCGACCGAAAGCCCCCCATTGCGGGCGCAAGGCGAGCGGTTCGCACGTCATCAGGCTGGCCGCGCTGTCGCCCATAGCGCCCCAGGCGATAAACCCGCCTTTGACGATGAGTTCCGGCTTTACCCCGAAGAATGCAGGACGCCAGAGCACGACATCCGCCATTTTGCCCGCCTCAAGAGACCCGACATGAGCCTCGATACCGAAACAACGGGCAGCATTCAGCGTGTACTTCGCGATGTATCGTTTGATCCGCTCATTATCGCCGCGCGCAGTCTGTTCTTCGGGAAGACGCCCACGTTGCGAGCGCATTTTAGAAGCCAGTTGCCACGTTCGGCAGATGACCTCGTGAATACGACCCATGCCCTGACTGTCCGATCCCAACATCGAGATTGCACCGATGTCATGCAGGACGTCTTCTGCGGCGATCGTTTGTGCCCGGATACGGCTTTCGGCAAAGGCCACATCCTCGGGGATAGACGGGTTGAGGTGATGACACACCATGGTCATGTCGAGGTGTTCATCGAATGTATTGACTGTGTAGGGATTTGTAGGATTGGTCGACGACGGCAGGCAATTCGCCTCACCTGCCACGCGAATAATGTCGGGCGCGTGTCCCCCGCCGGCCCCTTCGGTGTGGTACATATGGATCGCCCGCCCGGCAATCGCCGCCAATGTATCTTCCAGAAAGCCGGATTCGTTCAACGTGTCGGTGTGAATCTGAACCTGAAAATCGAGCTCGTCGGCCACCGACAAGCAACAGTCTATCGCGGCAGGCATGGCCCCCCAGTCTTCGTGAATTTTCAGACCAATGCACCCTTTGGCAATCTGTTCGTGCATCGCCTCAGGCTTGTGCGCATTGCCCCGCCCCAAAAACCCGAAATTCATCGGCCAATGTTCGGAAGCCTGTAGCATTTTTCCGGTGTTGAAAGGCCCTCCACAATCAATGCCAACGGTGATTGGCCCTAAAGAGCCGCCGAGCATTGTGGTGATCCCACTCGCAAATGCATGTTCTACCAATTGGGCACTGTCAAAATGAACATGTACATCGATGGCACCGGCGGTCGCGATCAGGCCTTCGGCATCTCGCACCGTCGTTGCAGCACCGACGATCAATCGCGGGTCGACACCGTCCATGATATCGGGATTACCCGCTTTACCGATGCCGACGATCTTTCCGTCTTTGATGCCAAGATCGCCTTTAACGATCCCCAGGGCGGCGTCGATGACGACAACATTGCAAAGCAACATGTCGAGAACGCCATCGCTGTGACTGGTCGCTCCGGCCACGAGCCCCATGCCATCGCGAAGTGTCTTGCCCCCGCCGTGTAAACACTCATCGCCCGGAACAGCATAGTCATGCTCGATTTCAGCCCAGAGCGACGTATCGCCCAAGCGCATCAAATCTCCGGTTGTCGGGCCATACATGGCTGCGTAATCGGAGCGCGACATCCACGCCATGGTCTATGCTCCCTTGAAACCGGCGGACCGTGCTCGGGCGAGCGCTGCATCCCGGGCCGCTTCGTCCGTTGGTCCGTTCGTTAGGGCGTTCAGCCCGCCGACATGCGCACGACCCCCAATCGCGACCAACGCAACATCTTTCGTTTGACCCGGCTCAAATCGCACTGCCGTTCCAGCCGGAACATCGAGACGCATGCCGAAAGCATTTCTTCGATCAAAGTCGAGCGCCTTGTTAACTTCAAAGAAGTGGAAGTGGCTCCCGATTTGAACGGGACGGTCACCGGTATTGAGCACAGTCAGGGATTGGCTGCGCCGCCCGGCATTCAATTCAATCTGACCGTCCGCAGCCTCTATTTCACCCGGCGCGGGACCCTCTTCTGCCCGATCACCCTCATGAGGCCGTATGGGATCGTGCACAGTCACCAGTTTGGTCCCGTCCGGGAACAGAGCTTCAACCTGGATCATCGAGGCCATGTCTGGCACACCCTGCATGACATCTGCTGCCGTCAGGATCGTGGAGCCCATACTGATGAGATCCGCAACGCTCTGACCATCCCGGGCGCCTTCCAGGATTTCGTCACAGATTAGAGCGGTGGCTTCTGGAAAACTCAGTTTCAAGCCTCTGGCACGGCGTTTCCTGGCAAGCTCGGCCGCTGTGAAAATCGTGAGGCGCTCCATCTCGGTCGGTGTCAGAAGCATGCGATTGATTCCTTAATTTGCAAAAAGCTGTGCGCCATTCTGGGCCTTGCGATTGGCCGCTATTTCCAGAAACGGGGCAAAGCTGCGTGGACTGTCTGGCAGAGGTTGAGCCATGTGCTCGGCCGCCGCCGAAGCAGCGGCGGCAAGGAGAGGCAGAGCTTCAAGCGCTCCCAAAGTACCCAGACGAACCGCGGCACTCACGTGAGACATCACCACACCATGTAAGGCGCCGACTTCTGTAACTTGCTCGTCGAGGTCCAATGCCGAACCGACCATGCCTTGCACAATTGCGGCGTGACCCAAAAGACCTCCTGCACGAAGCTCTGACAGTATGTCGCCGGCGCCTGTTGTGCCTCGCTTTGCATGACTTGTCAGGATGCCTCGTCCGGTCGTGAGTGACGCGTCGCGGAGCGCCGGCATGTACATTTGAGCATCGCACTCTTCGTCCAGTTCCCGGAGAGCGTCGAGCTGACCAAATGAGCGATGCGAGTGCCGTACATAAAACCGGTCGAATTCGAACCATCTTGGCAGGACATCGTCCAACAGAATGCGTTGCAAATCCTGCGGTGTTGAAACCCATCCATCACCGATCAGACGCTCGAAACCACCGGAAAAACCAAAGGCACCCGTTGGAAATGTCGTGTCAGATATCTGAAGTAGAGTAAGAAGCTTCGCCTGATCCGTCATGGCCCTGCCTCTTCACCAAGGATCTGGGCCGTCCCGTCCGCGACGAAGTCTGAAAGCCGGTCGAGGTAGATGTCAGGCGTCTGTTCCACACCGATCAGCAGCTCGCCTTCGTCAAACTTGACCCGCCAATGCAGGTTTCCTGCATGATACCCGAGTCTAAGCGCCGCGTTTGCATCCGTCGGACGCACCCTGAGCCAGCGCGTCGCCTCAACCCTTACGACGAGCGCCCGGGACTCATTCAGTTGTAAAACGGCACCTTCGGAGAGCGATGTTTCTCTGGGCAGGGCAATCGCTATGTCGCGACCCGCCTGACTGCGCACACGCATCCGCCGTCGCGCCAGATCCGAAGACTGGATGTAAATCGTGTCCAGCGTGCCCGCATGCTCTAATTCATGCAGCTTCTCCGCAAGAGGCGAGAGATGGGCGAGCCCGAGAATTTTGCTGTAGGTTTCCATCAAATCGTCATGTGTTGATTCACGACATCATCGGTCAGCGAGGCAATTGATCCGGCCTCCACAACGCGACCATTTTCGAGCATGGCAAACGAATGTCCGGCACGCCGCGCAAAGCCCACATTTTGTTCAACTAAAACAATGAGTAACCCCAGTTCAGAATTGAGACGAATGATCGTATTCTCAATCTGCTCAACGATGTTCGGTTGAATGCCCTCCGTCGGCTCATCCATCAAAATCACTTTTGGATTGGCCGCAAGCGCCCGGGCGCTCGCGAGTTGCTGTTGCTGCCCGCCCGACAGAACGCCCCCCGGTCTTTCCAGATTTTCAATGAGATACGGAAAGAGTTCCTCAACAATGTCTGGCACCTTACTGCTGGGTTCCGACGCGGCAAAACTGCCCATGACGATGTTCTCCCGGATGGTGAAATCCGGGATGATATGGCGTCCTTGCGGCACGTAAGCGATACCACTGCGTGCGCGCAGATGCGTATCGCTCTCTGTGATATTGACCCCATCCAGCGTGATCGTGCCCGTTGAGCGATCTGTCAGTCCGAGGATCGATTTCAATAGAGTTGTTTTGCCAACGCCGTTACGGCCCAAGACCACAAGTATCGATTTTTCATCTGCGGTAAGGTCTACTCCGTGCAATATCTGACTGCGCCCGTAGTAGCTCTCTAGGTTTGAAAGAGACAACATCAGTGAATGCCTCCGCTACCAAGATAAGCATCCTGAACCTTCGGATCATTTTCGATGACTTCAATTCGACCTTCTGCCAGCATCTTTCCCAGATGCATGACTGTAATTTTTTCAGCAATCTCGCGGACAAATGCCATGTCGTGTTCAACGACAATAATCGTATGCTGGCCTTTCAGTGCCGTTATGATCTGTGACGTGCGGTAGGTCTCTCCCTGCGTCATGCCAGCGGTCGGTTCATCCAGCAGGATAACGCGACAATCCTGGGCAATGAGCATACCCAGTTCAAGCCACTGCATTTGACCATGACTGAGTTCGCCTGCGCGTTTGTCGACAACATCGCCGGTCTGGGTCAGGTCGATGATGTAATCCAGCTTTTCCCTTTCCGTACTGGCAAGGCCGATACGGAGATTACCCCAAACGCCACGTTGTTTGGTCACAGCAACTTCGAAATTCTCAAAAACGGTCAGATCACGGAAAACACTGGGTATCTGAAACTTTCTGCCCAAACCGGCACGAGCAATTTCATGCTCTGCGTGGTTTGTTATGTCCTTTCCATACATTGTGACCCGACCATCCGTTGATCGCGTATTGCCGCTTATCAAATCCATCATCGTTGTTTTCCCGGCCCCATTCGGCCCCAGGACAACGCGAAGCTCGCCATCGTCAACGACGGTGGAAAATCCATCGACAGCTTTGAAGCCTCCGAAATCGACACTCAATCCATCAATGACCAAAGCAGGTTGTGCCATATCAGAGCCCCTATTCCGCAGCCGAAGGATTGGAGATCCGACCCGAACGCGACTTCCCCGACAGCCCGGTCTTGCGCCCGATCCAGTCAACTGTTTCCTGGCCAATGCCTGCGAGACCTCTGGGCAGGTACAAAACCACCAGGACGAAGATCAAACCAATGACCGCGCGCCAGCTTTCCTGAAGTAATTCAGATTCGCTTGCGGATGCCTCGATGGTGTTGATCAGGATTGCGCCAATACACGCGCCCAGCAGAGAGGAGCGGCCACCGACTGCAGCCCAGACCACCACTCATATCGAGAAGGTCAGGTCCATGAAACCCGGCGACGCAAATTCCGCAGCAATGACATAAAGCATACCCGCAAAGCCTGCGATCGCCGCCGAGACTGTGAAGAAGAAGACTTGGTAGGCCGCCACATCAAACCCGAGAAAGCGAGAGCGTTTCGGATCATCGCGCGTCGATTGAAGGATGAGGCCCGCACGCGTCGATGTCAGAAGACGAGCCAAAACCAGCACGACGGAAAGCGACACGGCAATGATGTAGTATGTCGCTGTCAAGTAGGGGTCGAACTCAAATCCACCAATTGTGAGCCAGCCCAGGTCAGTCAGACCGTTGAACCCGTTCGTCAGAGGCTGCGCATCTATAACGAGAAGACGTGCCAGCAACACCAACGCCAGAGTAATGATGGCGACATATACGCCAGACACCCGAAGTCGGAAAATTGCCGTCGCAAGGATGTAGGAAATCAAAACCGGGACAACGACGGACATCGCGATGCCATACCATTGCGCCTGAAAGGGGTGCCAGACCCATGACCCCTGGACAATACAACACTGATCAGTGGGCGCGCCGGGCTCCGCATTCCAAAGCATGAAATCCGGAACAGGTTTGTCGGATCCTTGTTGAAGACTCGTGAAGCTTTGCAATTTCAGTGACATAGCGACCATGTATGCGCCGATGCCGAAGAACAGACCCTGGCCAAGGTTCAGAATGCCTGCATATCCCCAGGACAGCGCAATCGCTACGCCAAGCATACCAAAGACAAGGTATTTCGCGATGCGATTGAGCCAGAAGGGATCGTCCAGGATCAATGGCAGGAGCAGTATGGCAGCAATGAACGCAGCATACGCGACGATGTCGACATAGGGTGAGTCAGACAGTCTCATCTCATACCCTCAGCGGTTCTTGAATGAAAAGAGGCCCTGCGGCCGCCACATGATCAACACGATCACAACACCAAAGACGACAGCGCGCGCTACGATGTCATTTGAGAGAACCGCGACAAGACCGTTGATTTGACCCAAGAGCAGAGCGGCAAACGCAGTCCCCATGAGAGATCCGACGCCGCCGACAACCACAACCAGAAAACCATCAACAACCACGGATGATCCCATATCGGGCTGCACTGTCTTGAATCCAGCGAGCAATACGCCAGCAACGCCCGCAAGTCCGGATCCATAGGCAAACGTGAGCGCGGACACCCTGCGAACGTCGATTCCACAGCTTGCGGCCATGTCCGGATTTCGCATGATCGCACGCACCTGCATGCCAATGCGCGTTCGGTAAAACAGATACCAGGTCAGCACTGCGAGGGTCAGAGTGACGACAATTATGAAGCTTCGGTAAGGTTGCACGGTGAAGCCGGCAAGATCGAACGGCTGGTTCAGAAATGACGGCACATCAATGTTTTGCAAACCGGGTCCCAGACCCGGGATCGTCACATCGAAAAAGGTGGCGCCGAATTGCAGACGGATCATCTGCTGGAGAAGGATGGCAACGCCCCATGTGGCCAGTAGCGTATCGATTATCCGTCCGTAGAGCCGTCGGATCACGAGCCGTTCGATCAGCAACCCCACTGCCGCCGCCGTTGCAAAGGCAAGCGGCAACGCCACGAACATATTGAAATTCAGATATATTCCAGACAGAACAGCCGTATAGGCGCCAATCATGACCAGCTCGCCATGAGCCATATTGATGACGCCCATCGCTCCGTAGGTGATGGCCAGTCCCAATGCGATCAAAAGAAGGATCGAGGACAAAGAAAGCCCTATAAACAGAATATCTGTCATGGAATGCCTCGTCGTGGCTTGTTGAAAATAGGGCGCCATCCAAAGGCGCCCCATGCACACTACAGACGTGCTGTATCCAGGCCCTCGGCGGTGCAGAACAGATCATCACCCGCTTCACCGTAGGCCACATAAGGCAGCGGTTGGATCGGATCGGCATATTCATCGATGATGGTGCCCTGTCCGTCTGCGCCCCATTGCGCAATCCGCGGTGTCAAATAGGCGTGCAGGTTATCCGGATCTATGGTGACGCGGCCGTTGGGAGCATCAAAAACCTGGCCCTTTATGCCCTCTCGGATCGTGTCCGGCGTTGCCTCACCCCCCGCCGCTTCGACCGCTTGCTTCCACAGGTAAACCTGGAAGTAGCTGCACTCGAGGGCGTGCTGCGTGACGGCATTCGGATCTTTCACGAAGGAACGATACCGATCCACAAACGCCAGATTGGCCTCTGTCGGTATGGCTTGAAAGTACGGGAAAGACGTAAAGCTGCCGGCGGCGAATTCGGCACCCATTGCGCCGATCTCGATCTCTGACGTGACGGTTGCGCAAATTGGCAGGGTATCATGGCTTAGACCCTGGTTGATGAACTCGCGATAGAACGCAATGACCGAGTCGCCCACAACATTGGACAACACAACGTCGCATCCTGACTCGCGGATACGATTGACCATTGCGCCCCATTCGGAATGACCAAGTTCAAGATACTCATCAGCAACCCATTCACCGCCGCCTTGTTCGATGAGAATCTTCGAAACCTTTGCCATCTCGCGTGGGTAAATGTAGTTTGACCCAACGATGAAAAACTTCTTCTTTCCAAGGTTTTCCATGATCCAGGGAATGAAATTTGACAATTGCTGGTTAGGGACCGCGCCTGTGTAGACGACGTTCTTGGAGCATTCGAAGCCTTCATAATACGTCGGGTAAAACAACAGGTTCTGACGGCGTTCAAAGACTGGCAAAACTGCTTTCCTGCTGGCCGATGTATAGCATCCGAAAACTGTCGGCACGCGGTCGCGAAGGACGAGCTTTGATGCCTTTTCATTGTACGTCTTGGGATCAGACGCACCGTCCTCCACAATCGGTACAATCTCTTTTCCGGCGACACCGCCTGAGGCATTGATTTCCTCAATCGCCATAAGCGTGGCATCTGCAAGCGTTTTCTCCACGATTGACAATCCACCGGTCAGAGAGAACATCACACCCACTTCAATTTCACTGCTTGCCTTGGCGACCCCGGCGTAGAGACCGGGTGCGAGTGCTGCTGTTGCACCGAACGCGGATGACTTCTTGAGGAATTTTCTACGGTTGATCGTCATATCAGACTCCCTTGGTTCAGGCCCTGCTGTGCGCCTGTCGTATGTTTGGTTTGATGGTCGGTGGGTATCGCTGACGCGTATTGACCAACCGAGTTTTCTGGCGGTCGCTGCGTCCCTGCTACACGAGCAAGGCGGCGTCATGGATAACCTTGATTGAGGGAAAAGCGTTGTTGCTTGTTCCTAAAACGCCAACACTCAGCGTCACGCTGTAGGGCGTTGATCCAAACTCGATTAAGCTTCGTTGGTTAACCGATTCTTCGACTATGGGTCATTTGTGCGCCCTGACAAGAGGTCATGCGCATAAATTACTGCATCTGCCATCTCATCTATTGAAATACGCTTGGTCATTGCCTGTTCACGGATTATTTTATAGGCATCTTTTTCCGAAATGGCTTGGGTTTCCATCAAGATCGATTTCGCTTTGGCGATCTTTTTCTGACCTTCCATGCGCGACTCGAGCCGGCGGATGCGTGCCAGCAAGGTTTTGTTTGTGATCGACAGGTTGCGCGCTACTACGAGGTTAGTGAGGATTCCAAACGGTCGGACCGGCTTTGAAATCACGGCAAGAGCTTCAAGGTCCAGCATCAGTTCCAGCATTGCAGGATTTTCATAATCGGCCAGAGCGATGACGTCCGGTCGACTGGATCCGGCACGCTTGAGCGAGGTCTTTAGAGCCTTGTGATGATCATGTCCAATAGCAGCTACAATCACATCCGTTGACGGCGGCAGATCGCGCGGAATCGGCCAGGCGGCTTCGGTTCTGCATCCAATACGTTCGAACTGTTGGATAACCAACTGACTGTCCGGGTCCGGCGGATGAGCAACAACGACAAACAGGTCGCGAAGCGATTTGAGCTGAAATTGCGCCATAATGGTAGATTATCCTACCGCAAACTACCGACAAAGCGGCTCCAGCCGCTCTCTTCCGGCTCAACTGTGTAAGGGTCCGGTCTGACTGGAATGCCGTGATCGTACACCACGTCGAATGTGCCCGACGCATTGACCCGGCCAATGCGCGGCGTCAGAAAAGTGTGCTGGGTTGACCGATCAACCCGGACCCTGCCTTGAGGGGCGCCAAACTCTACAACAGGAAGGTTTTGCAGAATGTGATCGGGCCCTCCCTGTCTGAGCGCCTCGGCAAAAAGATATACCTGAAAGTAAGCCGCTTCGGTACAGGCAGACAGCGGGGCATGCGCGCCATGGACCGACCGGTATGCCGTCACAAAGCGTTGGTTTGCCGACCCCGGAAGAGATGAAAAGTACGGGGCACAGGTAAAATGCCCCTCCGCCGCGTCAGCGCCCATCTCTTCGACTTCGGGCTCTCCGGTTGTGAGGCTCAAAATGGGGCTACGCGCTCTGGTTTGATCCTGCAACGCATATTGCTGATAAAGTCTTACCGCTCCCTCGCCGACAACGGTTGAAAAGACAGCGTCTGGTTTCAGCCTATCGATTTCGTCCACAATATGTGCGACGTCATCGGCTGAGGGATCCAGAGAAATGTATCTTTCCTCGAGTACAGTGCAACCTCGTGCCGTCAGCAAATCACGCATTATCCTGTTGGATTCATACGGAAACACATAGTTTGAGCCCACAAAGTAGTGGCGGCCTCCAAAATGCTCGGACGCATAATCTGCCAGCATCAGACTGTTCTGGTTGGGTGCCGCGCCGGAATAGACACAATTCGCCGAAAATTCGAAACCTTCATAGAGCGTAGGGTAGAACAAAAGTGCCCCAGCCCTCTCGACAATGGGCAGAACCGCTCGTCTGGCGGACGACATGTAGCATCCGAAAATGAAGCGGACGCCCTGAGCAATCAAACGTTCGGCTTCAGCCGCGTACCGTTTCGGATCCGATGCAGGATCACAAAAAACGGGTTTAAGTTCGAACTCACCCGCGACGCCATTTGCGTTGATTTCATCGATCGCCAAAGACACAGCGCGACGCTGGGTCTTCTCTACAACCGACGTTATTCCCGTTTCCGAAAACAGGACCCCGACTGAAATCGGTTCAGACTGCAAGACGCTTGCCATGCTTTGATCCTTCTGCGCGCATGATTTTCGTCATTCCGCAGCGAACCTCAGCGACCATCACACCTATGTCTAGAGCGGAAGATCCGCATTTTCAATCCTCGACACGTCGGATCCACGTCTAACGAACGATTTGCTTTGCCGTACCGAGCGTCTTCGGACTGAGGCCGGCAAGACCAAAGTCACGGGACGAATAGGTCTACACTGAAGAGCTCTGGACAGAACCGGAAAGACGCGCTGGCGTTGTCCAAACCGTATCAGCTGCTTGCGCTGGCATACTTGGACAACGCATAGCGCCAGAATGCGTGGCTTACGAAAAGCGCAAAAATGCCGACGATCCAACTTATCACGCTTGTTGAGACGCCTATCTGCGAGAAGGCCGCCTGCGCCGGAAACGTGGTCATGAAGGCGACTGGCACAACAGCCGTCAAAACCACCTGCAGCCAACGCGGATACGCGGTGACCGGGAAGCGCCCGGCCTCAAAGAATGTCCGAAAAATGAGGTTGATGTTTTCCACCTGTGTCCACCAGAAGGCCGTGGTGTTCAGAATGCACCAGACCGCGTAGACAATCATCAAAGCAGGACACAACAAGAGAAGGAAGCGGGCCATCCCAAGCGGCGAGAGCACGTCCAGCGCCCACATGCCGTAGATCACCAGCCCCGACCCCAAGACGATGCTCGGGAAAGCCCAGATGTTAATGAATCGAAATGACACGAAAAACTGACTGCTTATCGGTTTAAGAAGAATAAAATCCATCGTTCCCAGCCGGATGTATTCCGACAAACGGCTCAGGTTAGGTTGCAAAAACATCGCGATGTACCCTTCGATGATGAGAAACACACCAAAGAGGATCAGACCTTCTTCGAACGCCCAGCCGCCAAGCTCTGAAACGTTGTGAAAGACCGCATACAGAACCACAAAGCCAGAGACAAAAGCGAGAAGGGAATTCAGAGCGCTGATCAGAAACTCGCCCCTGTACTCCATCTCGATCTGAAGCCCATTGGCAAAAAACTGGCGGATCAGGCGTGTTGATCTGATCATGCGCCCGCGCCTGAGTAGCCTTTGGTGCCCGCGCGCCATAGTGCCCGACCGGTAAGTCCAATCAGAAGCACCCAAACCGCTTGCATTGCGAAACCGCGCACCAATTCCGCGCCGCCGAGACGGCCCATGGCAACATCCACCGGAAAGCCCAGCAGATACGGAAACGGGGTGAACATAACGATCTGGCGCAAGCCATCAGGGAACAGCTCAAGCGGGACAATTGCCCCGCCCAGCAGGATCAACATGCTATAGTACATCATTTCAAGCGCTCGCGTACGTTCCAGCCAGAATGAGACCGTTCCCATGAGGAAATTTGAATAGAAGTGGATTGAGATGCCGAACAGAAGGGACAGCAGGGCCAATGGCAGATGCGTAGGCGACAGCTCGGTATATGCGGACGTCACATAAAAACCGCCGATCAGCACAGGCAGCATAAGTGGAATGCGGATCACGTTATCAGCCAGTTGATAGGCGAGATAATTCCAGTACGGGTTCACCGGACGCAGGAGTTTGAATGACAGGTCGCCTTGGCGGATTTCTTCGTCCATCGCCCATGGAAACCACATCGCATTACAGTTGCGAACGGCGTAGATCAGCAGGAAGTAGCAAACGAAATGGGTGGATGTGTAATCGCCGCTCAACTGTCCGGAATTGTTCAGTGTGACCCAGATAAAGAGCATGATGATAGGTTGCGAACCGCCAAGCAGATAAATGACGAATTCTGCGCGGTAGTTCGAAAATTCGGTTGAATAGAAGGCGAGCAGCGCCATGAACTTTCGAAAGCCCGAATTCCGGATCATCTGATGTCACCTGAACGATCAAAGAGTTGCGCCAAGACATCTTCAAAGGGCATCTCTTCAATAGCGATATCGACGACAGGAAGTTCATTCAGAAGTTTGGAGGAAATTACGCTGATCGCGTCCCGCTCCACATCGAGCTCTGCCGTAAGTCCTTTTAGAGCTTTCACCTCCCCGTAGGATTCAAGCCTGACCGGGTCGACAGCGCTGCCAAACTGCAGCTTAAGCCTCTTGGCCGCGCTGAACCGACTGACTAAAGCGTCGCTTCGTCCTTCGAAAACAATTTCACCCCCATCGATGACCAATATCCGATCTGCCAGCGCGGTGACATCCGCCATGTAATGTGACGTCAGTAGAACGGTGGCGTTAAACTCCGTCCGGTAGTCGGCGATGAACTGGCGCACATTTTGTTGTACGTTGATGTCCATGCCAATTGTTGGCTCGTCGAGGAAAAGCACCTTTGGCGAATGCAGCATCGCCGCCGCAAGTTCGCACTTCATCCGCTCTCCCAGGGACAGAGTGCGCTGTGGCTTGTTCAGTACGTCACCGATCCCCAGCATATCCGTGACAACACCGAGGTTACTTTTGTATTCTGCATCGGGAATGTCGTAGATGACCTTATTCAGTGCAAAGGCATCCGCAGCCGAGAGGTCCCAGATCAATTGCTGCTTTTGCCCCATCACCAAGGTAATGCGGCGCAGAAAATCATGATCGCGCTTTTGAGGTGTATACCCCAGAACCTGGATCTTGCCCGAACTGGGATACATCAGGCCGGTCAGCATTTTTAGGGTCGTTGTTTTTCCAGCGCCATTCGGCCCCAGAAAGCCGACAATCTCGCCGGATTGAATGGAGAAATCCACACCCTTCACCGCCTCAACCTCTGTCATCGGTCGATAGAAGAGCGATCTGATGCTGTTGCGAAACCCCGCAGCACGCTTGTGGACGCGGTAGACTTTGCGCAGGCCTTCTACCGTAATGCAGGGTGGTTCATCCGCCGGTTGCGACATGGCCGGACCATCGACGCTTTGTGCGAGCTTGTCAAAGCTCAACTAAAGGCACAAAGTTAGGGTCGGATCTCAAGACTGGATAAGCGGTCCGAGACATTATCGCCAATCTCAGGCGGACCTTGTCCTGCGGTAGAGACGCCATTCCAGATCAAATGCCGGATATCGCAGTTTTAAGGTCTTCGGTGATATCCTGAGTGGTTTTGTGAGGAACCCGGGTAAGGGCGTTGATTGCAAGGCATGTTCTGCCAGCGAGGCGGCGTGACCTGCAGAAATGTATTTCTTTGGAATGCCGCCTGTAACCGGCGCAAAGCCGTGGTTCTGCATAAGTTCGTCGAGGCTGGACCGTGAAAACCAGTGCAGTACGCTCGGCGGTGAGTAATCATGCCAGTTCTTGCCAAACATTTTCGCGACCCAGCTGTCCATGCGCCAGTATTCAATCAGGCACAGGCCGTCTTCCCGGGTCAGTTCAGAGACAGATTGCATGGCTTGGGTCAGGTTGTGGAAATGGCCGATAACCTGGATCAGGCAAACCGCGTCGAAAGGAGGCAACTCGCCAACGCTTTCAAGACTTCCTTGAACGACATGAAGACCGAGTTTTTCCTGTGCATGGGACACCATCGATGCGTTTGGTTCAAGGCCGGTCGTTGACCAACCGCGCTCTTCAAACCCCGCTTGCAGAAATCCGGCCGCGCAACCTACATCGAGCAGACGTCCCTGTGGCAGGTACTTTTCCAGCACATCGGCATACCGCACCCCTTGTTGGCGCAGCAATTCCGCCTCTTCCAGATAATTCTCGTAACCCGCGCCACCGCCAAAGAAATAATCATCATCATATGTTGCATTGAGGTGTTCGGTGCCAAATGTTCCCGCGGTTGTTTTACCCCCGCATGTCGTACACTTCAGAATCAAGCAATCGTTTTTTCGAAAGTCGCTAACAGGCGTCCCACCACAGATTGGACATAGCGTAGGCTGCGAAGATGGTGCAGCAGTTCCGAATTCTGTCTCTGGGACTTTGTCTTTAACGAGTGCCAAGTAAGAATACGCCTCTACAAAGTAACCGATACCAGTTGCGCGAAAAGCGCTCGTCACAACCGAGTTTTACCCCAAGCACCGTATCAATTCTAAGAGATTTATTTGATCACAAAAGCGCAAACAGTTTTTCAATTTAAAGATGCAATCCAATTCGTGTCATACAACCATATAGAAAATATGGTTCTTTTTTGAAGATCTTCGGTCGGACATCGCAATTGACAATTGCTTAATTCAGAGCGTTTTGTTGTAGTTTGAGAGAACAATAGCTTCGAATGAACGAAAACAATTGACAATTTGAAGGTCCGTAACGGACAGATAGACTATACTTGTGTTCGGCGCGCGCTTTTTTGCTCTGCGGGTCTGACCACACCGATGAATTGATCGGATTGGTAATGTGAAAGACGCGAAGGGAAGCGCGTCGTGGTTGTGTATGGTATTTGGGGGATAATAAAGGTGGTTGCTTACACTTCGGTGTTGCTTTGGCTACATGCCTGGCAGCAATCAAAGATATTTTTATGACGCGCGAGGTTCCGCAGTTTTTTTCGCGACGGAGCAATGTGTCTGGCGGGATGCCCGGATTCTATTTGCGGGAAAACCATTCGCGCCAGGATTTGAAGATCATGCTTGTATTCGGCACGCGGCCGGAGCTGATCAAAGTGTTGCCGATCATCAGGGACGTCGAACGCAGACCTGATGTGACACTGACCACGGTGATGACATCGCAGCACACCGATCTGGTGCACGGGCTTGCCAATGAGTGGGCCATCAAGACTGATTACGACCTCGCGGTCATGACAAAAGCACAATCCATCAATGAAATCGTTGCCCGCATCGTCGGACGGCTCGATGACATTCTGCGGCATGAGCAGCCAGACGTCGTGCTTGTGCAGGGCGACACATCCAGCGCTTTTGCGGGCGCTCTGGCTGCTTTTCAACGACGTATCCCCGTGGGACATATCGAGGCGGGCCTTCGGACCGATACGATTGAGTCACCCTTCCCGGAGGAAAGCAACCGACGCTTGATCGGAAGGCTCGCAAGCTTTCACTTTGCGCCTACTCGCGCGAACGAAGCGGCGTTGCGCGCTGAAAATGTCCCCTCTGATAGTGTGTTTGTGACGGGCAACACAATCGTGGACGCCGTTCACCTTGTGCTGGGACAGAAACCACCTTCAAAAAAAATCAAGCGCCTCATCACCGAATTAGAGGGACAAAGAACGATTTTCCTGACGACGCACCGGCGCGAAAGCTTCGGCTCGGTCATGCGGAACCGGCTTCAGGTCATTCGTGAGTTTGTCGAGCAGCGTCCAGATGTCAGCCTGATTTTCCCGGTCCATCCCAATCCAGAAGTCAAGGACATTGCATATGCGACCTTGGCCGGCGTTGAGCGAATTCACCTGCTCGACCCGCTCCCCTACCACGATTGTCTTCACTGTCTCGCAGCCTCCTGGGTTATTCTGTCGGATTCTGGCGGCATTCAGGAAGAGGCGCCAAGCCTTGGGAAGCCTTTGCTGGTTCTCCGGGATGAAACCGAACGGCCAGAGACTCTGAACTGCGGCGTTGCCCGTCTCGTTGGACAATCCGCTGAACGGCTGAAATCAGAACTTCTCGAACTCGAGCGCCCCGGGTCCTGGGCCAGCACTGTAGGAGCCGTGGAAAACCCCTTCGGCCGGGGCGACAGCGCTGCGCGGATAATCAATGTTTTGAAAGACTGGAAAGCCGGTCAACCGGGCCGCGTCGCGTTGGAGTTGGTCCCATGACCGGTGCCGAAACATCAAAAATACTTATGTCCGGCCCGACGGCAAGACCCGCGACATCAGACGTCCTTCAGGCTGTCAGTGTTGTGGTGCCCTGTTACAATGAAGAAGAGGGGCTGCCTCATCTCGCGCGCAAACTCCAATCGCTCCAGGTAGGTCTGGGCGCTCGTGTGGATGTGTCATTCATACTGGTGGATGATGGGAGCACGGACCGCACTTGGGACGTGATGAATAGTCTGTTTCAAGACGACGAAGCCTTCACATGCCTTCGCCATGAGTCCAATCGCGGCATAGCTGCGGCGTCGGCGACCGGTATTGCCGCGGCCACAAGTGAAGCGGTCGCAGTGATCGACAGCGATTGTTCGTATGACCCCGCGCTCATTGCGGACATGTTGCCTTTGCTGGAGGCGGACGTCTCGTTGGTCACGGCCTCCCCCTATCATCGCGAGGGGCACGTTGCAGGTGTGCCGTACTGGCGCTTGTTTTTGTCGCGCACAGCGTCCTGGAGCTACAGACGCCTGCTTAGAAACAATTTGGCCACGTATACGAGCTGCTTTCGCCTGTATCGGCGCAGTGCCGTTCATGAACTAGAGCTTCGGCACGAAGGGTTTACCGGCGTCGCAGAAAAGCTGGCACTGCTCGACCGGCGAGGCTGGCGCATTGTCGAGGTGCCTGCCGTTCTCGAAGCACGTCGTTTCGGACAATCGAAGATGCAGATCCTGCGCGTCATTCGCGGACATCTCATTCTGATGTCACAGATCGCATGGGCGAATGTTCGCAGACAGGGCCATAGTTTTACACCGATACAAGCCAACAACACATTCCATGGAGGACATAGATAACGATGAGCATTGTTGTTCCCGAGTTCCCTTCAGATCAGGATTCAAGCGGCAGACAACTGGGCGATGCCGAAATTGAGGCACTGGTCACCGCCATACGATCCGGTACGCTGACGTCGACGAAAGGTCACTTCGTCAAGGATTTTCAAACTGACTTTGCCACAATGGTTGGTGCTGCTCACGGTTATGCCTGCACGTCTGGGACGGCCGCCATTCATGCCGCGATTGCGGCGATTGATCCTGACCCAGGCGACGAGATCATCACAACGGCGATCACGGATATGGGGGCGATCACGCCCATCATTTATCAGACTGCCGTTCCTGTTTTCGCCGATGTCGACCCGGTGACGGGCAATCTGACCGCGGACGCGATTGAGGCGACAATCAGCGAACGGACCAAGGCAATCGTCGTGACGCATCTGTTTGGCTACCCGGCGGACATGCCTGCGATCTGCGCTCTGGCGCGCGAACGCGGCATTGCCGTGATTGAGGATTGCGCGCAAGCCTATGGGTCCACGATCAACGGTCAGCATGTTGGGACGTTCGGTGATATCGGTTGCTTCAGCCTGCAACAGGGCAAGCACATCACAACGGGCGAAGGCGGTGTTGTCGTTACAAACGACGACGCCTTGGCGCGCCGTATTCGGCTCTTTATCGATAAGGCGTGGGGCTATGGCGACCCAAAGCCCGATCATTACTTTGTCGCGCTCAATGGTCGAATGACCGAGTTGCAGGGCGCCGTGGCCGCCGCACAACTCGATAAGCTGGACGACAGTGTCAAAACACGTCAGCGCCTTGCGCAACGCCTTTCCGATGCCTTGGCTGGCATCGAGGCAATCATAACACCCCCGTGCCATGGAAGCATGACACATGGGTATTGGCGGTATCCGTTGATCGTTCGTCCGGAAATTGGTGGTCCCGTCCGTGTCGCCGAGGCGCTGAAGGGGTTCGGAATCAACTCGGCCCCACGCTACATCCAAAAGCCCGCTTTCGAATGCGCTGTCATTCGGGATCAACAGACTTTCGGAAATAGCGGCTTCCCTTTCAACCTCGCAAGACCCGAGGCACTGGACTATTCCCAAGAACGGTTCCCAGGCACCTACCAGTTCCTGAGCGACGTTCTCGTTCTTCCCTGGAACGAACGGTACGGGATTGAACACATCGACTACCTTGCAGAGCAGATCACAGCCGTTTGTTCTGTTGCCACCCCGAGTATGGATGCTGCGGAATGAGTGATATGGTTCGTTTTGGTATTGTTGGCGCAGGCGCGATCGCGTCCGCCTACGCTGAGGCCCTGCAAAACTCTGATAGCGTGAGTTTGACCGGCGTCGCGGATACGGTGACAGAGGTGGCAGAGAGTTTCGCATCGAAGTTCGGTGCAACGCCTTTTGCCTCTCATGCGGCGCTCGCTGCGTCTGGTGTTTGCGACGCGGTGATCGTGGCGACACCCCCGGCAACGCACGAAGCTGTGGTGATCGACCTCGTGAACCACGGCCTGCCTGTTCTGTGCGAGAAACCTTTTGCTGTGAAAGGCGTCAGCGCGCTCAGGATGGCATCGGCCGCCAGCGAAAAGGGCATACTCCTGTCAATGGCGTCCAAGTTTCGCTATGTGGACGATGTGAGTACGGCAAGAGAGATGATCTCTCGCGGCGATATCGGTGAGATCAAGCTGATCGAAAACGTCTTCACCGGCGTAGTCGACATGACGACCCGATGGAATGCAAAACCCGAGCTGTCCGGCGGTGGTGTTTTGGTCGATAACGGAACCCATTCCGTTGATATCGTCAGCTTTCTCACGGGTCCGATTGCCTCGGCATCGGCGAGAGTGGGACCGCGTTTCCAAGAGATTGACGTCGAAGATCACGTGTTTCTTTCACTTGAGACGTCCAGTGGTGCCTTGGCGCAGATCGAAACGTCCTGGAGTCTGCACAAGGACCGTTCCGACTATCTCGCAATCTATGGCAGTGAGGGCGTGATCGAGTTGGGGTGGAAACAGTCGCGCGTGCGGCGTCCGCTGACCGGCACCTGGGAGGCTTTTGGCACGGGGTACGGAAAAGTCGCCGCCTTCTCAAATCAAGTGCTTGATTTTGCGGCCGGTGTGCGCGGCGAGGCCACGCACAATCTGACCACGCTTGCCGACAGCATTGCGTCGGTTGATGTCGTTTCGGTTGCCTACACATCCATTGCCGAAGGCGGTCGCTGGGTTGGCGTTGATGGTGTCGCCACGATTGACAGGGTGATGCCGCAACGATTCGTGTCGTGACCTGCAAAATCCACCCAACGGCACTTGTTGAAGAGGGTGTGGAGATCGGTGACGAGACTTCCATCTGGGATAACGTGCATATCCGGTGGCCATCTCGCATCGGTCGGAGCTGCATCATCGGCGGCAAAAGCTACATCGCGTACGGAGTGGATGTTGGTGACTTCGTCAAGATCAACTCCTTTGTCTACATTCCGACCGGGGTTACAATTGGCGACGGCTGCATGATCTCGGCCGGAACGATTTTTACAAACGATGTAACGCCCCGCGCCACCGACCCCAAGATTACGCGGCTGCAGGATTCTGGTCCTCAGGAAACGACGCAAGACACGGTGCTTGGTAAAGGTGTGACAATCGGTGCGGGCAGCCGGATAGCGGGCGGTATTCGCATTGGCGACTTCGCGATGATCGGTATGGGCGCCGTCGTGACAAAGGATGTTGGGGCCTTCCAGCTCGTTTACGGAAATCCTGCCCGGGTAAAGGGCGTCGTTTCCAGAAGCGGGGACGTATTGATGCGAGGGGATCTTTCCGGCACCGGCGCGCTATACTGCGCGGCCTGCGACATACACTATAGATACCGCGATGGCGTTGTCGAAGAGCTCTGCGGAGAAACGGTATGAGAGGGTATGGCTCGGAGTGCTGGGCGGTTGTCGGGGGCGGTATCCTGGGGCAAGCGCTTGCGCTCAAGTTACAGCGCAGCGGGAAGCAAGTTGTTCTTCTCGAAGCCGCGCCGGAACTTGGTGGTCTGGCTTCGACATGGACGGTTGACGGACTGACCTATGACAAGTTCTACCACGTCATTCTGCCCTTCGATCAGCGACTGGTTGGGTTACTTGATGACCTCGGTCTGTCAGACGAAATCGTCTGGAAAAAAACGCGGACAGGGTTCTTCAGTGATGGAACCCTGACGTCTCTGGATGGTGCACTGGACTATCTGCGGCTGAATTCTGTGGGTCTATGGAGCAAGTTGCGGATTGCCTATCTCATGATGACAGCGGGGCGTATTGAGGATGGAACGCCGCTGGAACAGATCAGCGTGAAGGACTGGCTGGTCCAAAAATGCGGGCCAGAAGCATATGATCGCCTGTGGCGCCCATTGCTCCGCGCAAAACTGGGAGACAATGCCAAACTGGCCTCGGCAAACTTTATCTGGTCCAGCATCAGACGCCTGTACCTCGCGCGCCAGGGGGCAAACAAAGTCGAACAATTGGGTTATGTCCGAGAGGGCGGATACCGGCGCATTCTGGATGCGCTGCGCACGGCGCTGGAAAAGAGCGGTGTCGAGATCAGGACCCGTGCACCCGCCAAGCGGATCTACCGTGCCGCAGGTGGCGTTTGCGTCGAAACCGCCCAGGGATCCCAAATCTACCAAAACGTCGTGTCAACTCTTCCGACCAGCACAAGCCTCAAGGTGTGCGAAGGTCTGAACCCGGATGAAACGGCGCGCCTGACCTCCGTGGTCTATCAGGGTATCATCTGCGCTTCCGTTGTTCTGAATCGACCTCTGGGCGGATACTATCTGACCTATCTCACCGATGAAACGCTGCCCTTTACCGGCATCGTTGAAATGTCGGCCTTGACCGGCACTGACGCGATGGAGGGAAAGACACTCGTCTATCTGCCGCGTTACGTCACACAGGACGATGAGTTCTGGTCATTGGATGATGATGAGATAAAACAGCGCTTCACCCACGGATTGCGGAAGGTTTATCCCGATCTCGATGACGCGGACATCGTTGATCTTCAACTCGCCCGGGTTCGTGAGGTCATGGCGGTCCCGACCCTGGGATATCGAGACCGGATTCCGCCGGTAACGACCTCCATTCCCGGCCTATACTTTGTGAATTCTGCACAGATTGTTGACGGAACACTCAATGTGAACGCCACGCTTGGCGTTCTCGAACGCGCCTGGCCGGAACTGGATCTGGGCGCACCCTCAAACGAAGCGAGGTCCGCCGCATGACACAAAAGTATGCAAGCCTTTCGCTCGATCTCGATAACCTCTGGTCCTACATGAAGACCCGCGGAGATGACGGTTGGCAGGATTTTCCCAGCTATTTCGAGCTCTTGGTTCCTCGATTTCTGGACATGTTGGATGATCTGTCGATCACGATGACCGTGTTTGTCGTTGGTCAGGATGCAGCGTTGGACAAGAACAAAGCAGTTCTCAAATCGATTGCAGACGCTGGCCATGAGATCGCAAACCATTCATTCAACCATGAGCCCTGGTTGCATCTCTATTCACTGGATGAAATCGCGGACGAGATTGCCAAGGCGGAGGACGCCATTGTCGCGGCGACCGGTCAAAGACCGATTGGGTTCAGGGGACCCGGCTACAGCCTGTCGGAAACGGTTCTGCGTGTCTTGAAGCAGCGTGGATACAAATACGATTGCTCAACATTTCCGACCATCGTCGGACCTCTGGCGCGCGCCTATTACTTTGCGCGCGCGCGACTGGAAAGGGACCAGAAAGAACGCCGGAAAGCGCTTTTCGGGAGCGTGTCTGATGGGTTTCGTCCTCTGTCGCCCTATGCATGGGACCTGGACGGTCACCGGCTGACCGAGATTCCCGTGACGACCCTGCCCTTCGTCCGGACGCCGATCCACTATAGCTATCTGCACTGGATCGCTGGCGCGTCAGAAGGGCTTGCGTCGGGGTATTACAAATCCGCACTGCGCACATGCGATCTGGCGGGCGTGGCGCCGTCGCTTCTGCTGCATCCGCTCGATTTTATGGGTGGCGACGACGTGCAGCAGTTGGCTTTCTTTCCGGGGATGAACCAATCGTCTTCGGATAAGCTGGCGCGCATGAGGCGGTTTCTCACTATATTGTCCGATCGGTACGCAATTCTTCCAATGGCATCGCATGCCGAACGGCTGGCAGACACGGGCTTACCCCTCCGGTCACCCGACTTCGAACGGAAGGATCGACAATTGGTTGACGCGGCGCGGGAAACCACTGCTTCGTGATGAACAAGCGAGGTCAGCAAAAGACCCGCGACAGCCTTGTCTCTCTGACGGCATTTCTAGCGCTGACGGTCGGCTACATTGCGACCGCGCCGCACTACCACACAACGGCAATCGACTCGTACAACTTTGCCTACATCATTTCAGAGCGGGGGTTCTTTGATGTACCCGCCCGGTTGTTCTTGTGGTTGTCTTCCATGCAAGGCCTTTACGCACTTGCATCTTATCTTATCGCCGAACCCGACCCGTTTTTCATCGTGGGCTATGCCAATGCCATGCAGACGGCACTGGCGGCGGTTCTGTTGCAGCGATTATTGGCTCGCCACTATGATCTGGCGTTTTCCGCGTCTTGGCTCACGGCGCTTGTATTTGCTGCAAGTTACGGAACTTGGAGATATGCGACTGAACTGGAGGTCTACGCCTCCGTATCTCTTGTCACTATCGCTCTGCTTTTGTTTGCCTTTTCCGTTGCTCACCTGCCAGCGGATCTGCGATCACGACGCATCGCTTGGGTGGCGGTGGCCGGCACCCTTGCGTCGCTGATGTACCAGCCTTTGGGTATCCTCGCGGCGGTTGCCATTCCGGTCTTTTACATATGCAAAATGCCCATTCGAGAGACCGTTCGGTATTACGTCGTTTATAGCGCAACGCTTGCCGTCGGTTTTGGCTTCATGAACTGGGTCAAGAATCAAAAGATGCTTCAGGTGGCACTCGATGCCGATGGAAAACTGCCAGCGCCGCCGGATCTCGCCGCGCTCGCTGCGTCAGGCGTTGCATTTCTTCAAAATCTGCTTTCAGTGAATTGGGCCTTTGCCTATTCACCGACGCGACAGTTTATCGAGCAATACTATTTTCAAGAATTCGCTCAGGAACTCGTCGCGACAGATCCGGCATTCTGGGGATACACTGCTTTCTTCATAGCGCTGCCAGTTGCACTTGGATTACTGGTTATCTCTTTGTTTTGCATTTTCAAACCAAAGGCAATCCGCCCATTCAGCGCACAGGAATTCAGTGCTATCGCGTTTTTGGTGGTGTATGCGTTGATGGTGTTGTCCTTGCACCCGGAAGGATTTGAAGCATGGTTACCGACACTGGTTCCAGTGTTTCTGCTGCTGGGAAGCAGATTGGCAAAACCCGTTTCAGAAACAGGACACACGTCTTTGCTGGTGCTGTTTCTGGCCACTTTTGTCCTGCATAACTGGTTCGCCGGGGTTGGCGTATTCGTCAATGCAAAACGCGACTACAACAGAGTTCTGGCAGAACCCATTCGCTCCTATCTGGACGCGGACGACCTCATTATCATAGACCAGAATTGGTCATTTGAACGCTATGCGAACTACAGCAGTCCCGCCACGACGGTTTTGTTAGAGCGTCAAGCGATTGAAGACGTGCGCGCGCGGGTCACAGACACTCTGGCAAGTGGGCAGAAAGTCCTGATTTACCGAGACGCAGTCGCTCCGGCTTCTGTGAATTCAAGGCGGGACCAGGCTGCGGATACACTTGCAAACGAGCTACCACCGGAAATTCTGGACATCGCGGAAAAGATCGATCTGGGTGAGCTCGGCTCTGCGCTTCTGATTTCACCGGGACAACCCTGACACGCTTGCCCTCGACTAGGCTGTCGTGATTACGGCGACGCCCACGATCACAAGGCCGATCCCAAGCACAGCGCGTAAACCAACCGCTTCCCCAAAGATAAACGCGCCGGCGCATGTGATGCCGATAATCGAGAGGCTGGTTGCGAGAGTATAGGCAACGCTCAGAGGTATCTGACGGATCGCAACGAGATAACTGCCCAATAGCAAGATACCGAGCAATAGGCCAAGCCAAAGCATCGGGTGAAGCAGCGCCGTCGCGAGAGAAGACCATGTGCCCGAGAGTTCTGTATCGTTCGTGAACTTTTTGAAGGCCACGTTCGCGCCGATGTTTCCAGCAATCGCGAGAAGCAGAGCAAACCAATACGCCATATCGTGTATTCCATTCTTTGGATCGGCATCGGAAGCCTAGGTCATTTAAGGGGGCCGGTCCATTTCTTAGCCTGAATTGGAGATACTTACTGTGCAATTCGCCCTTGTCAGGTCATTTCGCCAGACAAGAAAGACATCATGATCGCACGTATTTCAGACGACCCGCCGAAAAGGTCTGTCGGCATACACCAACCGTGATGGGTTGTTTTCTGTGATCCTAAAAAATCTGCGGTGCGCACTTGGCTAGCTTTGGCAGCCTTCGGACTGTGAAGGGGCCATCGCAGCTTTCGCATTCAACGGGTCACGCGGCTTGGTCTTTGTTCAACTGTCGCAGGATACGAACATAGGTGTCTTCACCCTGTGCGCCCGTGACAAGGTAGCGACGCTCGAACACCATTGCAGGCACGCCGGTGATCCCGCGGGAGGTCCAGAAACCTTCTATCTCGCGTACGGACGCAGCTTTTTCGCCTCGCGCCAGAACGGCCATCGGCGCACCACTGGCGAGCCTCAGACGCGATTCGACATCTGCCAGAACATCCATATCATTCAGATTTTCACGTCTTGTGAAAAATGCGGAAAAGAGTTCCAGTTTCACTTGGTGTGCAAGACCATGGTCTTCCGCCCAATCAATGAGTTGATGCGCGCGAAAGGTGTTCACCATGCGCATGTCATCCGCGTAGTCGAATGTGAAACCCAACGCCGATCCCAGTGCGGTCAGGCGTGCACGGGCCGCTTTGGACTCTTCCGGCGTGGTGCCGTACTTGGCCGCCAGATGCGCTTGAAGGTTCTCTCCTTCCTCAGACATTTGAGGGTTCAACTCGAATGGGTGCCAATGCACATCTATATTCACGTCCGCATCCCGCGACGCCTTGGCCAACTGGAAATATCCGATAGCGCACCAGGGGCAAACAACGTCAGAGACAATATCCACACGGATCGCGCTATTCATGTCATTGCTCCTTGAAACGCGCCGCATTGGCCTTTGCCGCCGCGTCGATATCGCCTTGGCCAAAGGCCGATGGTCGCGGTTCCGGAAGTTGCAATGCGGCCTGGACCTTGGGCATCGCATCAATCCGGTCAAACCAGGCCTGAAGATGTGACAATCCATCGACGCTGACTGTCGCCCAAAAGTAACTGCGCGCCCAAGGATATGTCGCGATATCGGCAATCGACATCGCTGTGCCGACAAGCCACTCGCGGCCCTCCAAACGCGTGTTCAGCACTTCCAGCAGCCGCCGGCTTTCATCGACGTAGCGTTTGATCGCATATGCCACCTCATCCCCATTGGGCTTGGCGATGCGCTGGAAAAACATGGCCTGGCCCATCATTGGGCCGACCCCGCCCATCTGGAACATAAGCCATTGGAGCGTCTCTGAACGCTCTTTGGCATCGCGACTGAGAAAGATGTCGTACTTCTCGGCCAGATACCACAAGATCGCCCCGCTTTCGAAAACCGCAAAGTCACCGTTTCCGCGATCCACAATCGTGGGGATACGCCCATTGGGATTGATTTTCAGATAGTCTGGCGCCTTTTGCTCCTTTTTCGAGAAGGAGATGGGAACCATCTCGTACTCGATGTCTCCTTCATGCAGAAAGATAAGAGGTTTCCAGCCGTTCATTGTATTCGCGGTGTAGAGCAGAATGTCAGGCTGGGACATTTGGCACCTCCTCGAAGGCGTGTGCGAGATGCGCATCGAAGGCCAAAAAGGCCGTTTCGATGTCCGGGTTCTTCATCACGTCATGCGCTGAAAACGTGGGGAGTGGCGTCATATCGAAAAACTTGGCGTTCAGATGAACCGGACGGAGCAGATCATCCACGCTCATTCCCTCAAAGAAGGGTTCGGCGGGGTCGTCGAAGGCCTCAGAAGGCGCGTTAAACGTTGTTGAGATCATGTAGCGGGTGCCCGTCAGTGCACCACCCGTGCCATAATTCGCCTTGGGCGCGCCTTCGGTTCGGCCATCACCGGCACAGAGGCGACCGTCCATCCCGTAGGTATAGACCTCGTCCATGTATTTCTTGAACACCCAGGGCACGCCCATCCAGTTCACCGGAAACTGCATCAGCACAATATCGGCCCATTGGTGCGCTTCGACCTCGGCATTTGGGTCGTAGCCATCGGCAACAATTGTCAGGCGGACCTCATGGCCCATCGCCTCCAGCTTTGCGCGGGCGCGATCGGCCAAGGCAGCGTTCAGATTGCCGGGGGCAAACTCATACGGTTGTGTTCCGTTAAGGATCAGGATTTTGCTCATATTGTATTCCCAAACTGAAATTGGATGCGATTGACTTCAAACGAGCTTGCGATGGATAAAGGGCTTTAGGGTACATAAATCAACCAGTATACTTTTGGTAACCTTATCTCGGACGGAGCAGCAGGTGAAAGCAAGAGTTGAAAACGACGCGAAAGGACGGCGGCAAGTCCACGAGGCATGTTTGGAGCCATGCGCCATTGAAAAGGGAATGCGGATCATCGGCGGAAAATGGACCGGCTCGATCCTGTGGCATCTCAAGGATGGGCCGGTGCGTTTCAATGATTTGTCCCGGATGATCGCTGGAGCCTCGAAGAAGATGATCACCGAAAGGCTGCGCCAGCTTGAGGCGCAAGGGCTAGTCACCCGGACGGTGATGGATACGGCCCCGATCTCCGTTCACTATGAAATAAGCCACACGGGACGAAGCGCAATCGGATTTCTGGAACAACTGCGTCAGTGGTCAGAAAACCTGCCGGACGAGCCTGCAAAGGATCGCTGATGTCGGCGGTTGAGTAACTCCCCTTATGCGATAGCAGAATATGGCGACTCCTGCACCGCCAGGGATCGTTGTTTCTGCACAAGCAGCAAAAAAAGAGTTGCACGACTCGGACGTCGCAGCCTTACTAAAGGTGACGCAAGCATCAGGGCTGGGATGTATTTATGCGTCTGCCAAAAAAGCATTTTTTGAACAGAAGTCCTTTTTGGGGAGCCCGGAAATATGATGAAGACCACTGCGTCGCCTTCTTCGATCAAGCGTGCTGCGATTAGTTGGTTGCTCATGGCCTGTGCGTTGGTCCTCAGTCCAACGCTGTCCAATGCTCAAGAGGTGGTCGAGCAGTATACGGCAACGATTGCTCCACAGGACCGCGTGAATTCAAGCGGTGCAGCGCTCGACGATGTCGCGGCTATTCTGGCACAGGATCGCGCCAATTTTCACAGATTTGGGATCGCCCAACCAGATGATGAGGCTGATGGATTGTTCGCTGACCGCACGGCGCGTGCAGCGATACCAGACATGGTGGCGCGCGGGGACATAGACACAGCGACAGGCCAGGCGATCGTGTCAGGCGGGACGGCTCAGGTCAGTGTCGAAATTGTGCGGGTGAGCGGGGTTTTGAATTTACGGGTCAGACTGACGGACGCAACTGCGCAGCAAGCCTCTCAGGCATCTTCGCTTCCCGGTTTCTCCTCTTCATCCGCGGTATCTGAAACGCAGTGGCAAGTCAGTCACGATCCCGACGAACTACGCGGTATCGCTGAAATACCTGTCTCTTCAGAGGCCCGCGTTGCCTTCGAATGCACCCGCGCGGGAGCCGATCCAGCGCGTTTCACGGGAACAGGTGCTTTGCTCCCGCATCAGCCGGATGTGTTGTTTTTACTGGTCGAAAGGGCGGCCTTTTCATCATCTGACGCGATCCCAGCCGGCCAAAACCTGTCCGTTACGTTCGCCATAGACGGCACAACACTGGCGACGACGGCGCTTGCACCTCTAAACGATGGCGCCATCTATGGGCTGTCCATTCCCTCATCAAACCCGGTCTTTGATCAACTCCGCGCCGGAGCGCGCCTTGATCTTGAGGACACCGCAACGGGCGCGGCAGCGATGATACCTCTGACAGGGTTTGCGACCGCGTTGAACCGCTTACAGACGATTTGCGGAACACCAGCGGGTCAGCCCACCGCCTCCCCTGGGCTATCCAACCTTCAGTCGCCGACCCCGTCTGAACCGGTGATCCAGGGTCCGGTTTTGCGGGGCAATGATACGGTGGCACAAAGATTTGCGCTCTGGCTCATTGGCCAAAGACCAACCTTGCTTTCGGATCGCGCGAGTATCCATGCGGTTGGGTCCGCCGACCTCCCACAGGGGTACCCGGAATACGATCCGACAAAGCTCGGAGACCAAGCCTATCTTTTGAGTTTCGGTCAGCAAGTCGCGGCACAAGCGGCAAAGCAGGGTCTGCCAACCACAATCGAACTGGACATCGCTGTTGCTATCAATCGGACTGACCCGTCCCTGCCCTTCACGCTCGACTTTTCAAACTTTAGGCAACCGCTGGTAAACCATCAGCTGGAGCGTTCAACGCCTCAGGCTGTACGTACTTTGCAGGTGGCTCTGCCGTTCAACGGCGGTCAGTTGTTTCTGCGCGAAGCGGAGGTCTTGCGGCTCACGTTGCCGGAAGCGATCTCGGAGATGGAACCTGTTCGTACCGATGGCAGCGCGGATTACAATGCCTTTGGCAACGATCGGATCGTCCTAAGAACACTCCTCACCATTTCTGATCCGCAAGTCATGTTGCCCGTGGGCACCCAGCGCTCTTATTCGAGCGGTGTTGCAATGCAAGCCACCGCAACGGTTCAACAAGCGACGCTGATACAACAAAAAAGCAGCCGCGACGCCCCAGTGGAAGAGGAGCGGTTAGCGGCCTGGACACGACCGCAAGGCGGTGCAAGCAGTGACGCAATTGCGTCTCCGGACTTTATGAGCCGGATCGACGGTCAGTCAGAGGAAGGACGTCTGTCTGTCGCATCCTACAACTACCGGCAGACCACGGGTCGCGCCAATGTCGTATCAACAACCGGGCAGGATCTTTCCAGCGCCCAGAGAGATGCGCTGAAACTGATCCGCGCGGCAGCCATTCTTGCGAGTTCCGAAGAACGAAAACTGGCGGACAACGCTGTCCTTGACCTCTTGTTTTCCGTCGTCGATCCAATCGCACGCGACCGCATGGTGCCAGCCGGTTTCCAGCGATCAGCTCGGGACAGCAACCTGAACGAGATCGCCTTTGCCCAAGCGGTGCAGGCTGCAGAGCCAAAGGTGCGCGCCTATATCCAAAGTGCCGCACCCGCTTTTCCGATGGCCGTTCGCATGAGGTCACTTGCCACGATCGGGGAATACGATCTCGCTTCACAGAGCTTGCCTTGGAGTCTACCGCTCAACAACCTGAGCGTGCTGCCAGATCCTCAATTCCGTAACCTGCTGTCGCAGGTGGCAGGCGACATCCCGGACATAATCACGCTCCCCCCGTCCGACGCTAACCTCCTGCTACAAGCACTTGAAGTGGACACCATCCAGGCGCGTCAGGTGCCTATCACACTTGATTACACAATCGAAGCTATCGAGGCGTTCAGCGGCGGCGGTCAGGTCACCTTGGCCGAACTTGACAAGGTACGCCTGAGGTATCGGCTCGAAAACATACGACTTCATGCCGATCTCGCAGAAGCCAGGCTCTTGTTGAAGCACGACTTCCCCCAACCAGAAGAACTTTCCGAGGCAGAGCGGATACCCGAAGACATCTTTCGGACAACGCCAAACAGTATCTGGGCCACTTTTGCAAAAGCAACGAACAACTCTGAAGGGTTGGCCGACTATGTTCGCAACACTCCGGCGTTCAGACAAACAACGAAGTCAATGTCCGAGACGCAGAAGGCCAGTCTTCTGCAAAGTGAGACGACCAGGATCGCAAAAGAGTCGCTGGACACGTTCTGGGTGAGTTTTTCGCTCACGCCGCAAGACTATGATGCGGCGGCAGGTGAACTTCGGATTAGATCGGGCGGAATCACGGCGATCCCGCATGACCGCGCCGAGCTCAGGTCTACAATTCCGGATGTTGGATTTGGCCGCAATAGCAGGTTCGATCGTCTGTCCATGACATTGGAAGAATACGATGCCTTCCAAACGGTATTGAACAACAGGCGTTCAATTTCAGCGCTGGCTCTAGTGAGCACCGCGCTGGAACAGGACGGCGGAAGTTACGTTCTGCTGGTCAAACCGCCCACCGAGCTGCTTTTTGTCGAGGAAGGACGCGGTCTGGCGCCTTCCCGTGTTGTTCTGCGCCTGGACCTGCCAGAGGAAAAGGGCCTCAGCGTTGCAGACCCCAACCCTGAAACACCGAGTGCGATTAACGCGCCGGATATGCTCGTTCTGGACGGCGAAGGGCTTGATCTGCTGGCCCTTGCAAAGCAGCCAGGCGTCTATGACGACGCCGCTTATAAAAGGATGTTGGTCGAACGCATCGCGCGGGAACGGCAAGCCGCACAAAACGGCACAACGCCAACATGGGGCGCATTTTTTGACAATCCGGAAAAGAAGGTCGGACCGAATACAATCGCTCAGGTCCTACCGGCTTTCCGCGCCTGGACCCAGAGCCGCGCAGCCGCGCTTCCAGACCGTTTTGTCCTACCCTACGCCACCAATAACGGACGTCACCCGGAAACGACGTGTCGGTCTGCTAGACGCCTACCCGATCAGGACGTGACGACACGCGCCGCAGGTTCGAACCTTGCGAGCTTCGTGCCCGATTTCACCGCTCCTGGGCAACGTGTGCAGATTACCGGCCAGATCGCCCAGCCGGGACCTCGTGACGTTATCTTACTGGTAGGCCGGGCGACACATCCCAATGGCAATTGTGAGTATCTCAACGTGAGAGGGGGGCGCAGCGACCTGACGCCTGACGCCACCGGGATAGACTACAGCGCGGCACCGTATGTCGACGCAATCGTGGTGGCGGAGTATCCGATTATCCCGGTGCGCAATCAGATTGCGAGTATAGATTACGTTCTGGATGCCGAGCAGATCGAGTTTGTGCAGACCGCCGGAGCACCCGGCGACCAACCCGGTTTGCGCGGCGTTTTCGTGATCACAGGAGACGTCACGCGCGCCGAGAAAATCGTATATGATCCTCAGAGCCGACAGTTTGTTAGAACAGACCCCGTCGAGGCGGACGAATGGCTGTCACTTCTCCCTTCAGATGATAGTCCAACCCGGGATATTTTGGGCCTGACCTTGGGCGCGCCGCTTAGCGAGGTGGAGGCGCTGGCGCAAGAGCGCATAGAGGGGGCCATACGCCACCTCTCACCCCCTCTCTCGGAACGTCGGGTCTATGGCAATGCGGTAGGTTTCAGTGCGCCGGACCGGTCAGAAATCCTGTTGTCCATCTTTGATGACAGCACCGAAGACAAACGTGCCTTGGCGTTAATGAGCCATCGGGTGTTCGAACCCGGAACGCTCACTGTAGAATCGTTAAAGAAGTCCCTTATCGAAAAATATGGTACGCCCACCGTGCCTCTCGCAGACACGCATATGATGTGGGGCGTGCCACCTCAGGAAGTGGATCCTTATAGCATCTGTGGTGGCACACGCACGTTCAACGGGCGCGAGGCACCGCAGATGGCCGCCGACCTTGATGAAGAGGAACTAAATCAGCTGCGCAGCTCAGGGGCCTATGCGGTTCCGGAATGGCGCTATTACGGCTGGCCAAGAGAATATGCCAGCGAGCGTCCCGAATACGTAGAGCGAGCGCGTTCGTTCTGCGGGCCGGCAGTTGTCGCACGCGTACAGGTCAGCGACGGAATAGTCTTCTTGACGGTTTGGCTGCTCGACACAAAGGCGGCGGAAGAAGCAGGCGCCAAAATGCCGGAAGCCGGTGCAGCAAATATTGACCTCTGACGCCGGGAACAGACGACGTTTACGAACGCGCGCATAAAACACTCAAGTCGTCCATCCCGCGCTTGACCAGACCCGAGCTGAAACAAACCAGAACACGCGCCGCCCCCTGTCGAATGACGGTGCATGGATACGCTAAGTGCTTTCGAACACAGGCGATCTATGCCACAGGAGGGGCAAGAAACAGGTTTGGGACGATGTTATGGCTCAGAATAGAAAAGGCATCATTCTAGCAGGTGGCTCAGGCACGCGCCTCTATCCGATTACGATGGGTGTGTCGAAACAACTCTTGCCGATCTATGATAAGCCCATGATCTACTATCCGCTCAGTGTGCTGATGCTGGCCGGAATTCGCGAAATCGCCGTGATCACAACCCCCGATGATCAGGTGCAGTTTCAGCGCCTGTTGGGCGATGGTCGCCACTGGGGTATCGAGATTACCTGGATTGTTCAGCCAAGCCCCGATGGGCTTGCACAAGCGTATCTACTGGCGGAGGAGTTTCTGGCCGGCAGCGCGTCTGCCATGGTGCTGGGTGACAACATTTTCTTCGGCCACGGCCTGCCCGAGATCCTGCAAACAGCGGATTCCAAGTCAGAAGGTGGCACAGTCTTCGGCTACCGGGTCTCGGACCCGGAACGCTACGGCGTCGTGGGATACGACGAGACCGGCGAAGTCACGCAGATCGTCGAAAAACCTGAACACCCGCCCTCGAATTACGCGGTTACGTGACTCTATTTTCTTGATGGTAGCGCGCCGGAACGCGCACGGCAGGTCACGCCTTCGGCGCGCGGTGAGCTCGAGATTGTAACACTGCTTGAAATGTATCTCGCGGACGGTCAGCTCAGTGTCGAACGGATGGGGCGTGGGTATGCGTGGCTTGACACCGGCACCCATGCCAGTCTGCTGGATGCCGGCAATTTCGTGCGCACCCTGACCGAGAGGCAGGGCCTGCAGAGCGGGTCCCCAGACGAGATCGCTCATATGCTGGGCTGGATCGATGACGCAGGACTTGCCGCCCGGGCAGATATTTTTCGCAAGACAGCCTACGGCACTTACCTGCGTTCGCTTTTGCGCTGATGGCAGGTTCGTGGACCCATGTTCAGCGCCGCGGAAACCTTCCCAGCCTTAGGCCCTTTAGCATATCGTGCAGGCTTTGCGTGCCCTGCTGTGCAACAGCCATATTTTAAGAACTGCTGAATTCCCGTTTTGCGATCAAGAAAACAGCTTTACACCTTCAGGGTTGTGGATAACGTGCGCGGTGTGACCAGACGGCAATCCTAAACGACCAAGGGTCATGCCGACGAAACAAAGCACTCAATGTAGCAGGACGCGACCAACGAAAATGAAAAAATTCCTGATTGTAGGATGTGTAGCCCTTGCTGGCTGCGCCACCCCGCCTTTGGAAATCAAAGGGGGACCAGTAAACTATTCAAAACAAAGTGGGTTTGCCAGCAGCACCCACAAGGGTGACGTTTTCGTACCGGTGCGCACATATGCACGGGTAAAAGAGGCGGGCAAAGCAAACCCCGTTGCCAAAGAGTTCGCAGGAGCATCCTGCCAATTGGCCGGCCCAGGGTAGCGCAGTGCCTTTGCATCACCTGCAATTCTGAAAATGCCCAGTTTTGGCCCCACGTCTAAACCTGCAGAGGTAACGTGCAGAGTTAAAGGTCAGGAGGCGGCCCAGGCAGCCCGGCCGTTCAATGCAACCTTGGCGTTGATTGAGGCGAAAGCGGCCAATAACGGCAATGCTGTTGGCGGCCTTGTGGGGCTTTTGGTGACCGACATCAGCTATCAAATCCGTCAATCCAACCGTGATCCGGCAAAGGATCAATATAGCTACCAGCCCATCAACGTAAACTTTGAGGATGTGATTGAATAGGGTCCGCAGCGGGCCGAACACCGGGCATCCGCTTTCACGCTTGACGGCGCAAGACAGATGTCCGGCCTGACGTCAGTCATCAAGGTGTGCTTGTCTTACAAGCCAGCACTATCACGTCTTAGGCTGCCGCTCGTTTAACAACGGAACAAGGCGTCGCGGCCTGATTGCATAGGCGCTGCGGCCTGTGGTCCTAAAAGACATAGTATCAAACAGATTGGACAAAGCGCCGCAGGCTGTGCAACGGTGAGAGATCAGCAAATGCGACGGGAGGCGACATGTCTGATACAAGCCATAAAAAGATGCTCGATCCAGACCCGAGAGTCTGGGATTTCGAGACAGAATACGAACTGGGACAGGACAATATACGACCACTGGGATTGGACATTCACAATCCGGTCTTCATTGTTTCAGGCGTACTGATCGTAGGGTTCGTGATTGCGGCACTTAGCAATCAGGAAGCGGCCGCTGAGTTTTTTGGTTGGTTGCGCCCTTGGCTCACCAGCACCTTTGACTGGTTTCTGGTGATGTCAGTCAACATTATAACACTCTTCTGCCTGGCGCTTATCGTCCTGCCTGTGGGCAAGGTACGGATTGGCGGCAAGGATGCGACACCCGATTATTCCTATGCGGGCTGGATCGCGATGATGTTCGCCGCCGGTATCGGCATCGGCCTGTTGTTTTTCGGCGTTATGGAGCCGGTCTATTACAACTTCGCCGAGGATGGAGCGGCCCGACCGCTTAACGTCGACATTACCCGACCCGGCAATGAGTACATTGGCATCGTCGGCACGATTCACCATTGGGGCCTAGAGGGTTGGGCCGTCTATGCAGCCGTGGGTCTGGCTCTGGCGATTTTCGCCTATAACCTCAACTTGCCGCTGACATTGCGCTCGGCTTTCTTTCCGCGTCTGGGGTTTCTGGGGCCATGTCATCGACACCCTCGCAGTCTTTGCAACGCTCTTTGGTCTGACGACCTCACTGGGTCTGGGCGCGCAGCAAGTGGCGGCTGGCTTGAATGAAG
>ERZ1740060.281-NODE-281-length-37324-cov-23.489898_pt1 | contig 37324 bp, 30 predicted proteins | sample MGYA00581743_ERZ1740060 | MGnify/ENA primary metagenome ERZ1740060 (study PRJEB43018, sample SAMN04849235) | marine metagenome | isolation source: floating plastic debris | place: Pacific Ocean | collected 2008-08-27 | study: EMG produced TPA metagenomics...
GTCGATGCGTCTGATATGAATCATCCTATCGGTTCAATTTCCGATAAGGTCTAATCATGAGGACTGCAGTGGTGGGATGAGCATCGGTGTAGTCGCGAATAGTGCCTGAAACGACCGCAATATCGGGTTCAGGTTCTGAGCGGTCGCCGATGACAAAGGGCTTTTGCTGACGAATGTAATGGCCAGTCGCAAAAACCGGTTTCAACGCCGCATCAACCCAATCAATCGCGATCGCATGGGCACTTTTCATCGCTGCCATGTCAATCACCTGCCCTTCGATCAGCTCTACGCGTCGTCCCTGAAAAAAGTTGAGATCAGCGAGACGATAATATTCGTCACGGTTCCACAAGTGGATGTGAGGCTCGGTTACTGGTGTCATCAGGGGCTGCCGGCTGCCGTCACCCAAATTGTAGCCACACAACCGCGTGAAAAAAAACACCGCTTGTGCCTCGCGGCGATCAACACAAGTTCCTGAAGCCTTCTTTCACCACGATTAATTTCCCTCTCAGGCAAGCTTTAATCTGCACTTAACCGCTACTTGGGAACGCCTCAGCGCCCAACTCCACTATAGGAATCAAGAAAGCAAAACCCTAGTTATTTCAAGGGTTTGACCATTATGCAATTGAGGCTTTAACCATGAAACGCTTTTTACTCTCGACCTTTGCAGTTGTGATGTCTCTGGGGACATTTGCCACGATCGCCAATGCTCAACAGGTCAGTCTGGGCGACCCGGTTGCCGACCTCAATGGCGATGGCGAAGTGACTCTCCATGAGGTGAGAAACTATAACCGTGATCAACGGCAAAAGAACTAATTCTCAATGACAGAGGCCATGACAAACGCCCGGCCCCGACACAATTGCCGGGGCCGGGCGCATCTCATCTAGTCAAAACGAACTCGTTCTTCTTAACCCAACAGGATTACGAATTCAGTCGTGATCCAAGCAGGCATCCATGAATCGCAGTGGAGTTGGCTGCTTTAGTTAGCCTCGATTTCAAGATTCAGCATCTCAACCCAGACCTGGGGACTCCCGGCGCTCATCAGATCAATGACGGAAACCGGCTGTTGCGGGTTAGCGGAAACGCTGAACCCCTTGGGGTCTTCAATAAAGGCTTTGGTTTCTTCGATGACCGCCATCACCGTCGGATCATCTGCCGACACAAAGAGTTGCGCATTTTGGGAAATCCCCGAAACTAGTTGCGTCTTAAATTGCTCAACGTCTTGGTTGCTTTCAGCCGCCATCGACGCCATCACCGTCTCAGCAAAAGAGTCATCGCGATAGACAATCTCGGCTGAGTGCAAAGTGACGCCTGCAGTTGAGGGAGTGTCGGGCGAATAGTTACCCAGCTTAAGTGTGGCTTCCAGGTAGCCCAGATCTTTCGCACCAAAGCGAAACTGCTCTAGGGTCACCTCACCTGAGGCCTCGTCATATTCATATTTGGTATCGAGGTTGAGGGCCACTGTGCCGTCATAGCCAGCCTGCTTCATAAAGCTGTCAAATGCGGGATCATTCATCTCGCCAATATCAAACTGGATGCCCTTCAAGGAGGCATCGACCACCGTCGGGAAGTCAGACTTGTCGTCAAATTCGCGCACAATCACCTGGTCAATCTTGACGGCTTGGGCAGGTGCTTCAATCGGGGCCACACTCACGTCTTTAACCGTAATGTCAGCACTTAAAGGATTGACGCTGACCTGGCTGTACTCAATGACCACATCATCATCAACTTCGGCAATCAACTCGTTGATCTTGGCCTCGGCCACCTTGGCGGTGTAAAAACTGACGCCGGTGTACACACCGATCGCTAATGCCCCGATGCCTAATCCCGTAGCCAATAACTTTTTCATGCCGAGAAAACCTCTTGGGTGAGTCTATAGGCATATCTTCAGCCTGCTGTAGCCGGATTCCTGAAGGTGAGAGTATTGTTCTTGCTGAGTCAAACGAGAGAACGAGAGGTTCAAGCAAGAACGTTGAAACCTTGCTTAAAAATTGTCTTGAGAGCATCCTCAATGAGGTGAATGACGATTGCTTCAACTTACAACAGAGTCTTGAACCGAAGCAAAGCCGCTATATGTTACAAGGCCACAAGCATACTTATGTGAAACTGTCCATGCTCTAAGAATTCTTCAAAAAGGATCAGCAGCCCAGGAGATTTCCATGAGGAAAGTTATTCCTAGTCATACAAAGGTAATTGAAAAATCAAGTAATCTATACATTCACGGGCTAAATTCTTGATTTCTTGGCTAAAGCGTGAGGGTGCATTTTCGTCAATTTCTTCCTGAACAAGGCTGAATGCTTCCTCATATATTGTGTAATCCAGGACTAGGGGAATTTCTGGATTGTCAAGAATATTACGGCTACCCCACCTTAGACAATGCGAAACTTGTTGTAGAAACTGGTAAATGGAAAAGCAAAAATCGCTAATTTTTTCAGGATCAATGTATTTTTCAATATCTGGAAACTTTCTTAATGCTTTACGCCCATAGCGTTTAGCCATACTTTTGCTTTCGCCATCAATCCAGTCAGCAATTTTTCCAGCATCATCTAGTTCATTTATAAAGTCTTCTAATACTTCAAGTTCTTTGGTCTTACATTCTAGCTCTCTCTCCAATGCCTCGGGAGATTGCCCATCAAGCAGGCTTCCTGGCTCTCGCTCAAGAGCACGAATCTTCTCCTTCAGGCTTAACCGAGTTTCCTGAAGTAAACTCTTGGCAACATAATGCAATTCCTCAAGTTTCTGGTCAAATTCATTCAAAGAGTGGATTTCTTTCTTCAATCCTAGGAAAGCTGTACGCTGAGTGCTGGTCAAGTTTCCTTGATCGTCAAGTCTGTCAACAATTTTAAGGTTTGAATTGAGGCTGTCGATTGCATCTGAATCGACCTTGACAATTTCTAGGGGGACACTCTGAAGATTTTGATAAACTTTACCACCAGTTGACTCGTTAGCCTCTTTAATAGCTTTTATAAGAGCCCGAAGCGAACTCTCATCTAAGGACTGATTGATAGTATCTCCGATATGAATTTCAGAGCCTTGAGCTATAGAAATATTGAACATTCCAAGCTGAGAAGAAACTGTTTCAGGTTTTTCGATCAACCTTTCCTTGATTTCCTGAAGTTCTTTTCTAGTCAGAGTCTGACTTAGATCGACAATATCCTCTGATAGTATACCATCAGAAAATAATCTCTGAAGTGTTTCTAAACTGAACTCATTGGAAAGTAGCTCTGCGACTCTTTGATATGAAAAACTCAAGCCTCCCGGATCTGTAGTTCGCTGTTCAAATACGGTCAAGTTTTCTCCAAAACTGAAATGAGCAATATATGGAAGCTTGGTTTGTTCCAAGAAATCAAGTGGCGTATATTCTTTGGGAAGCCAGTCATAAAATTCTTCTAATTCCGCAGCTGCATAATCTAGCCAGCGTTGTGATCGCTCAAATTCAGCACGATCGTCGTATCTAGATAGCAAAGGAAAAGCCAAAAGTTGTTCGCGATCATAAGCAATATCTTGATGGGCTTTCTGAATCCGCTTAGCTACATCTTTTGTGCCATCAATACTTTGGCTATTTGCTGTAAAAATCAAAATCAAAATATCTGGCATATGAATTGTACAAATGCCACCTATATCAGTAATCCCTGTCCTGCTATCAACAAGTATGAAATCGAATTCTTCACGCCATTCATCTCTGAGTCTTTCAATGTATTCACCACCATCAAAATCTGAGAAAAATTCTCTCCAATTAAATCCAAGAACCCAACTGACGTAATCTCCACCATCTTTTCTTCCACTGGAAATAAGAGATATTGGATGTCCTTGAATACTTTTTGTTTCTTTAACAAGCTTCCTCCAGTTCATGTCTGGAGCATCAGGATAACAGTTTCTTACATCTAGGAACAGATCTAAGAGTCCAGGCTTCTCTTGATCCTTTGAAAACAAATACTCTGTAAAGTATCGTTCAAGTCCAGGTGCTTCTAAATCCCAGTCAACAACTAATACTCTCTTTCCCATTTGGGACAGGAGAACTGCTATGTTGGCAAGAGCCATAGTCCTACCAACACCACCTTTGTATGAGTAAAAAGTAACGATCGATCCCATAACTAATCAAAGCCGATAAGTTTATCCTGTTTTGTTTTTTGTGAACCTAGATCAACGAGAAACTTTGCTACGGCTGGATTATCTTCCAACAAATTTTCCCATTTAGAATTATGCTCAGGAGCAGCATTAATTGCCTCTGCTATATCTGGAACCCAATCATCTACAGCTTTATATAGTTCTTCTCGTCTCGAACTCTTATCGGCTATTCGGCAATTGGCGAATTCATTTAGTTCTTTAGGCTTCAAAACGCGCACACATTCAGGGATCTTTTGTCTATCACGAATGCGAATATTTGCAGGAACTATCAAGCACTGTGAATTTGGATTCTTAGCGAATCCACATAGCTCCTGTCGAGCTAGCATGTGAGCTAATTCAAATTTGCACCATTTGCTGGAAAAATATTCACCAGACCAGAGAGGGAGTAAGATACGCGAATCAAAAAGGCTCTTTACTATACTCAAATCCCAGCGTGTACCTGTTTTTACATTCTTGCGGTCTACGAACACTTTGACTTTTCTGCACAGTTCTTCTTCCAACAGGTCAATGAAGTCCTCTAAAAAGATCTCGTCAATCCAAGTAGACCATATTTGCTTTCTTTTGTAACTAATAAATATATCGTACTCGTATGACATTCTCGAAGTTTTTAGCAACTACAACTGACAAAAAATCATCGATCTTATATGAAAGTCTCTTTTAAACAGCTTATGAGTCACTTGAAAATATTTTGCACCATGGATCACGTCAATATCAATCCTAATTCAAGACAACCATATTATATGTCGTCGACCTTAGAAGATCGCTAACCATGAAATTATTCTGATAGGCTGTCCAACTCATCCGCGATCGCCCCTTGCAAATCCTCATCGCAGTGGGTATGCAAGTGAATTACCGAGGCCAATACCTCAGCCAAAATGCCCTTTTTTGGTCGTCTTGTAAATTTGTCACCTGAAGCTGGTGCATCAGCTCTAGCACTCGACTGCACTCTTCCCCCAGTTCTTGCCTCAGGGGTTGCAATGTGGCGTTGTTAATCGGTAGCGATCGCTCTCGTCACTGCATGATTGTCTCCCTTAACGCGGGTGGGCTTGTTGTCTTCTTTTTTCGAAGGCAGCTATGTCCTTTTGCCAATGTCTCATCAAACCTGGGGCAGGAATGTCTTCATCAAGTTCTTGCTGAATGTTGATTTGATGCTCTCGAATTCTAGCTTGCAGGCTACTGATGGCTTGCCGATAGTGCTTTTTGCTCATGCTCTGGTAGCGATGTCGTTCTACACAACTGCCATGATGGTACTTCTCAGTGGGTTGGGCGATCGCCCAACTCTCTCCATACGTCTAAGGTGGTGGTCGCCAAAAGTCAGGATAATGGAGCCACACCGGGTAAAAGGACGCGGTGCTGTGGCGAAGTCAGACAAAGAGCAGTTGTTAGGGCTGCCGCGCCTGCAGGCCAGTAAGCGCAGTCAAAAACGCGGCAATATCACGCAGACGCTTCGGCAGCGGAAGCGGTCGCGGGTAAGCGGCCGCTTCAGTTTCTTTCGGAGTCAGGCGCTCTACCGCATTTACTCAGTGGTGCCCATGCGCGATCGCTGGCTGCTACCGATGCTGCGCGATTCGCTGCCAGGCATCGCAGAGGCTGAGAAGGCCGAGACGGATGCGGCAGCGATCGCAGATGGAAAATGGGGGTCACGTTTACCCAGTGTTTTTTTACATCCTATCGAAGCTGAGACAGTCAGCCGCTGTGGTCAGGCAGTGCCCCAGAGACATCGCTAGCTCCAGATCTCCAGTCCACTGAATGTGATGCCCCAGCCGTTACGATAATCACACTTCGTTCTCAGGGTTGGGAGCACAGAAAATCGGCCCCCACCCTCAAAATTCATTCGCCAAAGAGCGCGATACAACCGCAATACAAGACATGAGCAGAAGTCAACATAAAAGGTATGCTGTCAGCGTCAAGCTGATTGATCTGCACTGTCAATGCTTGAACCATCAGATTTTTAGGGATGCCTTTGCAACGATAGACTTGAGCAATTTTTGAGGGAGCAAGGGCATTATTGGGAGTGATTCATCATCTTTTTATGAGTTTTGCCTTTATTCCCCACGGTCATTGCTATCTATGGCAGCCTGAACTCGTCTGGCTACACGTCCTCTCTGATGGATTGATCGCCTTAGCCTATTTTTCAATTCCGATTGCCCTAGTCTATTTTGTGCAGAAGCGACGAGATTTACCTTATCCGGGGCTGTTTCTGCTGTTTGGAGCCTTTATCGTGGCCTGTGGTTGTACCCACCTGCTATCCATTTGGACGCTATGGCACCCCAATTATTGGAGCGCCGGCGCGATTAAAGCCCTCACCGCGATGGTGTCCATAATGACTGCTGCAGAATTGGTTCCTGTCATTCCTCAAGCTATAACCTTGCCGGGGCGCAAGGAGCTCGAAATCGCCAAAGCTGAGTTAGAACAGCGGGTTCGGGAGCGAACCCAAGCATTGCAGTTGAGTGAAGAACGGCTCCAGATGGCGCTGGCTGGTTCTGGGGATGGCCTGTGGGATTGGAATATTGTCACGGATGAAGTTTACTTGAGCCCTCGGTGGCAAGAGATGCTGGGGTATGAGGCTAATGAACTCCCCGGACACGTCAGCACTTGGGAAAGTCTCATCCACCCAGATGATCAGCCGGGTGTGAGGGAAAGTCTTGGCCGTCATCTCGAAGATAGTCGAGTCCCCTACTCCTTTGATTACCGAGTCAAAATGAAGTCGGGTGCATGGAAATGGATCGGTAACTATGGCCAAGTGGTGACCCGCAATGAGCAGGGTGAAGCCGTCAGAATGTCGGGCACTCACAAAGACATTGGCGATCGCAAACAGCGTGAACAGCAACTCGCAGACTCCCTGGCAGAGAAAAGCGTGATGCTGCAAGAGATCCACCATCGAGTCAAAAACAATTTGCAGGTCATTTGTAGCCTGCTCAATTTGCAGACTCAAACGACTGACCCTCACATTGCTGAAGTTATGCAAGAGAGCCAAAATCGGGTCAGATCAATGGCATTAGTGCATGAAAACCTCTATCAGTCTGAGAACCTATCGAAAATCAATCTTGAACGCTATGTCAAAGATTTATCAGAAAATCTATTGAGGTCCTATCGTTCTAGAGGGAGCCTCACGCGCATTCATGTTGACGTTTCTAATCTCTATCTCGATATTGATACGGCAGTGCCCTGTGGACTGATTATCAATGAGCTAGTCTCCAATGCCCTCAAATATGCCTTCCTTCCGCATCATGGTGGCGAGGTCAATATCCAGATTTCACCGCTAGCCCATCAAGAACTCATGCTAACCGTGGCTGATAACGGGGTGGGTTTATCGACCGAGGTGAATATTGAACAGACCAAGACAATGGGACTACGGATGGTTAAATCCCTAGTCCAGCAGATTTCCGGCACCTTCATCGTGAAGCGAGAAGCTGGCACCTCCTTTCAAATTGTTTTTCCCTTCAACAACTACAGTCGCTAGGTTTGACCGATGTCGATAAACAAGGCCAACATAGCACCGAATGCCTCGATTGCCCCTCCCAGCATCTTGGTGGTTGAAGACGAAGGGTTGATTTCCCTTGATATCGAAACTCATTTACTGAACTTAGGCTATCAAATCTCTGGAATTGCAGAAACTGGCCAGGCATCGATAGAAAAGGCCCTAGAAGCGAGACCTGATTTAATCTTGATGGATATTCGTCTTAAAGGGGAGATGGATGGGATTGAGGCCGCCTCTGCCATCACGGCTCAATTGGATGTTCCCATTATCTTTCTGACGGCATTCGCTGACCCCGAAACCCTCAAAAGAGCCAAACAGATATCACCCTTCGGCTATATCCTAAAGCCCTTCGACACGATTGATCTCCGCACAAGTATTGAAATTGCCCTGCAAAAGCATCGTTCAGATAAAGTCATCAAGCGACAGAAGAACTGGCTCAATACTGTTTTAGAAAGTATTGGTGATGCCGTTATCACCACTGATATTGTGGGAAACATTACTTTCATTAATCGAGTCGCTGAGTCACTCACTCAGTGGAGCAAAGCTGAAGCGTTAGGCAAAAACATCAATGATGTGATGCCCCTAATGTCTAGCGAGAAAAGTCCCATTGAGAACCCGATTCTGCAGGCATTACAAAGGGGACAAGGGGATGCATTCACAGAAGGAACGTTATTGGTTACGAAGAATCAGCAAGAAGTTCCGGTTGAAGATAGTGCCGTCCTCATTTTAGATGCCAATCAGGAAGTTCATGGGGCCGTCATTGTATTTCGCGATGTGACGGAGCGTCTCAAGGCAAAGCAGCAATTGTTTCACCATGCCTATTATGATGCACTCACAAACTTACCAAACCGTTCATTTTTTATGGAGCGCGTCCAGCATGTCATTGACCTCAACCAGCGATATAACAACTGCAAGTATGCAGTTTTATTTGTTGATTTAGATCGCTTTAAGATTGTCAACGATAGTTTAGGCCATCCCCTTGGTGATCAGCTCCTGATCACCACTGCTCAACGGCTGCAGGATTGTTTACGTTCTACAGATATCGTGGCCCGCTTCGGTGGGGATGAATTTGTCATCCTGGTAGAACAGATTTCTGATCTGGATATAGTTTGCCGATTAGCCCAACGGATTAATCGTGAACTCAGCACCCCCTGCCGGCTGGGAAATGGCGAATTCTTTAGTTCGGCCAGTATTGGTATTGTCCAAGGAAAATCGCAGTATGCAAAGGCTGAAGATCTGATTCGAGATGCCGATATCGCGATGTATCAAGCGAAGGCCAATGGCAAAGGATGCTATGCCATTTTTGATGAAGCAATTCATGGACCAGTCAAAGGACGGCTAACGCTAGAGAATGATTTACGACGAGCGATTACCGACCATACATTAACAGTTTATTATCAGCCGATTGTGTCGTTAGTCACTCAACAAATTACTGGGGTTGAAGCGCTAGTGCGCTGGCGGCATCCTGAGCGAGGGTTCATTCCTCCAGATGTCTTTATTCCGATTGCGGAAGAGACCGGACTCATTGTTCAGCTGGACCGATGGGTTCTATGTCAAGCCTGTCATCAGGTCAAAGCATGGCAGGAGCAGTCTCCTCAATCGGCACAGTTGAGCGTGAGCGTTAATCTATCTAGCCACCACTTTTCGCAGTCAGGCGTCGTGCACCAGGTCAAGCAAACGCTGGCCGAAACGAAGTTACCGGTAGAAAGCTTGAGGCTAGAAATTACGGAAACAGCGCTCATTGAGAACCCCAGGTCGGCAGCTCAGATCTTGTCGGAGTTAAAGCAGTTGGGCACCCAGATCTCTATTGACGACTTTGGGACGGGCTATTCATCCTTGAGTTATTTGCATAAGTATCCGATTGACACGCTTAAGGTAGACCGCTCTTTTATTCAAAATATTGACCGTAATAGTAATCAGTTTGAGATCGCCCGCACCATTATCATTTTGGCGAAGGCCCTCAATATGGCCGCGATTGCAGAAGGGATAGAAACGGCAGAACAGCTCGCAGCGATGAAAAGTCTGGACTGCGACTATGCCCAAGGCTACTACTTTTACCGGCCATTAAGCGGCGAACAAGTGACAGCATTGCTGATGAATGCACAGGACTCACCATCGTGATGTCGATGAAGATGGGATTCTCATCAATCATCACTGTTAGAGTTGCCCTGTTTATTGAGTATCCAGTTCAGTCAAGGGAATGCGACCTCTGCGTGGACGACGCCCTAGTCGACTGCGGTGTGGTTTCATCAACCATTGCCGATGGCTAGGGAGCCGTGGGGGCAAGGGGGCCAGAGAACTGGGATAGTCGTCTCATACCAGTTCTACAAATTACAGCTACACAGACAAGTCGGCTTTCTCCCTCGGGGAGACGCGATGCGAACGACTCCGCTCAGCCGACGTTCCTTGAGCCGAGTCGAAAGGAAGATCCATAGCCCAGTTTCAGAGAATTGGTATTACGGCTGCCGTGGAGTACTAGGTCGGGCTGTTGTAAATGCAATGCCCCCATTGCCAATCTGATGCCACCCCATTCTGGCAATCATTTCCAGCCTTTTGTCTGGTACTTATGTCAAGGCTGGTAAGAACGGTGTGAGGTTGCGATCAGGCTGGCGCTGATCGATGCGATCGCCCAACTCTCGCCATACGTCTAAGGTGGGGGCCGCCCAAAGTCAGGATAATGAAGCCACACCGGGTAAAAGGACGCTGTGTTGTGGCGAAGTCAGACAAAAAGCGGTTGTTAGGACTGCCGCGCCTGCAGGCCGGTAAGCGCAGTCAAAAACGCGGCAATATCGCGCAAACCCTCCGTCAGCGGGAGCTGTCGCGGGTGAGCGGACGCTTCAGTTTCTTCCGCAGTCAGGCGCTCTATCGCATTTACTCGGTGGTGCCCGCGCGCTATCGCTGGCTGCTGCCGATGCTGCGCGACTCGTTGCCAGGCGTCGCTGAGGCTGAGGAGGCCGAGACTGAGGCGGCGGCGATCGCGGCTGAGGCGGCGGCACTGGCCGAACCGCTGGTGGATACCTTACTGCTGCCACCACTTGCCCCAGGCACCAAACTGTTGGGCCAGCTCGGCAGTTACCGGGTCGAAGCCCAGATCAGCGTGCGGGGGCGCGGTCGCGTCTATCGAGGGTGGCGCATTGGCAGTGAGCAACCGGTCAGCCTGCGAGAATATTTGCTGCCGCCCCAGCAGTTTAGTCAGGCCGAAATTCGCCAGCGGCAAGCTGGGTTTCGCGATCGCGGTGGGTTGGCGCTAGCCGACGGGCGGCCCGAACGGTTTCGGTTGATTCAGCCGCAGGATGCGATTCCCGACCAGCAGGAACCTCGCTGCTATCTCATCGGCTTTAGCGGCTTAGACCTGTTGCCCTCCCTGCGGAGTCATTTAGAGCAGCAACCTCACCCCTGGGCAGCGCCCCCAGTCTGGCGCTTTTTTAACCAGATTTTGCAAACGTTGGAGTCGCTGCATGGGCAAAAATATGTGGTGCCCGCCGGCCAGGTGCGACCCGGTCTCGTGCATGGCAATCTCAGCCTTGATAGCGTCTTAATCGATTGGCCTGATGATCCAGCACTGGCGGGTGATCCGCAGTTTTTGATCTATCTGACCGACTTGCAGCTCTGGGAAAACCTGTTTACGCCGCCCCAAGACAGTTTGCCGACGACGACTGTAGCCGACGATTTAACGGCGGTCGGGCAGATCGGCTATCAATTGCTGACCGGGGCGGCGATCGCTGAGACTGAGGGCCGCGATCCGCGTCAGCCCCAAGACTGGCCCGCTGCGGTGCAGCCGCAGCTGCGAGACTTTACCTATCGCCTGTTGGGACTGCGGACGCCCTTTGCCAGTGCCGAAGCGGCGCGGCGGGCGATTCCGCGCGATTGGCAATTGCTGGCTGCGACGCCGATCACCGATGACTCAACGGATCTAGAGGAAACATCCCGCCCGCGCTGGTGGCGCTGGCTGGTCGCCGCCCTCATCTTGGCACTGTTGGGGGGCGCGTTAGGTTGGTGGTTGACCCGTCGCCGGCTGGCGATCGCTAGCCCCAGCGGGCCGCCCCAGCTCTGTTGCTTTGCCGAAGCGGTGGGGGTACCACGGGGACGCTTTACCTATGCCGGTGAGAAGGACAGCCTGGGCGCTTACGTGCTGCGGCAGAAGAACTTGGTCTTTCCTGACATGACGGTGGAAGGGGCAATTGAGGCGGCCTATCCCGAGGTGGCTCTGACCTATCAACCGCTGGCAACAGATGAGGCGGCGATTGGCACCGTGCTGGATGAAGAGGCGGATTTTGCCCTATCGGCGCTGTTTGGCAACAGTACCCGGGCCGTGTTGCCGCTGCCACCCACCGTGCAGTCAGTGCCCGTGGCCCACGATGCGATCGCGGTGTTTGTCGCCTTTAGCTATGCCGAGCGATCGCGGGGCCTGCCACAGGGGTTGCAGGGGCAGCTGACCTTTGAACAACTGCGACAGCTCTACACCGGCCAAATCGTGAACTGGCAGACGCTAGGTGGGCCAGACTTGCCTGTGCAGCTCTATGTTCCGTCAGAACCCGACCTCGTGGCCATTTTTGAACGGCAGGTGCTACAAGACCCCACGGCGATCGCCACCTTTCGCTCACTCTTAGAGTCACCCGCCACCTTTACCGATGAGGCAGTCACGGATCGCCCCCCAGTGAAGGTGTTGCGCACCTTTGAGATTTTACGCGGGGTGATTCAAGATTTTGAAGCCGAGGCGATCGGCAGCATTGGCTTTGGGCCGCTGAGTCAAGTGTTTGGTCAGTGTTCGGTCTATCCGCTGGCGCTGCAGGCCGAGGAGGGTGAATTTGTGCAGGCGATCGCCGATGGCCAAACGGGACGGGCCATTGACCCCACCATCGACCTCTGTCAAGACAAGGGTAGTTATCGCCGCGACTATACCGCCATTTTGACCGGCCACTATCCCCTCGCCTATCCCCTAGAGGTGATTTTTCCCTACGACAATAGTCGGCCCCCCATGGGGCGCAAGGTGGCCGAAATCTTGCAGTCTCAAGAAAGTCAGCTGCTGTTAGAACGAGCGGGCCTCGTGCCCATCGCAGAGCCGGAGCCCGCGTCGCCCCGTCGCCAAAACTAGACTTTGGTCGAATAGGTTTCCGGTCGGGGGTTGGCCACAATGGACGCAATCATCAGGGGGACTGAGGGGCATGAATCGCTTTCCATTTCCGTGGGCGGGCGATCGCCACATTGCCCAGGGTGACTGTCGGTCGTCGCCGTTGCCGCCTGTCCGGGTCACCCGTGCCGCTGGGTATGCCGCCCCGGCTGGGGTGCAAATCTCAGCGCGATCGCGCCATCGTCTGGGTCGCACCGCCCGCCAGGTCAGGCGCAATCCCCATTTGAGGCGGCAGTTGAGCGAGCGCCTCTATGCCCTCTGGCAAGCCGAGCAGCGACTGCAGCGCGATCGCGATCGACCCAACTTAGACCGATAGTCAGGGTGGCAAGGTAGGTCAGCAGTGTCTTTTTCCGTCGATCAACTCCAAAACTACGTCACCTCACAGCGGTTTTACGTCTATATCGAAGGGGATAGTGAGCCCTCGGCCTGCTTTAGCGAATGCTCTGGCTTGTCGTATAAGGCCAAGGTCAAACGCTTTTTTGAAGGGGGCGCCAACAACCGCGAGCGCATCTTGGTGGGCCAACCCAAATTTAAGGAAATTAAGCTGAAGCGGGGCGTCAGCGACAACATGGTGTTTTGGGACTGGATTAACCAGGTTTGGAATCCCGACCCCACTCAGCCCGGCATTCGTCGCAATATCAGCGTGGTGGTCTTTAACCCAGCGGGGCAAGGCATCCAGTGCTGGACGGTGATTGGCGCATTCCCCACCAGTTGGAAGGCCCCTGCCCTGAAAGCGAAAGCAAAAAACTTAGCCCTAGAGGAACTGCGGCTCGCCTTTGAAGGGTTAGAAGTCTCGACAACGGTCGTCTCAGGCGCAACGCAGCTGAGTGGTCGCGATGAGACGGGAGAATTTGGATGACGATTACCCCGATGGCGGCGGGGTCAGTGGCCTCACCTGATCGCCCCCTGGGCGCTAGCCCAGCGCTGGGTACAACGGTTATTTCACCCAAGCTGATCGCCCCCTTGGGAGCGCAATCGCTCACGGTGTTGCAGCCGTTTCCCAATGCGCATTGGGTGGCCGAGGGTGAAACCGCTCAGACGGTACCCCTACAGGCGCGATCGCAGCCGCCATCAGAGACCAATACCGGGTCGCCCGCCCGCACCGAGGGCGCACCCGCGATCCAACCCGCCGCCGCCGAGCCAGCACCGACCTCATCAGATTCACCGGCCTCAGGGCGATCTCCGATCATTCAAACCGCGATGGGGGCAGCCCCAGCATCCCCCCCCGCCCCGCGATCGCCAGAAACGCCTGCGGGAAACGCCGCCACGCCAGTTCCCTCTCTACAAGCACAATCAACCCAAACGCCATCCACTGATTCTGCGACATCGCCCTCCCCAACCTCTCAGGAAGCCGTCGCCTCAGCTCCCCCACCATCGCCCCCCACCGCACCCTCAACTGCGGCTCCAGCAGTGCAGGCGCAAGCAGCCCCAACCCCTACGCCCCCTGCCGAAACACCCCCATCGACTACTGCACCGACAACACAAGCGCAAGCGGTGACCCCTCCCCCCCCTTCTGTTGAAACTGCACCATCCACTGCTGCACCCTCAATACAGACGCAAGTCGCACCCCCTTCCACACCTGCTCCTGAAGCAACAGCATCAGCTGCCGCGCCATCATTACAGGCGCAAGCGGCGAATCCCTCCACATCCCCGACCCAATCTCCTGAGGTACAACGCTCGCCGTCGGGTTCTCCGCCATCAGCCGATGCCCCAGCAGCAGCGCTGCCGTCTGCACCGTTAGCATCAGGGAACTCACCCAGTTCACCTCAAATTCAAGCCAGTTCGGATCCGCAACCACCCATATCAGCGCCGCCGCCCCGCCCAACGACAACATCCCCTGTGGTTCAAGCGCAATCAGAACAAAGTGCCTCGCCACCAGCAGCCCCCGCTCCCCTGGTTTCATCATCAGCATCGTTAACACCCGAAAATTCACCCCAGTCACCCACCGTTCAAGCTCGGCCAACCCCGCAGCCACTGGCATCAGCGCCAGAGCCAGCCCAGACGACGACGGCATCCCCTGTGGTGCAAGCACAGTCAGGAAATGACACACCATTACAATCGTCGTCTGCTCCCCCCACTCCAGCAACGGCATCAGCGACCGGGTCGCCGCCGTTGGCGCCCGATCGCGCGTCCAGTCCAGCATCAATTCAAGCGCAAGCGATGCCGGAGCGATCTCCCCAGGTTGCGGCTGAATCGCCCTCACTGCAGGCGCAGCCAGACCCGGCTTCACTGTTAATGCCCACCACCGCTGCCCCCAGTCCACCTCAAATCCAAGCCAGCTCAGCCGGAAGCCCCCAGCCAGATTCGATTACCCCGCCTGCGGTGCAAGCAGCAACGGATGCAAGCTCAGCCGCAACACCCCCGCCGCGATCGCCCGACTCGTCACCGACCATGGCCACCACAGTAGCCCAGGCGATGCCCACCGTACAGCGTCAGAGTGTTGATGCGGAGCCGAGCGTGCAGCGATCGCCCTCAACGGGCCTAGACAGTTCACCCGCCGCGCCGGCTGTCCAGCCCGCGCAGCCAACGACAGCGGAACCCTCTACATCGAGCGTGGATGGGACGATTCAGCAACAGAGCGGCCCGGCCCCAACTGCCCTAAGCAGATCAACTCCCAACGGCGAGCGACCAACGCCCCCAACTGCCGAATCGACTCAGCCGGACGTTCTGCAGCGCTCACCCGATCTCATGACACCCCCGGCAGCGGATGTCACCATTGCGCCATCGCCGTCACCAGTCAACGTCCCGCCGACTACGGACAGCACGACACCCGCGTCCGATACGGCGACACCCCCTGTTCAGCGGCAAGCTGCGCCTGCCAGTAGCCCGGCAATAATCTCCCCGCAACCTGCCGCTTCATCTGCTGCCAGCCCCACTAGCTCCGCCAGTTCAGACTCACTGGCCGTGCAACGCCAAGACGATGCCACCGGAGAGATGAGTGGACAAAAGTTGCCGAGCACCGCCGCAACGACACCAGTTCAGCCAGCGACGGTGACACCACCCGCAACGGTGCAGCGATCGCCTGCGAATACTCCTGACACCTCTGCCGTCAGTAGCTCACCCGACGCCTCCCTGCCGACATCGGGAACCCCGTCCGCCGTGCCGCTACAGCGCCAATCGGCATCAGCCTCTGAGAGATCAATGCTCCCGACGATAGACGGCCCCACTAACGCACCCAAGATTCAGCGATCGCCCACCGCTACCGCATCGGCAACTGACGGTTCAGTACAGCGGCAGACAGACTCTACAGTTCAGGCATCACAGACGGTTCAAGCGTCACCGACAGCGGTGGCGGGAACCTCCCCAACACCAAGCAGTGAGGCTGCTCGCCCGACCGTGCAGCGATCGCCCGCTGCACCGGTATCAGCACCAGTTTCTACAGGGCAGGGTGAGGTAGAGTGCGCCCCTACAACTGCTGACAGCCCAGCCATACAGCGACAACCGGTTCCGTCACCTACTATCGCAGAGCCAGCCACCGCAGGCATCACGCCCAGCGAATCGTCGCCTCTACAGCGATCGCCCGACCCCGATAGCGCTGTTACGTCACCCGCAGCCGCCGGCGAGGTTGCCGTACAACGGCAAGCGGACTCATCGCCATCAACTCCGATCGCCCCCGCACAGCCAGAGGCAACGTTGGCGACAAATTCGGTGCAGCGGCAAGTGTCTTCAGGATCGCCAGAGGTGTCGTCACCACCGACGAACGGGGAGGGCGATCGCCCGACCGTGCAGCGATCGCCGGATAGCGCAGCAGTCAGCCCCCCAGATGCGACAATAGGAACGACTTCGTCACCCACAATCCAGGCGGCTCCAGTAATACAGCAACAACCAGCCGCGCCGCTAGTCAGCACTGATTCACCGTCCGCTCAAACTGTGAGCAGTGAATCGGCTTCGCTACAGCGATCGCCCGAGCCCAGCGATTCGGCCTCAACGCCTGCGGCCGACGAGGTTGCCATCCAAAGGCAGTCGACACCACAACCGGCACTCACAACACCACCGATTCAGCTCGACACAACAGCCGCTGCGGAACCATCCAGCCCAATGTCAGCGACCACTGAGACGGCGGCTTTGCAGCGATCGCCTACCCCTGAACAGCTACCTTCTCCCTCGGTGACAACAACCGAAACCTTAGACACATCTCCTAGTGCTGCAGCGGCTTCGTTGGTGCAAGCGCAGGCGATCGCGCCAATGGCCAATGCTGACAGTTCTGCCCCAACGGCAGCACCGGAGACGACTGCTCCCAATGTTCAGGCCACCGCTAACCCCAGTGAATCAGTGCCGCCGGTAGAGACGGCGATCGCCAACCCGGTCATACAGCGTCAGGTAGCACCCAACGCGACAGCAACGCCACCCGCGACGACGCCTGGAACTCCGTCACCGGTTTCTCCTGCCATTCAGCGATCGCCGGTTGATGATCCCAGCACTCCGTCGGCAGCGCCGTACCCGACAGCGGCAACGCCTGCGGCTCCTACGCGGCAACAGCAACCGGCACCCCATTCGCGAGACTCGACCCCTGCCCCAACAGAGTCGCGATCGCCCCAGCTTATTGACGCCAGCTCAGCCCCTCCCACCGTGCAGCGGCAAACGCCTACAGCCCCAGTCTCCGCCCCATCGACCCCAACCACAGGGCCGAAAGATGCCGTCGTGCAGGCTTCCCCAGACGGTCAGCCCACTGCCCCCGCTCAATCCGTCCCCGATGCACCGGACGCCATCGTGCAACCACAAGTAGCTCCCTCGCCGGTGACGGGTGAGCAGTCGGCGGCTTTACAGCGATCGCCCACGCCATCCCTGAGTGAGACGGCAGTGCCGCCGCCGCCGGCAGAGACGACGCCAGAGCAGCGCCCCCAGATTCAGCGATTGCCCGATCTCAACTCAACATCGGCTCCCCCCAGCCCAGATCGCTCGACCAGTTCCCTCGGCCTTACAACGGCTGACACACCTGCCGCACCGACCGTGCAATCACAAGCGGCATCGCCGTCAGAGGGTAGCAGTCGTCCGGCGGCAACAGTGCCCCTGCAGCGATCACCAGACTCCAGTTCCCCAACCACCCCTGCTGAGATTGCCGACTCGACACCCGTGCAGACCCCAGGCGCGATCGGGCCATTTATCCAGCAGCGGGAATCAAGCCATCCAGCGGCGACAACAGCTCCATCAAATTTCCCGACATCCCCAGAAAGTTCAGCAACGCTGCCGACAATTCAGGCTCGTGAACCCGCTGATGGGAACTCCTCATCGCCAGCTCCTATGCCAGTGGCAAATCCACTTATTCAGCGAACGGCTCAAGACGCGCAGCCGCTGAGCCCGCCCACGGCTGATTCAATGACGAGTCCAGTTATTCAGCGCGAGGCCCAGCCCACGTCAGCAACGCAACCGGCAGCGGCAGTACCTCAACAGTGGTCTACGGTGGCGCAACTCATGGGTGAAGATGCTGCCGCGTCGTCTCCTGTCCCCGACTCGGTCACGGTGCAGCGAGAAACCGCCATGGCCGAAGCAGAAACGGATGATGAGGTGGCAGCTAGCGCCGAAGACACCCCACTGTCAGCGGAGGAATGGCAAGAACAGCTACGCCAAAGTTTGCAGGGAGCCTTGCCGGGAGATGACGAAGAAAGTCAACTGTTGGTTGAAAGCTTTTTGGCTAAAGCGGCGGGATTTGAAGCGGAATACAACGAGTTTTTTGCCAGCACCGTGGTTGAGCGGGTTGAGAATGACGAAGATTTCAACGAAGCGACCCAAGAGCTGCAGGCCGAAACGCCAGAATTTACGGAAGAGCAGTTTTTTGAATCCTTAGAAGCGGCACTCACGGAAGAAGACGAAGCCTTTCAAACGGAGCTGGCAGAGAGCATCAAGGAAGCTGATCAGGTGATCTTAGAAGCGCTGGCTCTGCGGTTAGAAGAGGCCGATGATGAGTTTTTAGAAGCCCTGGCCGAGACCATCTTAGACGCCGATGTGGAGTTTCCGGAGGGGGAGTATCTCACGCCCGAAGAAGCGGCGCAAGAGTTGGAGCTACTGGCACGAGAAATGTATAGTCTCATGGGTCACAAAATGGCCCACGATCGCGAACGACAAGGGGGGCGATATGCCGGGAGGTTGCCGTGGTGAACCGATGGGGGGAGGGCGCTAAATGACGGTGTTAGAAAAGGCGCGGCTGTTTTGTCCAGACAGTTCGTCGCTTGACTTTCAATTTATGTTTAACCCGGACAAGGTGCAGTTTAAGGAAGCCGTCAAAGTGGGCGAGTCGGAGTCGGCGCGTACGGAAAGTGGTCGCCCCAAGGTGAGCTTTGAATACCCCAAGGCGCGATCGCTGCGGCTGAAAAAAGTGATGTTTGACACCTACGAATCGGGTGAAGACATTATGGCGGTGTATATTGACCCGCTGCGGCAGTCGGTGCAGTTTCAAGGCTATTCAACCGGGGACACTTACCTGCCGCGTCCGCCCATCTATAAATTTATTTGGGGCGATAAAGACTACATCACCTGCTTTGTCGAAAAGCTCGATTACAAACTCACGATGTTCCTGGCTAATGGCACGCCGGTGCGAGCCGAAGTGAACCTTTCGCTGAAAGAAGTCGATGATTCTTTTTTATCTTCCGAAGCGAGAAGTTATGACGCCGAGCTGTTTGGCGATCGCGATACGCGCACTCAGCCGCCCGCCGCAATCTCCGTCTCAGAGGCCAACGAATATTATTTAGCTGACCTTAAGGAGCAATGTGAATCGGGGACTGATGAAGCCGAGGCCAAACGCGAAGAAGCCAAAGAGAATTATGATCCTGAGGGCAAAGTTCAGCTGTTTAAACATTCCAATAAACAAGGCGACAGTGTCGAGTTTGGGGAGGGCGAATTTGACCGCGGTGACCTCGGCGATTTGGGCAATGACAACATGACGTCTTTCTTCGTGCCTGCCGGTTATCAAGTCACCTTTTATGAAGACTCTAACTTTAGTGGCACCAGTGTTTCAGCGGTGGGCGAGCTCTATATTGCCAATGTCAGAGACGACTCTCGGTACGATCGCTTCAACGATGATCTATCGAGTTTGGTGGTGACGGTGGATGAAGACGCAAAGGATCGGTATGACGAGCTGATGGCGGAGGCCGATGCCTTAGAATCAGGCGCTCAAGCGGCCTGTGATGAATATCAGGAGCGTCAGGATTGGTATGGCTAACCACTAAACCTCGCCGCCTGCGGCACCTCTCCTTCTCTTTGGCGTAGCCTGCCCAGAGGGCTTAGGAGAGGCTCATCTAAAGTCTGTTCAAGGATTTACCTCAAATGTGACAAGAAATCCGGTTCCTCTCCTTACTAAGGACAGGCTAGGTGAGGTTCTACAGCCCTTTGAACATGGTGTAGTGACTTTTGTGAGAGATAGCAAAACCGCCAGGAGAACGCTTCTGCCCAAACCTAATTTAGCTGACCTGACGCCTTAATTTATTCATCCAGATTTCCGTTCCAGACCTCACTCACTTTTAATTGTGGCAACTGTAACCTACGTCCCCATTCCCTATTTAGAACTCGGTGGCCAAGCCGCGCCCGACGAGCTGATCAACGACATTCAGCAGCTATCAGTCGAAGAGAGTTTGCACCTGCCAGCAGTCTTCACCATCGTGGTCGAAAACCCCTACTATCCCGGCAACGACAACGAATCACCCTGGCGCTACGACGAATACTTCACCCTGGGGCAGACGGTACGCATTGGGTTCCAATCGAGCACGACGGCGGATACCGCGTTCAGCGAGCCAAAGATGAGCTACCTGATCGAAGGGGAAATTACGGGCATCGAAAGTCAATTCAGCGCCGAATCGCAGGCCCCCGTCATTGTGCGGGGCTATGACACCTCTCACCGCCTGCATCGGGGTCGCCACAATCGCTCGTATCAAGACTACAAAGACAGCGACATCGTGGCCGAGATTGCCGCCCAAGTTGGCATCGAAATCGGTCAGCTAGATGACAGCGGCGATCCGCGCGCCTACGTGTTTCAAGAAAACCAGACCAACATGGAATTTCTGCGGTATCGCGCCGCGCGGCTGGGGTTTGAGCTGTTTGTGCGCGACGGCAAGCTCTATTTTCGGCAACCGACGGTAGATGACCAATTGGCGCTGCAGTGGTTGCAAGATTTTGGTGGCTTTCAGGTGCGGGTAACAACGGCAGAGCAGGTGAGCGGGGTCGAAGTGCGGAGCTGGGATTATGCCAATAAGCGGGCGATCGTTTCCACCGCCCAAGCCACTGCACCGCTGACTGAAACGGAATATGGCCAGGGCGCAGATTTGTCGGTGGGATTTGGCCTCTCGAACGAGCCGCCCAAGGCCTATGTGGTCGATAAACCGGTAGAAAGTGCCAAAGAAGCCGACGCGATCGCCCAAGCCCTGTTTGATGAGCTGGGTGGCGACTTTACCGTGGCCGATGCCCAAGCAGAGGGCAATCCGGAGATTCGTACGGGGCGGCAGGTCGAGCTAACCGACATGGGCAAATACAGCGGCAACTATTACATCACCGAGACTCGCCACCTTTACTACAACCGGCGCTACACCACCGAGTTTGGCGTGCGGGGACTGCGGGGTGGCAACTTGCTAGGCGACTTAATGAGTCAACCCCAGCTGCGACCGGGGCAGACGTTTTTGGTAGGCATCGTCACGAACAATCAAGATCCCGACGACCTGGGCCGGGTGCGGGTGCGGTTTCCGACGCTGACGCCGCAGGAAGATGGCAGCGCCCACGAAAGTAACTGGGCGCGAATCGTTGCCGTGGGGGCGGGGGACGATCGCGGTTTCTATTGCCTGCCCGAAATTGAGGATGAGGTGCTGGTGGGGTTTGAACATGGCGACATTCACCGCCCCTACGTTTTGGGCAACGTGTGGAATGGTACTGACACCCCACCTCACGCAGTCTCAGACACGGTGAATCGAGGTAAGGTGCGCCTGCGGACGTTGCGCACGCGCACCGGCCATCAGATGCAGTTTGTTGAAGAAGACCAAAACGCCAGCCAGGCCGGGATTTTCTTTGAAACAGCCGGGGGGGCGCAGGTGTCGCTCAACGACAGCACCGGCACCATTACGATCGCCACCCCCAACGGACATCAGCTCAGCTTTAGCGATAGTCAAGGGGACATCACGATGCGATCGCGGGGCGGCCATGAGATCTCGTTGGATGATGCGATGCAGGTGCTCACGGTGCGATCGACGGGCAGCCTCAACCTACAAGCCACGACGTCGATCAATATTCAAGCGATCGGGCCGATTAATCTGCAGGGGGCGCTGGTCAATTCCGTCCCGCCGCCCAACCAGCCGTTTTGATAGTTAGCAGCAATCCCTCAGAACTGCAACCGGATGGCGATCGCGAAGCTGTGGAATACAGCTCTTTGATGTGCTCCTGACAAATCCAGAGGACATCGCCCTCTGGAGTGGTGGTGCGAGTCAGGCCGCCCCAAACCTGGTTAGGGTCTTGGCGCCTGAGAAATTCGTGCAGGGTGCGCAGGGCGGCCCCGCTGATTTTTCGGGTGTGGCCAGGAGGGTCATTATGCTTAAGGAAGCTGTGATCGCCATCGTCGAATTCAGTCTCTGGCAGCTTGCTGATGAGGGTTAGCTGAGGACAGGTCGTTTTGGCCTGGAACATTTGCAATAGTGCAGAGACTGTTGAAGGAACTGTCAGATTCAAGCAGGGTTACGACATAATTTAAGGAGAACTTTTTGTCGTGCCTAAAGTATTGGGAAGTGTTTGGTCAATCATGGGCGCGATGCGCTTCATCAAAGGAGCGTGGGCTTGACTACTACCCATCATTATTAAAGTGACTCTACTTCTCTAACTCCCGCTTGTAATGATTACCTTGCAACTTCAACAGCTCGATGTACCGGTGGGGCAACGCTTACTCATTCGCAATGTGGATTGGCGAAAATTTGAGTGCATCTTAGAAGAATTGGGTGAAAGCCGCTCTGCACGTATCGCCTACAGTCTTGGCACATTAGAAATCAGAATGCCTTCTCCAGAACATGAAGTTGACAAAGAGCTCATCGGTGACATCGTCAAAATTTTGCTAGATGAACTCGAAATCGACTGTGAGTGTTTTGGGTCAACCACTTTCAAGCAAGAAGCAATGGCGAGCGGTATTGAGCCTGACCAGTGTTTTTACATTCAAAATCAGGCGCAGATGCGGGGGAAGCGACGCGTGAACCTGGCCGCTGACCCACCACCAGATCTCGCCATTGAGGTCGATGTCACTTCCCGAACTCAGCTCGCCGCCTATGCGGCACTTGGGGTACCTGAGTTGTGGCGCTATGAGAAGAATCAGCTCAGCATCTATACGCTGCAAGCGGGGCAATATCAATCGTCTGTAAGCAGTCCGACCTTTCCCTCATTGCCAACGCTGGATTGGGTCACCGAAGTTTTAGCGCAAAGTATTGAAATGGGTCGGAGTCCGGCCTTAAGAACGTTACGCACAAAGATTCGGCAGATGGGCTGAACGTTTGGGAAGCGAATGTTTTCAGTCCTCAAAGAATAAGTGATATAAACGTTTTCGCAAGACTCGCCAAAGGTCGAATGTCGGGGCCAGCGCAACAAGATACACCTGGAACAGGCACCCAGGAACTCTAAACCGCTGTGGCTTCTCACCCCTCTAACTTGTCCGCTTCCCCCCATCTCGGCACCGGGTTTGCCTATCCGCTCGGGGTCAGCCCTCAGGGCAACCTGCAGGTGAGCCGGGGGGAACAAAGCGTGCGCGAATCGATGTGGCTGATTTTGCGAACTCGACCGGGTGAGCGACTGCGCCGTCCAGAGTTTGGCTGTCGTCTGCAAGAGCTGACCTTTGCCCCGCTCAACCAAAAAACGCTGGTGGAAATGCGGCTGCATGTCGAAGCAGCGCTGAAAACCTGGGAGCGGCGCATCTTCGTTGATGAGGTGCGGGTTGATCCGCAGGCCGAGCTGGGGCGGGTGGATATCACGATCGCCTATCGCCTGCGAGATACCTATAGCGCTGGCAGCTTAGTCTATCCGTTTTATTTGCAGCCGCTGGAAGTGAGCACCGCCCCGTAACCGCCGCGCCGCCTGACTCAAGCCCCCCTCGATTTACCATTAGGAGCCAATGCCGGGTATGGAGTTTGATTTTCTGCCCAATCTGCCCAAATCGAACCTGGACGATCGCACCTTTGAGGATCTGGTCGAAGAGTGTCTGCAGCGCATTCCTCGCTATTGCCCCGAGTGGACGAACCACAACCCCAGCGATCCGGGCATTACCCTGGTGGAACTCTTTTCGTGGCTGACGGATCAAATGCTGGGGCGCTTTAACCAGGTGCCGCGCCGTCAATATGTCGCCTTTTTAGAACTGCTGGGTATTCGCTTGCAGCCGCCCACCCCCGCCCAGGTGGAGGTGACCTTTTACCTCAGCAGTGCCCTACCGCAGCTTTACACGATTCCCGCGGGCATTGAGCTAGCCACCGAACGCATCACTTCCGAAGAGGCGATCGTCTTCACCACCGAAGCCCCCCTCGCCATTGGCTGTCCCCACATTCGCCACGTCTTAACCGCGCCCCAGGCCGAAACCATGCCCCAGAGCCTGCGCGATCGCCTGGCCAATCGCTGGTCAGAGATGGGGGCGGGCGACTGGGGTGGGCCGGAACTTGCCCTGTTTAATGAGCAACCGCAGCCCGGCAACTGTTTTTATCTGGTGTTTGATGAGGCCGATCTGCTGGACGGCAACGCGATCGCCCTCACCGTCAAGGGCCAGCAGGCGACGCCCACCGGCATCAACCCCACCCTGCCGCCCCGCCGCTGGGAAGCGTGGGATGGTGAACAGTGGCAGCCGATTCTCGATCGCGAAGTGGATGACGAAACCCAGGGCTTTAGCTTTAGCGAACTGGCCCGTCAGGGGGGCAATCCGCTGCAGGGGGCTGACGTGCTGCTGCATCTGCCGGTGGAATGGCCCGCTGTGCAGTTCACCACCTATCGCGGTCGCTGGCTGCGCTGCGTCTGTTTACCGGCGGCTGACCAACGCACCCCCTACGAAGCCACCCCGCGCATCACTGGCCTTGCCTGTCGGTCAGTGGGCGGCACCGTGCGCGCCAGTCAGTGCACCCAGATCGAACGCGAGCTGCTGGGCATCAGCACCGGAGAGCCGGGTCAAACCTTTACTCTCGCTTCGACTCCGGTGTTGCCCCGCCAGGCCGACGAACATATCGTCACGGTTGATGCCTTGGGCACCCCCCGCCGCTGGGTCGAGGTCAATGACTTCGCTGATTCGGGGCCGCAAGACCTGCACTACACCCTCGATGCGGGGCAGGGCACGATTCAGTTTGGCCCCCAGGTGCGCGAGGCCAGTTCGCTACAAGCGCAGGTCAGAGCCCAAATGGGAGCCCGATCGCGATCGCTGGCTCTCGCCGCCAGCCAGCCAGAGGCCGCCGCCCTCGAACATCAGTATGGCGCCGTCGCACCGCGCGGCAGTCGCATTTTTATGGCGGCCTATCGTACTGGCGGCGGCATCAAAGGCAATGTGCAGACGGGCACCGTGCGAGTGCTCAAAACCGCCGTGCCCTACGTCACCCAGGTAATTAACCGGCGACCGGCTCGCCACGGTTCTGACGGTGAGACCTTGGATCAGGCGGTGATTCGGGTACCGAAACTGCTGCGCAGCCGCGATCGCGCCGTCACCCCCGAAGATTTTGAAACTCTGACCCTGCAGGCCGGGCAGGGGGCTGTGGCCCGCGCTCGCTGTCTGCCGGTCACCACCGACGGGGCAGGCACAGTGCGGGTGCTAGTGATTCCCCAAGCGGATACGACCACGATTGAGCAGGGGTTAGGGCTGGCCCCGACGGCGCTGAGTTTAGAGCCGCTGCTAGAGCAGCAGATTCTCAGCTACTTGGATGAGCGGCGGCTGTTGGGAGTACAGGTCACCTGCGCCGAACCCGACTATACCGGCGTCTCAGTGCAGGCGGAGCTGTTTTTAGAGCCTGCCTTTAACCATGCCGAAGGGCGCGAAGACGTGCTGCAGCGACTGCGCTTGGCCCTATATCGGCAGTTCAACCCGTTGATTGGCGGCCCCGATGGCGAGGGCTGGCCCTTTGGTCGCCCGGTCTACGTCGCCGATGTGATCGCCCTCTTCCAAGCCTTTCCGCAAATTCGGCAAATTGGCGCAGTGCAGCTGTTTGAGGTGCGCCATCAGGGCGATCGCTGGCAGCGCCTGCCGCCCGCCTCGGTGATTGATCCGGGCAGCGAAGGCACGATTTGTTCTTGGTTTGACCGCCATCTCAACTCGGGGCATTTTCTGAGTTGTTATTAAGATGCCGACGCCCCTTGCTCCGTCTGGGAGATTTTTGATGACCCTAGCCCTCGATCATCCCGCCCTCAGCCTGCGCTTTACCCCCATGGATGTGCCGGTGACACGCCCGTGGGAAGAGCGATCGCCCACGCTGGCGGCCAATCTCCCAGCAGTGGTCAATCCCCTGGTGCTGTATCCGGGGGAACCGACGGAAGCAGCGATTTTGGTGGCGAATGAGAGCGATCGCCCGCTCGATCTATCGGTGGTAGTGGGCGGCGACTTTCCGACCGAGTGGTGTCAGGTGCTGCGATCGCAACCGACCCTGGCGCCGGGCGAAGGGAGCACAGCGATTTTGCTTTTTCAGGTGCCCGCCGACTATTTTGAACGGGCCGTTGCCCCGGCGGAACCAGACGGCCTGCCGCTGGAATACCACGGTCACCTGCGCTGCCTGAGCGCTAATCCAGGCGGCACTGCCCAACTGGTGCGGGCGATCGAATTCACTCTCTACCTGCGCCCCCGCAGCCTCTATCTCGACTTTTTGCCTGACCTGTACCGCGAGGTCGATTTTGTCGGTCGCCTGCTCAAGGTATTTGAAATGGCCTTTGAGCCGGACGTCCGCACCCTCGACGGGCTCTGGGCCTATTTGAATCCGCGCTTGGCCCCGGCGGGAATGCTGCCCTTTTTGGCTCACTGGGTCGGTTGGCCACTCTCGTCGGATCTGAGCCTGGATCAGCAGCGCGATCTGATCGCCCGCGCCCTGGAAATCTATCGCTGGCGAGGTACGCAGCGGGGGCTGCGGCTGTCGCTGCATTTAGCGACGGGTCTGCCGCTCCATACGCCAGATGGGGAGGAACCGGCGATCGCCATTCAAGAAACCTTTGGCTCGGGATTGGTACTGGGCGAAACCCACCTGGGGCCAGAAGCCATTATCGGCGGCACCAAACCCTTTCATTTTCACGTGACGCTGCGGCAGCCCCCTGGGTTCGCTATTGATGAAGCGCTGATTCGCAAAACCATCGAACGGGAAAAACCCGCATTTTGTACCTATGAGCTAGCAATTCTGTCCGCCGCTGTTAGGGTTCCCCCTACCGGGCCAATCGCGACCGTCGCCTAGTGGCCCCTCTAGCTCTCCCGCCCCCGAACTCCCCTGCCCCCTAGCCCCCGGTTCTCCTACTCCCCCGCTCCCTCCACCTCCCCACTCCCTCACCCCCGCTGCCATGACCGGTTTTCTTAGTCCTCATCCCGCCTCTCTCCCGGTTGCCGCGATCGCCCCGCTGCGACGCTTGGCGGTGCGCAACGGTCTGCTGCTGGATGCCGAACGGTGGCAGGTAGCCCACGACTACCATCGGCAGCGTCAAAACCTGCACTATCAGGCTCTGCACCTGCCGGGCATCGTCTGCGGTCTCGAAGTCGCGGTGGGGCCACCGCCCGCTGAGGTCAGCGCCCGCTATCGTGATCAGCGCTGGCTGCAGGTGAGTCCGGGCGTGGCGATCGACGCCCACGGCAATCTGGTCGTGGTCGATCAGCCGGTGTCGGTGCATCTAGCCTCCCTGGCCGAGGCGCAGCCCCACTGGGTCTATCTGGTGGTGCGTCACGTGGATCCCGAAGGCCTGCAGCGATCGCAGCCCACTGAAATCATTGCCGAAACCTTTCGCCTGGACGAAAAGAAGCAGCCCCCCGGCCCCTTAGATATTGAAGTCTGTCGCATTCTGCTGCCCCCCAGTGACGGCCCGCTCTTGCCCGCCGCCGATGTGTTTGCCCCCGATGTGGGCGAGATCGATCTGCGGTATCGCCAGCAGGCGCAGCTGCGGCCCCAGGCGTTGGTCAAAGTCGCCTATGCCCAGACGGCCCTAGCCTCGGAAGATCAGCGGATTCGCCACAGTCTCGAGACGCTGTTGGCTGCCACCCAGGCCCTGTATCCGGCCCTGCAGGGGGAAGCCGACCTGCAGGCGGTTGATTTAGGGACATCCGAGACGGCATCACTCGAAACCGCGCCGCCCGCCCTGGTGGACTGCGACCTGTTTTATCTCACCCACCGCCAGTGTTTGGGGCTGTCACCGCCCGCGATCGCGACGCTGCAGCGACACCTGCATCAGGGGGGCGTACTGCTGGTCGAGCTGCCCAGCCGCGACGGCAATTTTGAAGAGATGCACGCCATCGGACGCGAACTCGACACCGCTGTAGCCGATCTGCAGGGCTCCCAACGCTTTGCCGATCTGCGATCGCAATTAGCCACTGAACAGGTGGCCGTCACCGAGAGTTTAGACAGTCGCCTTGCCGCTACCCAGCAGGCCCTGCTGCTGCATTTGAGCCAGCCGGACTGGACCCCGCCCCCCCTGGCGGCTCCCCCAGAGGATCATCCCCTGCGGCGATCACCCTTCGCGTTTTCACAATGGCCGGTGATTCGCCAGGCACCCCTGCGGCTCTACAGCGGCGGCGGCATCGTGCTGGCCCTGGGCGATTTATCCCTCGCTTGGGCCGCTAGCTCCGAGCTGGCCCTGCCGCGTGACCGGGTGCGTGCCGCCCACGAGCTGGGCATTAATCTGCTGCACTTTGCCTGGCAGCGCCACCACTGGACGCAAATTCAACAGTCCGCGCCAGTCGCCCCGGTTTAAAGGCCGAGTCTCAGCCGCTTTTTCCCCCGCCCTCTATTCTCCACCCTCTGTCCTCAACGCTATGTCTTCGCCGTCCGCTGCTCCGTCTCAATCACCGCTACACCGGGTCAAGCATCGCTTTGGCCTCAAGGTCAAGCTAACCGGCATGATGCTGCTGACCATTAGTGCCATTGCAGCGATCGTCCATATTCCCTGGGTCTATATCTCTCGCCAAAACGTCAAGCAAATGGTCAGCGTCCTCCACGATGAGGCGTTTAAGGGGGCGCAAAACGATGCGGCGGCATTCTTCGATAATGTGTTGGCGATTCAGCACATTATTTTGAGCAGTCTCAACAACGGCCTGATTGATTTAGAAGACCCGGCCGGCCAAGGGCAGCTCTATCTCAATCTGCTGCACGCCCACGAAAACATTACCTGGGTGCAAATCGGTTTCGCCAATGGCGACTTTTTGGGGGCGCAGCGGCGGGCCGATGGGCTCTACAACCTCGACGTCCGGCGGTGGGACGACACCCTGGGACAATTGGCTGAGCCAGGCACTGATCTGGCGGCCCAACAGCGCGATCGCGCCCAGCAGGCCGCAGTCTTTGAACAAACCCAAGCGGCTAACATCAGCCCTGGTCAGCTCGATTGGCAGGTGCGCACCTTTGACTTTGTTGAGGCGGAGGATGCCTGGCAGCAGGTCGATCAAACCCAGCGCGACGAGTTTTACTTTTCTCCTCAGCGCCCCTACTATCAGGCGGCACTGGCGACGCCCGGCGAGTCCGTGTGGACTGATGTGTATCGCTTCCGCACGGGCAATGTGGTGGGACTCGATGCCGCGATCTCCTATGAAGATCCCGAGACGGGCATCCTGCAGGGCGTCGTCAGCATTTCTTTTGGCCTGCGACGGATTTCGGAGTATTTGTCCGATTTGAAGCAGCCGGGCGAGGGCCTCCTCTTCATTGTCGATAGCGCCGGTAATTTAGTGGCGGCCAGCGACCCCGCAGTGCTGGCCAGCACCTTTGAAAGTGAAACCGAGGCCGAATTACTCGCCCTCGCAACCGTCGATAATCCCCTCCTGCAGGTGGTAAATCAGTCCCTGGACGAACACGATGTGGATCTGCAGGAGCTGGTGGATCTGCAGGAGCTGTCACAGTATGACCCCATCACCGGCGAACGGTATTACGTGGCCGTGAGCCCGCTCGGCCGGCTGGACTGGGTAATTGGCAGCATCACGCCGGAAACGGTTTTTTTAGAGCAGATCGATCGCAACCAACAGCGACTGCTCATCATCATTCTGGTGTTGTTGGGGGGCGGCATGATTATCCTCTGGCAGCTGAGCGATCGCCTGCTGATTCGGCCGATTGTGTCGATCAGTAATGCGGCGATCGCGATGGAATCAGGCAACTTTGCCGGCGTTGCCCTGACTGAGACGACTCAGCGCGATGATGAACTCGGGCGCTTGGCAGAGGTATTTCAGAATATGGCGGCGGTGATTGGCGATCGCGAACAGAGTCTGAAGGCCCAGCTCGAAGATCTACGCGACAGCGGCAGTGAGATGGCGGGCAGCCAGCTTGAGGTGGCCTATTATCAGGCTCTGACCGCCCGCGCCACCCAACTCCGGGCCGTGTCCGAACCGGCGGTGACCCCATCGTTTCCCCCCGCTGATTCGTTAAGTGCCTACTATCGGGCGTTAAAAGAGCGGGCAGCGGCGGTGCGGGTGACCCGCATTAGCGGGGGTGAAGTGGAGCAAATGCTGCGCCAGGAAGAGTACCTTGCTACTTTGCCCGATGGCGACCTGCGCGAATTAGCCAGCGGGGCGCAGCGCCAGACCTATGGAGTAGGTGAACTGATTTTCCGAGAAGGCGATGCCGCCGACACCGTCTATGTGCTGGCCGTCGGCACTGTCGAAGTACGCTCCACCAGTGATGACAGCCCGCTGCGGGTGCTGCAGCCAGGGCAGATCTTTGGCGATTTGACCCTGATGCTCGACGTGCCGCGCACCGCCTCCGTGCGCCCGCGCGACCCCACGGTCGTCTTCACCCTTGATGAAGCGTTGTTTAGCCGCATTTTGCGCCACAATCCCCAGGCCCAGCCCGCCGTTGAGGCCAAGCTGATGCAGCATCAAGACGTGTTGGCGGATGCGCAAATCTGGCTGGGCGAAGGGCAATCGCAGCTGGCTGCTGGGGCCACCTGGCGCGACCTCGCCAGTCAACAGCTGCAGCAATGGTGGCGGGGACCGTTAGTGGAACACTCCAGGGCAGACCGGCCATGACGAATAAGATTCTCCGCGAGGTGTGGGACAAATTAGACGATCAGGGGATGACCACCCCCGCCTCCACTGAAAAAAATCTCGACGTCAGCCTCTCGGCCAAAAGCCTGGAGCTGGTGCCGGGGGAAAGCATCGCTGAGCTGGCGATTACCGTGGTCAACCAGAGCGATCGCCGGGCCAGCTTTCAGGTGGAAATTTTAGCGGCGGGTCAAGATCCGCGGGTGACGCTGCGCTGGTATGACCTGTCGCCAGAGGTCAGCAGCGTTAAGCCGCCGGGCGATACCACGCAGTTTCGTGTTGCCCTGGTCGATAGCCCCATTGTTGGATTCTTTGGCTGGGTCAGCCTGACTGTGCGGGTATTTTCGTTGGAACTCAAAACGGAAGAGCGGCAGGTCCTGCGGCTCAAGGTAGTGCCCCCCGCCGGGGCCATCCCCCTGAAGCTGGAACTGTTGACGCCGATCTTGCGCAGTCGGCCCGGTCGCACCACACGGCTGCCGGTGCGTATCTACAACCTGGCACAGCTCACCGTGGGGGCGTTGGTGCGCTGCGAGGGCCTACCGCTCGATTGGTTTGTGCAAGATGCTGAGCAGGCGATCGACCTGTTGCCCCAGCAGTGGACGACAACGGAATTTGCGATTACGCTGCCCGCCCCCGCCGAAGCCCTGGCCGAGGCCCTGCCGCTGCGAGTGCAGGCCGAAGTGCCGGGCAGCGTGCCCGCGATCGCCGAAGGCCGCTTCGAAATTCTGCCGGTGGGGCGGCTGGCCTTTCGGCCCCCAGTGCCGACGCAACAGCGCCTGCCCCGCACTTGGCGACGGCGAGAAATGCCGCTGCCCGCCAGCTATGAGCTGACCTTTGAAAACGCCAGTAATCTAGTGCCCACAGTGACGCTGGCGCTCAATAGCGAAACGGCGGACGACCTGCAGTGGGCTTTAGAGCCCGATGACACGCCCTGGTTGCCGGGTACGGTGCAGGCCAAAACCCTGCAGGTGTGGGCGCGGCGGCCCTGGCTGGGGCGCACCCAGACCCACGTGATTGAGGCTCAGGCGGCTGTCTCGGACGAACGGCTTGGCCCCCCGGTCCCGGCCAGTCGACCCTTGCAGCTGGATGTCGCCCCGGTCGTGCCCGCCTGGCTCGCCCTTTTGGGAGGGCTGGGCCTACTGTGGCTGCTGTGGCTGTTGTCTTGGCTGAATCCGGCCAATGGGCTTTTTGGCCATCAAGCCGCTGTCAATAGCGTGCAGTTTGACGGCTTAGGCGAAACCATTGTCAGCGGTTCTAACGACCAGACGGCGCGGTTTTGGCGCCGCCGGAGCTTTGTCAGACCACTCGAAAATCATGCCCTCGGCCCGGTGGCGACGGCGGATAAGGCCCTGCGGGTGGCGCGCTATCGACCCCTCAACAATGATCAGCTGGCCGTGGGTTTAGAAAATGGCGAAATTCAACTGTGGGATCTGCTGCGCCAGGAGCAATTGCTGGCACTCGCGGCCCCCAATCAGCGCGACGATCGCGTCTTAGATGTGCTTTTCACCCCCCATACCCCAAGCTTGTTGAGCAGCCACGGCAGCGGCGCCGTGTTGCGCTGGGCGTTAGGCCCCGAGGCCGATGTGGCGGGCGACAGTCGCCTCTTGCAGACGGCCCAGTTTGACTTCGCGGCCTACAGCTTGGCGGCAGTCGGCCCCGAGGGCACCATGATTGCCGTGGCTGGCCGCTATAACCGGCTAGAGCTGTGGGATTGGCAAACCGATGAGCGAATGGCGATCGCGGACTTTGCCGGCGGGCAAGACGATTACATCACCAGCTTGGCCACCGCGGCGGCCCACCCCAAATGGCTCGCTGTGGCCGATAACCAGGGGCAAATTACGCTGCTAGATTTGAGCCCCTGCCTCTCGGGCAACGCGGCCTGCCGCACCCTCGATCGCTGGGCTGCCAGTGAGGATGGCCAATCAATTCGGGCGATCGCCCTGACTCGCTCGGGCTGCTATCTCACCAGCGTTGGTGATGATGGGCAGGTCAAACTGTGGCCGCTCTCACAAGGGCGACGGCACGGTCGCTTTGCAGCGGGCAAAACCCTCGCTCGCCTGCCGCAGCCGCTCAACAGTGTAGATATTCGGCTCAAACGCAATCAGCTGTGGCTGGTATCCGGCAGTGACGACAGTCGCGTGCGGGTGCACCGTTCACCCTTGCAGCCCACCGACTGCCGCTGAGGCCGTTAAAACATGGTGAGACTTTGCCCCCCTGCCTCCGACCGCTCCGATAATCATGAAACCCAGTAAACGCTACGCATCCCGAACCCTCAGCAATAAAAAACCCACTCCCTAGCCCCCTGCTCCCTAGCCCCCCTGCTCCCTAGCTTCCCTACCCCCCTACTCCCTTACCCTCCTACTCCCTCGCCCCCTTACCCTCCTGCCCCCGCTGCGATGCCTGTCAACCGCGATCAAAAATTGAACCTGCTGCGCTCTGTCGATTGGGTCGTCAACCCGTCGGGCGAAGTGGCGATCGCCAGTGGCGACACGTTAGAGCTGCGCGTCACGTTGATGAACCAGGGCCATCAGGGGGCCGTTTTTGACGTCTACCTCGATGAAACGGCAGAGCCCGTGCGCCACTGGTGTCGCGAGTCGTTTCAGCGCTTAGCCCTGGACGCGCAACAGTCGGCGGAGGTAGTCTTTCAGCTGGAGGTGCCGCTGCAAACCCTGCCCGACGCCTATGAGTATCTGTTGGTGCTCGATGCGCCCCAGCATTACCCAGAAGAAACGCCGCTGCAGCATCAATCACGCCTGCGAGTGTTGCCGCCCGTGCAGTCGGCGGAGCAGACCAAAGATCCCACCTTTCGCGTCGTGCCGGAGACAACGCCCACTCAGCCCCTGCTGCTGCGGCCCGGTCAGCCCTTAGAGTTTCAGGCGGTTGTTCACAATCGCTCGGATCGGGTCGATCGCTTCCGGCTCACCTGCGCCGACCTGCCCGAATCCTGGTATCGCATTGTCTACCCCGAGGGGCTGCAAAACCTGGGGCAGGTAATCAGTCGCGACAGCTTACTACTCAACCCCGGGGCCGAAGGGCGCATTCTGCTATTGTTGCAGCTGCCTGGCGACGTCCCCGCCGGACAACACCTGCCGACGCTGCGACTCCACACCGCCAACCATCCGGATCTGGTGCTGATCGACGTCGCCTATCTGCAGGTCGCGCCCCACTTTGCCCTTGACTTGCACCTGCGATCGCAACTGAGCCGGGTGCAGACCGGAGCGGGCACCTATGAACTGATACTGGTGAACGGCAGCAACACGCAGCGCTCCCTCACCTTGACGGCTCAGGAAACCGCCGAAAATCCGGTTTGCACCTATGAGTTAGCGACAGCTGACCTGACGCTGGCACCTGGTGCTACGACCACGGTGCCGCTGGCGGTGCAGCCGACGCGGCGCTGGCGGCGGCCTTGGTGGGGCCGGGGGTGGGCCATTCCCTTTTATGTAGAAGCGCAGGACACACTGGCGCTGCGGGCCGATCGTGATCGCGTCGAGGGTGAGCTGCTGTGGGAAGCGCGGCCCTGGTGGCAACGGCTGTTAGCGGTGGCGCTGATTATTGGCGGTCTGACGGCCATGGGCTTGCTGATTTGGCTGGCATTTTTTCGTCCCCCGGCGCGGCTACAGGTGGCGGAGCTGGCCGCCGAGGGGGAGCTGTACGAAGCAGCGCAAAATGACTTTATCCACCTGCGATGGCAAGTCGGGCCACCCAGCGCCATTCGCTCGCTGCAGCTGACGGGGCAGGCACTGTCGGGTGATCGCGACCCGGCCCCGCTGACCTACGATCTGAGCGACGGCCTACCCCCCGAACTGCAAGATATTTGCACGATCACTCGGCGCTGGCTCACCTGTCGCTTTGTGCGCACCGATGCTCGTCAGCCCGGTGACTATCGCTTTGAGCTAACGGCTCTGCCGCGCCAAACCAGCCAAGCGATCGCCACGGCCGAGAGCGAGTCGATCACCATCAACCCACTGCCCGACCCGCAAATTGCCCGGCTGACCAGTCAGCTCATGGCCTGGAAGCCGCGCCCCGACATTGCTACGGCAAACCGCTCGCCGCGATCGGCCTCTCTGGCGAATCCGTTGGCGGCGTTTCCCTGGTTGTTTCAAGGGGCGATCGCGCCGATTAATCTGGCGCAGCTGCCGGATCAGATTTTGGTATTAGCCTGGCAGATTGCCCATCCGGGGCAGCTCACCCAGCTCGAACTCACGGGGCGGGCGGCGGATAGCAGCCGCGATCTGCCCACGCTCACCTGGCCATTGGCGGCCGGACTGCCCGAAGAACTGCAGCCGTTTTGTCAGGTGAGCGATCAACAATTGAGCTGCCAGCGATTTCCTGCGGCGGTGCAGGCGGGTGAATACGTTTTTGAGCTGGCCGCCCGCTATGGCATCACCGCCGATGACCCAGTGGGCACCGTGCTGACGGCAGCGACCGATCCGCTGCAGCTGGTAGCGCCCCCCGCGCCCGAAATCTTGGCCTTCGCCCCCGATCGCTTCACCTATGACGCGGGCACCACTGGCCCGCTACGCCTGGGCTGGACGATCTCCCATCCCGGCCAGCTGCAAACCGTGCGCATTATTGGGCGATCGACCGATGGTCGCGTCAGCGTACCGCCCTTTCAATTCACCTTTAGCGGCGGCATGCCCCCGGCGCTGGCCAATTTTTGTCAGCTCAGTGCGACCCAGCTCACCTGCAGCGGTGTCCCGATCGAGTTTGACCAACCCGGTCAGTATCAGTTTGAGTTAGAAGCTGTGGCGATCGGCACTGGAGGGCAGGCTGCAACCAAGCTGAAGTCAGAACAGATTGATATTGAGGGGAGCACCGCCAATAGTCCCGGCCCGCGGGTGCAGTTCTTTCGTATTGACGGCCAAAACGCGCCGCCCAAATATACCGTCGCCCTCGACCCCAACGCCCCGGCCCGCGATATTCGCCTGGCCTGGAAAGTGACCGGCACAGATTTACAAGTGGAACTCCTGCCTTCCCCCGGCACGGTGCCCGCTGACGCCTTCCTCACCTACGAACTTGGCCCTGGCGAAAAAACGGAAACGCTCACCCTGCGCGTGACTGATGGTGAAGGACGGCAGGTGCAGCGATCGGTCGTCATTGCAACGACGGTGGCTGCCCCTAGCGCTGCTGCTGAGTCTCTTGGTGCGCCCGCTGCAGCGCCATCGCCTGCCCCCGTTAATCTGCCCTCATCCGACCGCGATCGCCTCCGCTACCCAGAGCCCAGTAATCCGAGTCCGACCCAACCGTGAGGCCATAAGGCCATATTCCATTTGGGCTATTCACAAACCGCACCTGTTGGCCGGGCAAATTTGAGGTCGGTAAGGTCGGAGTGTTTGCCGCTTGGGGAAACGACTCCAGGTCATTCTGGATGAACGATGAGCATATAACCAACCGTCTTGGGATTCTGATGTCGAATAAACAATCATGCTGCCAAGAAGCTTCAGCAAGAGGTTGACAGAAACAAATTCTATGAGCAGATTTAAATAGTTCAAATTTTGAACCTTTCGACGACTGAAGCAACGTGGGCAAAGCAGACGAACTGACAAAGTATATTGCCATGCTTGCTGACCTTTTTGAGGTGGCGCAGGCGAGTTCAGGTGAAGCAGTTAGCATCAATAAGCAAGAATGTCGTGTCATCAATATGGTGGGACAGTATCAACCGCTCATGATGCGTGAGATTGCCGAAAGAGCGAAACTCAGTATCACTAACACGACTGGAATTGTCGATAAGTTAGTCAAAAGGAAGTATCTGCGCCGCGATCGCTCCGATGAAGATAGACGCATAGTGAGGATTTTTCTGACATCCGAAGGAGAGAAAATTTATACGATGGAGATTGAGAATTACCGGCGGGTTAGTCAAGCCATTCTGAATGGTTTAGAAGAACCAGAACAACAAGAGATGCTGCGAATGATGCAAAAAGTAGCCGTGCATCTTAATCGTCAGAAAGCTGAACTGTTGAAAAATTTGTAGGGACTATTTTTTTGGGCCATAAAGTTCAAAAAATGAACCTTTCAAAATGTGAGTTTTATGGTCAACCAACCAACACAGGAGAAAACCATGCAGTACTACGTTGGGAAAACTGCTCTGATTACTGGCGCCTCCAGTGGCATCGGAGAATCATTTGCTTATGAATTGGCAGAACGAAAAATGAACCTTGTTCTGAGAGGATGTTTGAGAATTCCTCCGAGGTATCGAATTAGGCTAAGCGCCTCACCATAATCCGAATCATCGCGAGGTAAATGAACGCCTCACTCGTTTCGGGCAAGACCTCATAATCTTTGCTCAAGCGTCGATAGCGGTTAAACCAGCCAAAGGTGCGCTCCACCTTCCACCGCTTTTTCAGCAAGACAAACCCTTGCGCGGCTTCCGGTCGCAGGACGACCCAAATGACCCAGCGCAGCGTGTCAATGGCCCACTGGTATAGCAATCCGCATAAAGGTCTAATCGGTTAAAGTGGTCGAAAGTTTAGAGCA
>ERZ1740060.282-NODE-282-length-37306-cov-4.958793_pt1 | contig 37306 bp, 39 predicted proteins | sample MGYA00581743_ERZ1740060 | MGnify/ENA primary metagenome ERZ1740060 (study PRJEB43018, sample SAMN04849235) | marine metagenome | isolation source: floating plastic debris | place: Pacific Ocean | collected 2008-08-27 | study: EMG produced TPA metagenomics assembly...
TAGGGGTATAGCTCAGCTGGTAGAGCGACGGTCTCCAAAACCGTAGGTCGCGGGTTCGAACCCTGCTGCCCCTGCCAAAATCTCAATAAAAACAATTTATTATCGAGTGCGTTGACGGAGCGATGCGCGACTCTTAGGCTTACACAATAGTTGCACAAAATCACACACAACTTTCAGAAAGCCAGATTCATGGCAAAACACACAATTTTGGGCGGGAAGGTTCATATTTACCGCCGAGAAAACAGTCCGAACTGGCAGTGTTCTTCCTTCTTGGCCGGTCGAAACCGGAGAACATCGACAAAAACTAATAGCTTGTCTCTTGCCAAAGAATTTGCCGAGGATTGGTACCTCGGGCTACGTGGCAAGTTGAGAGATGGCGAACTTCATGGTGAGAAGACATTCGCAGACGCTGCAAAGAAATTTGAGGCTGAATACGAGGTACTGACCGAAGGAGAGCGTAATGAGCGCTGGGTGAAAGACCACTTTCGTCGGATCAAACTTCATCTGATCCCATTCTTTGGCAAGATGGCGCTGTCTTCGATCAGCGCGGGGCAGGTTCAGGAATACAGAATATCGCGCCTTTCTGAAGCAAAGGCTGACGGCACAAAGAAGATCCCGTCGCGTAGTACGCTACACCACGAGACCGTCACGTTAAGACAAGTGCTGAAAACGGCAGTGCGTCATGGTTGGCTATCTGCCGTGCCGGATATCTCGGCCCCGTACAAAGCCTCGGGAAAAGTTGTCCATCGTGCTTGGTTTTCACCCCAAGAGTACAGAACGTTTTACGAAGCGACCCGTGCAAACATTAAAGCGCAGAAGAATAAGCGGCACCGCCACCTTGCTGAGCAACTGCACGACAAGGTATTGTTCATGGCCAACACCGGTATTCGTCCTGACGAAGCCAACTGGCTTGAATACCGGGATGTCGAGATTGTTGAAGATGAAGCCACCGGCGAAACGATCCTCGAAATCGAAGTGCGCGGCAAACGCGGTGTGGGATATTGCAAAAGCACCACCGGTGCTGTTCGACCTTTTCAGAGGATGGTTGAACGCAATCGTGCGGAACCGACCGACCGTCTGTTCCCTGCCGATCACAAAAAGCAGTTCAACCGTATTCTCGAAGAGACAGGCCTGAAGTTCGACCGCCAGGGCAACCGGCGAACTCTCTACTCACTTAGACACAGCTATATTTCATTCCGTTTGCTCGAGGGTGCTGACATTTACCAAATCGCAAAAAACTGTCGGACAAGCGTGGAGATGATCGAGAAGCACTATGCAGTGCACCTTAAGAACAGCCTCGACGCAGCTGCGATCAACGTTAGGAAAGCCAGACCTGCCAAATCCAGAACGGGTTAGGAAGAAAGGAAACGGCTTCTTCTTTTTTTAAAAGTTTCTTGAATATTAGTCTCTTAGTCTTTTTCACTGAGTATTCTTAGTGTCCAATATTCTGACTTCTAGTCGTCCATTTTCGCGACATCTAGATGTCCAATTATTTGACATCTAGCTTGGACGTTTCAGTACTTTTGCCTTGAGGTTTAGCTCATACAGATTTGCGCGACCTTGCCCCAGTCTCTTGATTTTGATGAAGCCCTTCCGTTCGAGTTCCTTCACGTGCGTGTTCACACTCTGTCGCGATATTCCGATGTCTTTTGCCAAGCGATCTTGTCCCGGAAAGCAAAAGTCGTTGTGCCACGCATAGGAGAGTAGGAGGGCATAGACGAGCTTGGCTCCAGATGAGATATCGTCACTTTTCAGAACGGCGTTTGGGACTTGCGTGAAGCCAGAAAGAGTAAGCGCATCACTTCCTTTGATGATGATGTTTCTCTCACGGATTGCGTCGCCAAGGGTCTTCATTCCCATTAGTGAAATTATACACTATCGATTTGGGCATCGTGCTCGTTGGGCACTATATCGTGCCGCTGTCCGTTCTTACCTGCGCTTCTTTCTTGAGCCGTTTCTTTCATCAGCTGAGCTCGGGTTGCTTCGGCGTTAAGGCGAAATGCTTCGATAACGGTTCCGAGCGCTTTATCGGTTTGTCGTCTGTGCTTGAGTTCCTCGCGAAGAAACTCCACCTCCGCGCGCGTTTGCTCAAGCTGCGAACGCAACTCTGCTTCGATCCGCGTACTTTCGGTCTCTTCTGCACGTGTTTGGACGGGTTCCGACCGGTTTGGGTCCGGTTCCGTTATGTGCTCTCTAGCTATTCCCGCCAAAACCTGTGCGTCGTGGTGCGCACCGGTGCGGTCAGGAAATGCTTGCTTCCGGCGCTCAAACTCAAGCTCTTGCTCGATCTTGCGATCCAATGAGCTGACCTCAATCGACCAACGAAAACCATTCTCGGTGTCCTCTCGTCGAACCGAGATATCTCCGTTCTCAGGGCTAATGTAGGAACTAGAAGCCCATTTGCGTATTGTTTTTGGAGTGCGGGATAACCCAAGCTCGCTGCAACGCAGAGCAGCCTCAGAGACTGACAGCCAAATACTTGTACTTTTTTTCGAGGTCTGAACCGGTGGGGAAGGGTACCAACCAATGCGACGCGGCTGCATATACAAAAATAATACCATAAGGTCGCGGAGGCAGGGAAGCCGACCGTCGCTGCACTCACAAACCTAATATGTCTGGAGGAGATATTTCAGCCGAGTTGAAGTGAAAGCTGACCCGTGGTTTTGTCTGTTTCCTCGTTGTGCCAACCGGAGTGAAAGGCGTCGTGAACGCTCTTTTGGTCGGCGTTTGTAATGATGATCGGGTCATAAAGTGTTGCTATGAAAGGCGCGGCAAGTTCTCGCTGTATTGCAGCGTCGTAACTGCTTTGTTTTACAGCTGAATTTTTGCTCGACTTCACCACCGCCGTAACTTGCGAGAAACCTAGGCTAGAACCAGATTTCGCGTTGACCAAGCTTTCGAAGTGTAACGCCTCGCATGTAGAGGTAAGCGCCAGAGGTTGATCCGACCTGCAAACCAAGGCGAAGTGCTTCGATTTCCCGTTTGCAAATCTGCTAGTTACAATAGACGCCGACGGCAGATCGAAAGGAGCTCCGGTTGGAGTGGTCGCTCGACGCCAAACGGCGACTTGTCCAGGGCTTTGATCGACTGCCCGTGGCTTCGACTTGATTGGACTAAACGCGACCATTGGGGTCTTCCCAGAGCGTAGCAGTGTAGGTAGCGAAGGAGCTATGTTGTTACCTATCCCCCAAAGAAACACCCCTTCGTTGGCACGGCGCTCAAGTTCTTTTCTCTCAATGATTTCTTCAATTCGCTGCCCTGCCTCGGTTCCAAATCGCGTCCATACGAATACTTCTGGCAGTGGCATCAACTTCTCCCTTGGCTCACCCAAATATTCATGCATATTCATTTTCATGCAAGATGTTTCTCTTCAACTGCGATCCGTCGCCGAAAAGAGGCGGCTAAATCAGTCAGAGCTGGCATCGCTAGTTGGTGTCAGTCAACCTACTATATCAAGGATCATGAGTAAGCCTGTGATTAAGCGGGGACCCGCCTACTTAAGAGTCCTTAGCTTCCTGGAAGAGGCCGCACACGACGATTCTGAATATACAAGTATTCATAATGCTTCGGAAATGCTTGCTCGACACTTCGAGAACTTAACTCCAGAGAACGACCAAGAAGCGGAAGCGATAGACAAGTTGTTATCAGCGATTGCAAACTATGCCGAAGTCAGAGGTAGAGCGGCCAAGTGAAAACGGACTCGCAGGCATTTAGGGAAGAACTTCAAGGGCTCGGTATTTCGAAGGAAGCTCTAGAAGCAGTGTGGCCAAAGTGGTGGAGTGATGAAGCCGATGGCTCGGTTTCCGCTCAGGCAGAAATGCGGTTTTCTGTGGCCAGAAGACTTGGCCTATCTCCAAAGTCAGTGATTGGAGAGCACCAGCCAGAATTCGTCTGGCGTCATGACGCGAAGTTCAAAGGTCTATCCGTTTATGGTGGTGACGAGGAAGCGGCGCTGACATCGTTCGGAATAGCGTTTGGGCGTCATCTCGAAAAAGGAGTCATCAAACCTTCGAAAATGCCAGAAGAACTCTCGGATGCGACAGGCGTCCGCAACGCTGTCTTAGGTCGCTCTTCTTTTGTCTCGTTGCCTGACGTCTGCGCAGTTTGTTGGGGATTTGGCATCCCAGTGGTGCACCTACGGGTCTTTCCTTTATCAGCGAAGAATATGGTGGCGATGGCAGTTAAAACAATTGAAGGCTTTGCGATACTTGTCGGGAAGGACTCTCGGTTCCCAGCCCCTACGGCATTCCACGTCGCTCACGAGTTAGGACACATTGCTGCAGGACATCTGAAAGAGGTGAGTGCTCTTGTGGATCTCGAAGAGACGATCGAAAAGCCGGAAAAGGACGACGAGGAGGTCGAAGCCGACGAGTACGCGCTGGAACTACTGACCGGTCAACGAAATCCAAATCTTCAGTTCGACAAACCACCCAAGAACGGTCTGGAGTTGGCCAATGCTGTTGTCAAAGCTGCTTCAGATCGACGGATTGAACCTGGAACACTTGCACTTTGCTATGGCTATCAAAGCAATGATTGGAAGAACGCATACGCCGCACTCAATCACATTTACGACTCAAAGCACGACGTCTGGCGATTTCTTAACCTGACCGCCTCGAAACAGCTGGATTGGTCGGAGTATAGAGAAGATGAAGCTTCTTACATCAAAGCAGTCATGGGGGCGGTCGACGTTGCTTAACTCGGTTGTCGACAATGATATTGTTGAGAAGTTTTGTCGCTGGAACAGTTCGGGTGCTATCGCTGATTGCCTTCGGATTAGGATGTCCAGGATTGGGTATTTGGGTTCGCTACGATTTGTTATTGGCAAGAGGCTCGCCGAAAGCGGCAATGCTGAAGCCTTGGATGACATTGAAGTCTTCCTGCACGCTGCGTCAGAATTGGTTCCCAGCGAGGCAGAGCTAGCTCTAGCGGCAACTTTCCAAGAAATTCCACTGCCGAAGGGCCTCACACTTGATGAGGGCGAAAGTATATTGTTTTCGGCAGCTGTCCTGCGTGCACTCAATAGCGTTCTAACCGGCGACAAGCGAGCCATTTGCTGTTGCGCAGAAATGACAACGAGCGTCGATGAGGTTGGGGTACTAAAAGGTCGCTTGATAAGTCTGGAGCAATTACTGGGAACCTTGATCCAAATTCTTGGTCAAGACGAAGTCAGGAAACGAGTGTGCTCAGACAAAACCGCAGACAAGACAGCGGCAATTTGCTTTTCGTGTGGAGCCGAAAGCTTAGTCGAAGGCAGTGCAATGCAGGCCCTGAAAAGTTACCAATCTGACCTTACTTCAAAGTCGGAAGGGTTCAGTTCCAAAACCCTAAGCTGCTGTTCTTAGAAAAACCGCGTAGGGATCGATTAGTTCTGCGGTTAGGCCGATCTTTATCACCTTCTCTTGGTTTGGATCGTTGAGCAATTTTGGATCGGTTCTAACGTTCAGGCAGGCTTTGTCGACCCGGCCACGCACATACTGGCTTCCGAGGCGTCCTGCGCTTCGGCCCACCGCAACCTCCGTCGCAGATAGTGGGAGCTCAAATTTGGCCATTTGAAGGTCCTTGATAAGCAGAGCAAATCTTGAACCAACAGCATGGATTCCAGCCGGAACTTTCTGCCAAATGCCGCCATCAACAGAATATTCGTCAGCTCTAATGGGCTCTGCGAAGTGATTGGAAACCATTGGCTCCATGCAGAGAATTATGGGTTCACCATTCTCAGCATGTTCTTCGGCAAATGGTTGAACCATGGTTGTCGGGTGACAGGTGTTCCCGCCGTAGCCCCAAAGCGCAAAGCCCTCGTCCTCGATCTCTTGCTGTTTCCGACCGATTATGTCTTCCAGTTCCTCGTTGGCATGAGTGCCAACTTTCATGAAAAGAAGACCCGCTCCCGGCTTCAAAATCTCAGTCATCCTGGTCCTCCAAAAATTGTAGCTTGTACTCGTTGTCTTGCGCTTGCCCGTAGTTGAGAGACTTTAGTTCTCGGACATACTTGGCGCGAGGCGCCTTCGAGCGTCCATAGAAGTTTTCAAGACGGTTTTGATCAGTCACAGCTATGCTGTTCCTGCTTCTTTCGTTCTGGGGCCGCGCTCGAAAAAGAAGGTTGCAAGACCTGAGGTCGGGAGCATCATCTAGGTGGTACAAATGCAGTTCCGGCTGCATCCGCGCTACGAAGAAGCCTCTCCTAGCAGCGTGTGTTTGAACTTTGGCCAGAACCTCTTGCGACCAGTTAATCTCCTTGTCATCTGCTATTACCACAAGCCCTTCACCCTGGCCACAAACTGCCTCCACCCCGCGGTCAACAAACACGTTGATACTCACACCGTCGTTGTACTGGCCCCAAGGCGGGTTAGTGTAGAAGCAGTCGAACTCCACCAGATCTTTGGGCAATGCGTCCAGAGCGTTGTACAGCCTAGCGTCGAGACTCTCCAAGCGCTCTTTGTCTGCGAAGCGCTTAACTGCGTTTACTATCCTCTCATCGAAATCGAGCACCATGACTTTGGAAGGCCCATACCCAAAGACGTCTCGGTTTTTCAAATATGCAACGCAAACGCTGATCGCGTCCCCATCGCCAACAAAGACGAGGCGCTTGTCATTTGCCCAGCGAGCCACAAACTCGCTTTGGATGACCATATCGCCTGCCTTCATATAAATCTGATCAAACTGCCGGATAGGCCTTGGTCGATTTTGGATCACATCCGAAACTGCGTTCATTGCGTCGCGAAGATCGATCTCTGGCATAATTGGGCTATTCCAATACGTAAAGCACTATCCTCCAAACATGGGAGGCGGAGGCGGCCAATTCAACCGATTAGGTTCCAGACCGTCCAGCGCCTATCTTTACTCGCCGTCCGTCGCGCAATAATTAGGCGACACTGTCCTCGGCGTATCGAATGATCCTTGCGAGCGTAAAACGACGCAAATACGACTTCAATTAGGGCAGCCTTTGTAGTCTGATAACCTGTGGGAATCTATGCACCTCGCGGAGGGGAGTTGGAGGTATTACAAATAAAAAGCAATATAATGAGCTCGAAAAATCTATGATTGAGAGCGCAATCCTTGGGGAACTGTTCGATGGTAAAGGTCGAACAGTAAACGCTTCGTTTTTGCAGGACCTTCTTTTAGATAAGCTCCCGGAAGCAGATGTTCACCCTCTTGGACCACGTGCCAAAAATTTGCGAATTGAGGGTGATTTAAACATTTCTGGCCAGACTTTGAAATGTCCGATTGTTTTCCGCCACTGTGTTTTTGAGGAGGAACTTAAGGCTGAAGGTTTGATTTGTCGCGAGTTTGACCTGAGAGGATCGACACTGAAAAAGGGTCTGGATGCACCAGCTCTACAAGTAAGTGAGTCACTTCTTCTTGCAGCTGGCGATTCTGATGAAAATGCTAGCGATGTCAGACCATTCGTAAGCATGGCGAAAATTTCGTTACTCGACGCCAATGTAAAAGGAGTAGTTTCACTAAAAGGTGCTTGTCTAAAGCTTTCTAAAGAAGACCAAAGCCGACAGTGCTTGGTAGCTGACCGTATTCATGTTGAAGGGTCAGTGTTCCTAAATGCTTTCTTTGATGAAACTGGTAAATTTCATAATGAGAGACCGAGATTTAGTGCTTTTGGAGCTGTTTTTTTTAGAAATGCTAAAATTGGTGGCAATGTACATTGCGACGGTGGCCATTTCGCAGCCGACTTTGATCCTGAAACCAAAGATGAAAAGGGTTTATGCACTGCACAAGCAGGTGCTCCCGAAGTTCCAAAATGCGAAGCTCCAGGCTATTGGATTACGCTTTGGAGAATGATACGTGCATTAGCGATGCGACCTAGGAAGCGTCAAGAACCGGTGTCCGCGGACGTCCCTGAGCCTCCTACTGCGCTAAACTTTTCAGGATCGAAGATTGAAGGATCACTTCGTTTATGCGCATTTACAGTAAAGCAGAGGGAAGTTGCCAGTGCTTTTCAGGCGCATGGTGTTGTTAACTTAAGTCACGTTCATATCAAAAATGATTTAGACCTCAGCGGCGCTATATTCGATTTGAGGGGACACGAAGGTCTGAAAATGCGCGCAACAAGAATTGACGGCCGTGCCGCCGTGCGTTTTGGAACCAAGATAAACACTAATGCCGATCTTCGAGGCTGTCGCTTGGAAGTCTATTATCAAACAGCAAGCAGAGACGATATCACTAAACACAGTTCGCTTCCAGACTTCGTACGGCTGAACGGCCTCTATGTAGAACGTTTGGATATCCGATCAGAGCACAGCGATGCCCCGCGAAATCCCGCACCGATCCTGAATGCACTTTTGGAGAGCTCGGCGCGTTATGGGTTTGAACCTTCTGTACACGAGCGCTTTGTCCTCCTTCTGAGATCTTGCGGCTATCCAGCGGATGCCAATAGTTTAGCAGTGAAACTACAAAGAGAGAACCGCCAAAAAAGTTGGAGAGCAACTGCTTCGACAATAGAAACAATAATTAGACGAGACGGAATACTAGAAGCAAATTCAAATTATAAGAGTGGCTTAGAACTTTGGCTAGGTGCGGTTATCCGTTTCTGCGGCGCGTTCGTGCGAGATCTTATCAGCCGCATCTTTGATTTAACGATGGGATTTGGCTATCGATGGTTTAATTTTGTCGTAATGCTAGCCTTCGTAATTGGCCTTGGCACCTGCGTGTCGGATAGAGCTTATGATGCAGGCCTGATCGTTCCGAATGACCCGTTTGTAATCAGATCAGAAACTTGGCGGAATTGTGTAGCCGAAGAAATAATGGTCGACGATAAAGCGGCGCGTGTAAGCGCTACACATTGTTACACTGGTGAACTTCGTGGAGCGCAAGCGGTCGAGCTGGCGTTGGCGAATAATGGGTCCAAGACTTCCGGTCACGATGCCATCCCGCTTGGCGAAGACTATCTGCGTTTTGACCCTCTGCTCTACACGCTTGACGTATTCGTGCCACTTGTTTCTCTTGGACAAGAGAGAGCGTGGCGGCCAAGTACAGCCTCTAGATCAACGGCCAGGCAGCAATTTAGCATTCGCGCCGTTGGGCTATTGGGACTATTTGGATGGGTTTCTACCATTATATTAGCGGCAGGTTTGGCGAACGTTTTCAGAAAGTGACGCTATAACGATATCCCAGTTGCTCAATACGTGAATATCAAGCTGACTTACAGGCCTGCTTGGAATTGTGTTTTGCGATTGAGCATTTTCAGCGCAGCTTTTTTGAACTGTTGATGGAAATCGATGAGACAACTCTTTGCATCGGTATATCAACAGTTTATGATAAATTTGTTCATCCGTACGCCGCGTGTATCCGCGATGCGGAGTGCAAGCGCAGCATCTGGATCGGTGAGTGAACGGCAGTTAAGGGCCAATAGTAAACTCAATTCAAGGCACTATGCGCGTGAGATCGTTTGCTTACTGACACCAAAGAGTCTAGCTATTTCGCCAAGCGATCTTTGCTCTTCGTCACGCATGCGGCGAACGGCTTCCTTCTGCTCTGAGTTTAGCGACGGACGCCGCCCACCAATGCGACCTCGCTTTCTGGCCGCTTCAAGACCTTCTCTAGTGCGTTCAACAATTCGCTCTCTCTCGAATTCGGCAATCGAGCCAAATACATGGAAAATCAGTCTTCCCGACGGAGTCGTTGTATCTATGTCTTCTCCCAAACTCCTGAAGCCAGCGCCTTTTTCGCGAATAGTCTCCACAATATCGATGAGGTCGCGTAAGGACCTTGCCAGCCGATCATACTTTGTGACGATAACTACATCACCAGTTCGCAGATGTTCGAGTAGCCGAGTCAGTTCTTCGCGTTGCTTTGTCTTCCCAGTCTTCTTTTCTTTAAATACTCTTTCTGCGCCTGCTTGTCGAAGCGCGTCAATTTGCGCATCCAGCGTTTGGTCGTCAGTCGAAACGCGTGCATAGCCTAAGATCATGTGAGAATTGTACCATAAATCGTTCCAAAACTGAGAAGTTGAGGAACGGGTATTAGGAATGAGATTTCGCTTTTCTTACATGCAGTCCTCAAAGCGTTCCAGAAACGACCGTTTTTGCCAGTCAAGCGCTCAGATCAAGTAATTGGAAAATATCAATCGCTCGACGCTTCCGGAGCTTGTAAAGCTCATCGAGAAGCTCCTTGCGGGTGCTTTTCATCGGAAATCCGTCTCCTGCGCCTGCGAACAGCATTTTCGGGAAGACGCACGCACTTGCTGCGATCTATCCAGCTTCCAGGTTCAACAATGGGGGGCAGTTGATCGCGAACACTTGGGGAACTCTACTCGAATGTCAGGCGACACTTGTTCGGACCCAGTATGTAGAGGCAGCTAACCCCGATTGTGGGGGAGACCTGATCTAAGACACTAATGCCCCGATCTATGACGAGTGCCGACGTCCTGATCACGGCATTGCAAGCTTCAAATGACCCAGGTAGTACTATATCTGTCATTCAGCGATGCGTAACTCATCGCCAGCTTAACATAATGATCTGTGGATGCCCCGTTTACTGTGAGTGAAATCAAGGACTTGGAGCGCCTGATCGGATGATCGGATGATCGATGAGGCACATCGTGAAGTATACGCTGGTTCAACGACTTCAGGCACTTTTTCTGTGCTGTATAGCTAACACAGCCGTCGCTGGAACGGCGCAAGAATCTTGGTCAGATCCTAATTTCGCTTTTTGCGAAGGCATGGGGGCAAGTGCGAGCGGTCGCGTCAACGCCTATGCAGAGTATACTGTTGCCGGAACACCAGTGACTATCACCTCACTAAGCTTCAAGACCTCAGGGCATGGCTTCGACCATATCGCAACAGGTCGCGTAAACTATACAGACAACACTGGAGCCTTGCGAACGATCTTAATGCAGCATCCTTGGTTTGACGTAATTGGCGTCAACGGAACAGGCGATGTATTGTACCTTCCCAAAAACCAAACATCATCGCGTGGTCCCGGTCCTTGGGAGCAAATGACGATACAAGTCTACGAGAAAACACCATTGGAAATATCGCTCACCTTACTGTTTTCTGCAGACGGGGGCAATTGCCCGACGACATTTTCGGCTTCATGGCAGCTTCCCTAACCACAATTTCTCCGACTCTATTCCCAAGATATGCTGTCTATTTTGAACTTGCGAAGTCTCCAACTAATTTATCCTAAAGAATTTTTCATAATCGAAGTTGATGATAGCCAAACTTCTTTACAGTTGAGCATTGAGACCATGCGGTTCAGCACAATTTGATTGCCATTCGTACTTCGTTACAACGTATCCCAGATTGGGTGCGCGATTGAAAGCATCAACAATGGGGTGCGAATTAATCGTCCGAGTAGCCGTGCGATATATGCCGGCACTCTTTGAACACCGGGCGATCGTAGTCAAGTTCGGACAACACACCACACACTTCATTAGGGGCGTCAATATACTGAGTACGCTCGGCTTCGAGTAGGCAAATCGCATTCGGGACGCGTAACCCGCCGGAAAAGCATTGACTAGTTTTACTTCTACCTCCGTAAGTGATTTTACCAGCTCGCCAACTCTGATCGAACCCCTTCAAAGGTGCAGAGTTACTTTTTTCGAGAAACTCATGATATTCGTTGCAATTTCTCGTTCCATGCTCGGGATGAGTCGATATTTGGAAGGAATTGTCGCTTTCACCACACACATCAACTATCATCTCGAAGCTTCTTGTTTCCACAACCTCAACGCCGTTCTCAGGTGTCCGACAGGATTGTATTACTGCTTTTTCTTCATATTTTTCCACACCGCAGACCTCTGTTCTAGCTAGCCTATACTGCGCCTGCCGCCGACTGGGCAGCTTAACCGAAGATAGGCTTAGTTCGCCTAGTTCAGAAAACGCGCACTTAGCAGTATCGGTCGGAAAATCCCTGCAAAGACTCGCATTTAATCTTATTTTATTAAGTGCTTCAGTTATTTGTCTGTCGTATTTAGATATCTCTTCAAGGTCGAAGCTGGGGAACTGTTCTGTATTTCCCAAAATGTAAGCAAGGTCATCCCTAAGATCGAGAGCCATATCAAACTGTACCGCGAGCTCTTCCATCACTTCGATTGAAGAAGTCACGTTAACTGGTTCTAGAACTGCTGCGTCGAGTAGATTGGCATATTCTTTGGTAGTTACGGTTATCGCAAACGGCTCAGCATTATCTCCTAGCACAATTGTTGGGAACTTCCGAATATACTCCTTTACCGAGTCTGGATTGGCTTCTGGAAACTCTCCGGTTCCTCCAATCCTACTGTATTCTACAGTTCCGTTATGTTGTTCGTATAGTTCAGACGAGCGTCTATTCATTTCAACGTTTCCACTCGCCGCGGAATATGCAGCCTTGAAAGAGCTACGAAGTTCGGACATCTCTGATTCAGATGAGGTATCAAGTTTAATAAGCGCAACAAACTCGCCTCCGACGGTCCTTGCGCTCACAAAGCTGTCACCGCACGCCTTGTGAAATGCTTCTGGATTTGTTGCTAGCAAAGTAGCTGCATCTTCCTTTAGCCTGATGCCCGATATTACTTCAGTCTGTTGAATTGCAGAAACTCGTGCGGCTAAATAATACGTCTGCCTATCAAAGCTGTACTCGCTATGGTAACTTGACTTGGCACTGCCGGAGAATGCTCCGAAGCCAAATGATCCCGCGGCGGTGATACCTAAGGTGCGGCGCAGCTCATTTCGAGTTCGAATTTCAGAAAACTCCTGCACTCCTGCTCCTCCAGATGTACCGGAAAGAGTTTCTATTTTTTCGAACTCGATACAGTCAGACCTTGGATCGCTAGTGACACTATCGTATCCTCGACCAAGCAACAGGTCCGACCCCTCACGTGGCACTAGAATGACTTCACCCACCGCTGCGCGAGAGAATACAAGCATTAGTACAAGCGCTAAATTTGAAACTCTGGCCATGTGATATCAACCTCTCCAATACCATTTTCCATTTTATGGCGGAAGATTATCAGAATTGGGATTAAGTCCTGTTGCAACCGAGTAGACGCGCCATCTTTCGTGCGAGCACACTAGCATGCCATGATTTCCTATCTGTTAACTCACTGTTTTCTAGTAGGAGTCGCGGTTGAGCGCAGCGCGCTTCCTGATTGCCTTGGTTAGCATCGTTTCATGCACCGTCTGTCCGACGGCTTCGTAATCAATTTTGTTCATCGAGTACCCATAAATCTGTCTTGAAATCTGTCGGGAGATTACAAAACCAAGGTTGTGGTTGTCCAGTCCACTACAGGTTAAAGAGGAAATTCACATGATAAATCTTATCAGTCATTTTTCTCTGACGGAAAGTCAGCCAGACTCTTCTCTTCATGCCGCACCATACGCTAGGTTCTGACAGGGGTTTTTTGGCCTCGGCAACAACGACCGTTTTTGACACACGCGTTGCGATTTCGCACAGCTCTTGGTCGCTACGTGATCGATCGGCGAACGTCGGTCCCGAGTCCAAAGTCCCGAATACTGTAGTTTGTATGAACTGATGCGAAAGTGCCAAGACTACACTTCGACTAACCGCTGACTGCAAAAAAAACACGGCTCAAAATCCAAAGGCGGACCAAAACAATTGGAGTAGCTTGAAGCGACTTGCCCGTTGTATTGTTAATCCAGAATCAGCTGCTAGCTTCTCAGTCAAGTGTCTAGCAAAAGCGGACTTGCTCTCAGTGTAATAGCCTAGCCGTTGGCCACAGAAGCGACATCAAGACCCAAATCAGAAGATAACTTCTGGTTTGATGCGTTACTTGAATTTGTCAAAGACTGCAGGGAAACAACAATTATGAAGAAGCTCTCCTTTTCACTTCTATCTGTCTCTATTTTATTGATTTCAAACAGTTTCGCAATATTCTCAACCGCTTCTTCAGCGATCTCACAGGAATTGACTGAAGAGCAAGCGTTTGTGGTAAGGGCACACGCGGAGCCTAATATCAAAATGGCACGGCTCTCCTTGGGGGCAAGAGAACTCGCTGAATATAGTAGTAAACTTTATCAAGCAAAGGAATACCGTGAGAACTTGAGCAGAGAAACAATAATACCCACCCCTCCAGAAATAATTGAATTGTCATATGAAATACCAAGCGGGTCTGAAGCAACCAATACAACCTTTGCAGACTGGAGGAGAAAAAAGCTTAGTGAAAAGACTTCCGAGATTGTACTCGAACACGTTTCAGGAAAGTCAGTGTATGATATGATCGTTGGTCCGGTTGATCGACAGTCCGTGTATCATCCTCAGTTTGTTCAATCTGTTTTGGAAACTCTACCGAGTGTGTCGATCGGTGATGGAATGTCGTTAAGTCCAGCAGGTCTGGCTAACCCATTATTCTTCACACCAGGCAAAAGACCGTTGAGTCCTAGCGAGGTTTGGAGTGCAAAGAATGAAGGTTATGCAATGATCCATCAAATTGTGACTTCCGATCCGCTCTTAGCAGCGGAGATAAGCTCGTTAGCTTCCCAACTGGAAATTGGCTTCGATCCGGCAACATCACAAAAGAATTCTGCGGTCGTCGTAATTGCACAGGCCCGAGCGGAAAGGCTAAGTTCGTTTGACGCCGTTCAGACCGAAATCAAATTACTGGATGAGCAAGTAGAAGGTTTTCGTAAAAAATATACTGAGGAAGTTAAACGTCAACGTCGAGCCAGTGAAATAGCACAAAAAAAAGCACAATTCGACAAGGATCACGCAGAAGTAATGGGTGGTTTTCAAGTGGTAGCAGCCGTTGGATACTTTAGTGAAGATCCAGATATAAAGAATGCTGCGGACTTTATGGTTGATGTTGGAACTTTAACTTCAATGGTGCTCAAACTAAACTCTCCAGGGATGGATGATATGCCGTGGGCAACCGCCGGAGGGTATGCTGGACTTGCCATGGCAGCAGCGCAGGTCTTCTCTGGCTCAAAGAAGTCCGAATTCCAAGTAACAATGGAGATGTTTCAACAAGTGTTTGAGATGCTCAATTCAATTCGCGCGGAGATGCATGAAAGATTTGATCTAATAGACAAACAACTCTCTGACTTGCTTCAGTTGTCATATACTAGTTTTGCAAATATTCGCAGAGGGCAGAAATTGAACTCTGAAATTCTTGAGTCAGTCATGGATCAAACCTGGAAAAACTATCAGTTTTTGATACTCGACAAATTAGAGAGAGCTCAATCCGAACTCAATAGATTTGAAAGTGATTGTCTGAACTTACAGAATGCAATCGTTCCAGAATATTGGTTTCTAGATACGAGAGGTTTTATAAATTGCACTAAGAGCTTTGAATGGTTGTATGAAGAAGTTTCTCAACTTATGAACAGCGAGTTGCCTGCGTATCAAGTTGATAGTTTGGCTTCAAGTCCCACGGCTGTTATTCCGTTTTCTTGGCACTATCTTGCAATTGGAGAGCAACTGAATGCGGGTTTCACCGATAGCTTAGTGATACCAGAGAGATGGCTTGCTTTAACAACTTATTTCACTCGGCTGATTGAGGACAATCCGAGTTCTGCAATTGTAATATCCAACTCAATTCCAACAAGACTAGTTGAAGATGGAATTAACATTTTGGAGTTTAGAAAAAAACTTCTTCTTGATCAAGTAGAAGACAGTTTGTTCCAATTTCGACCTGGTATAATCGCAGCTGTGCTTGACGAATACTCCAGAGCTGTTGAGAATCTTGTTTCTCTTGTGGGGACGGAAATCCAAGAGGTACGAAATGAAATTGCTTATGCACCAGAATACAGGGTTGGTATAAAGTTTAGCCAACCGTTTGGTGCTAATCTACCCGATTTTCGTGGTGATAATCAAACAATAGTAGCTTGCGATGGAGTGAACAAACGACTTATCCGTCTGAACGAAGGTAGAATGAACAATCCTAGACGGCAGCAAGATTTTAAAAGCCGGTTTAGGTGGGGGCGCGACAACAACAAGAAGTGGTATGATGATCTGCCATTGCCTGCTGACTTCGCGGTTATAGCAACAGAAGGTGATCTTCTGAATCAAGCTTTCTGGGCGGCAAATGTGGGCGGACCCAATGTTAAACTCAAGGTTTGTTTTGAAAAGTTCGATGTAACGGATGTTCTGTTCTACAATAGTCTTAGCGGCACAAGAAAGAAGCTAACACATGTGGCCAGCTTGTTCACTGAAATTGATGTTTACTATGACCTTCTTTTACATGTTTCAATACAGAAGGGCCAAGAAGTCATCCCGGTAGCCGACATCGCACTGAAGGGTTCGTTGGATAGAGTGGCTTTGGGTAGCTCTGACAGGCAAATCTACAAAAAAACCTGGCGAGAGCTTCCGCAGTGGATATGGGCAACACGAGCTCGTGGGAGGCATTCAACTGGCCCAATTAACTCTAGGTGGAAAAATCTCGTTGATACAAATGTTGCAGTTGTTGAAAAGTACTATTCCGAATCCGAAGCTGCAATTCAAAAAATACTATTAGTTCGAAAAAATCATATTCGCTCTAAAGTGTCTGAGAGATTTGTTGGTCCAAGTGTCATCCATGACTCGGTAAAAGATGTCGAAAGTGCACTGAATTTGCTTCGTGTTGCGTTTTTTATAGGAGTTGATGACTCCACTGACGAATTATTGGACGCTTTGAAATTCTTATCAGTTTCCGCGGAGAAGAGGTTGCCAGGCGGCTTGGACATATTAGACAACATGCTATTCTATGAGGAACCACAAGGTAATTCGGAAGCAAAAATACAAGACAGGATTGAGCAGTTCAACCAAGCACTTCAATCGTTGAATGGTACAAAGGCTTTGCGGCCGTCTGAGGATCCTACGTCGATTTTGAATGCTATTTCGAACCTACAAATCCAGGTAGATCAGGTTAGTAAACGGCAACAAGCGGCCAGATAGAAAATGTGCGCTGCGCTTATCTGTTAACTGCTTCATTTGGTCGAGTATGACGTCGGAACTTCTCAGTCCTTGAGTTCGATACTGGATTTGAATGTAATCTAGAGGCTGGCTGCTAGAACGCCGCGCGGTTGAAGCTGTACTAACCCAATAGAGAGATATAGAGTCTACCTGTGTCGTTGAACGTAATTCTGTCTTCATTGAGTCTTGCTGTAGCCCTTGGGCTGGCTGTGTACGGATTTCCTCGCATATCAGAGGCCGAGCGTTACACGAGAGCGCCAGGCGAACTTGAAGTTTTCAAAAAAACACTTTGGTGTCGCAGTTGTGTACCTTCTACTGAGTTCTCACTTTCGCCCAATGAAACGATAGCTGTTCCAGCGCTATACATCACCCGAAACCGGGAATGGTGCCTAAGTTGGCAGTCAGACAGAGGGGAAAATTTTACCGATGTTGTAGTCACACAACGTGTCAATGGAAATGTATTTCGTAAAACAAGGAGCCGCCCTTGCGCCTCCAGTGGCGAATTAGAAGTGGTATTCATCAATGGCCCGCTAGACCAGGTGATTAGATACTACTTCATCAGCACAGGTACCTTTTACACTGGTCAGAAAGGCAACGATATCTGTCCGGCGTGTGGGGAGATTCCAGCGTTTACTGAGGTCTCATCTCCTACTCATGTCAAAGAACGTGGGCAGGTGGCACTCGCAGGTGCTACGGTCTTCGGCATTGGTGCAGTTGTGTCGTTCTTTGGTTTAGCTGCAATCACTGGGTTTCTATACAACCTTGGTCGCAATCTCCTACCCTCCTGGCGGGGTCACCGCGTGAGAACAGCCTTTGCTGAAGCAAAAGCAACCGGTGAGGCGTTTGATACAGAAGCCACCCACGTCTACAATGATGATGCAGAGAGTATCTTCCGTCAGTACCAAGACACTGACGATATGCGCGAGGTTACCGAAAGAATCCGCCAGGAAACGGAACGCATCAAGGGTGAGATAGAGAAGATCCTAAAAGAGAAACAGGATGCCGCCACCAAACGTCAGCGGCTTGATGATGAGTACGAAATTGCCCTGAAAAACCTGAAGGACATTCAGGATAGGATTGATCGTGAAGATCCATGAATATTGTTATCGGCGAACTAGTCCTCTCCGTCATTTGCCTATTTGTCGTGTACAAAATTGTACAAAATTGTTATGTTACTCGGCGGCAAACTGGGCGGCGAAAAAAAGACTGACACACAGGCAGAAGCCACCCCAAAACAAGCCCAGAGAGACCACGGCCGCAGCCAACAAAGTGGCCCTGCCAAACGGGAGAGACCGCGCAGCAAAGAGTTCAATGAACGCGAGTTACCCCGTCAAAAAGCACGCCAGGAACTAGAAGCTGCCATCAGAGATTACGAATTGGCGCGCGCTCAGTTAGACCGGTTAAGGAAAAGCTAGTCGTAGCCGTCCCCTTCTCCGACCAGCGCTCCAGTATCAGCACCGAGTTGAAAAGCCCGCTCCTGCACTCTTTCTTCGACAACTGCGGATAGCTGGCAATACACCTCGTATTCTCTGGTCGCCTTAAAGAAACTATCGATCTGATCAGGACGTGGTGACGCTGGATAGAGATCCGCCGTGCAAAACTGGATCGCCCTACGGTCATCTGCGGTATATGCGAACGCCTGCCGCGCTTGTAACGCGCGTACCTTTACTTTCGCCTCATGTTTCAGTTCATCCAATGAATAGAGTCCGCCCGGTAAGTCCTGCATGATGGGCACCAGAGTTTCTGAGCGGCCCCAAGAGTAAGACTGACTGATCCCCCAAAACGAACTCTCGGATTCAGAATTGCCTAGGCTCACTACGTGCTTCAATGGATCTACTATCTCGTCTGAATCATCGAAGGTTTCAGCTACCCCGTCACTAACGCTAGCACCAATCCCCTCTCCACTCGTTGACCCTTCTGACCTCGCTTCTCGCTCCAACCATTCTCTCGTATATCCTACGACCGTAGGTTTAATCAGGATCTCCTTCGGACGTTCTAAGTCGAACTCTTTCTCAAATAGAAACTCGCCCAGTTCCCCCGCTGAAACTGGATCATCTTGTAAGAACACAATTTTGTTCTGTGCCCCGCGCATGACACCACGTCGAATCTTGTCATCTGGCTTTCCCAATTGGTCTAAGCCTTGGTGCGACAGAATGTAGTGCAAACCAAACTTCGCCGTTTGATCTAACCCCTTTACTATCGTTTCGTTGAGGAATTCTCCGCACTCATCGATGTAGCAGTAAAACGGATTTTGCTTGGCCTCTGCGACCGACCGGCTTTTGGCTCGATAATCGAGATCCGCCGTAATGAGCGCACCCAGAATATGACCGACCTCTTGCGGCACCTGCCCCGCGTGATTGAGATTGACCAAGACTATGTCGTTGTCTTCCATGCAGGTCTTGAAGTCCAAAACCTTTTGGGTCTGCCCAATCATCGACATGACACCTGGTGCACGCGTCATATCCCATAATCGATTGTGTACGACGGTCAGTGTCTTGGCGAGCTCAGCATCACCTTTAGCGTCTTCCTGTCTCCATAGGTCGATCAGTTGCTGGGCACGAGTGCGTTCGACCAGAGTGTTCCGTACTTCCCGATTGGAAAGGGTTGTAAGAAGATGTGCCTCTCGCAGGCGCTATTCGTTGTAGGCCAGGGTGGTGAAAATCATGTTGAGTAGCCGTCGGAGGGTAGCGAAACTCTGGCTGGCGTCATCATCCCAAACCCGCTGACAGGCGCTCAACATAGAACTAACCCGCGCGCCGATTGGCTCGCCCGCACGACAGAGCGGGTTGAAGCCGACCGACCACTCATCTCTGGAGGGATTCATCAGGTGTATGCGTCGCCGTTCGTGAACGTCATTGGCAACCAACCAATCCACGAGATTGTCATACATCTCGCCATGCGGATCGATAACACATACCCCCGCTCCCCTAGCGATATCTTGGCGGATACAATGCTCGAGGAAATAGGACTTACCCATACGGCTAAGGCCCACCACTTGCATATGGACGTCACGCGCCTCTTTGCTGACCCAAAGTGCTCCGGTCTCAGCGTGACCCAGGCCAAGTTTCCCGCGCTCCATTGCTACTCGAGTGCTTGTGCCCGACGCCGGGAATTCGCCAACTGGGCCTGTTTACTATCTATCTCTCGGTTGAGACTTTTCCGCTTTAGCTCAGTGGCCTCATCACGTTTATCCGTGGTATCCAGTGTTTCTAAGTCTTGTCTTAAGGATGCAAGTTCGCTCTCAAGCTGGGTAACCTCCGCGAGCGCCTCATCTCTCATAGCCTCACGTTCATGTTGTATGCGGTAAACCTCACGTCGGGCGTTCTCTTTATCAATCTGTGCGCGCAGTTGCTTCGCTTCTGCTTCTGTCGCCGCCGTTTCAGCGTTTAGCTTTCGGGTTTTTTCCTCTGCTGCATTTGCGTCGTGTCGACTTTGGATACCCTCTGCCTCACGCCTCATATTTTCTCGGTCGATCTCTTGTTGGAGTATCTTGTTTTCAATCTCGTTTAATGCAGCCTTCCCCTGAGCTTCACCTTGTCTTCTAAGTGTTTCAGTGTCTGCGTTTTGGGCTTGAGCTTGGACAACTCGGCCCTGAGCATCCAGGATTTCAGCTTGAAGGTTGCGTCCTTCAGCTTCTGCTCTGCCGAGCTTAAGGCCTAACTCTGCCTCTTTGACCTTTTGTTTTAAGCTGTACTGACGCGACCAAGATCCGATGGGGTTAAGCGGTGCGCTATTGGAGCTCTTTGCAATCGGGTTTTCGTTATCTTCTTCAGCCATACAAACCCCTGTTGAGAATGGAACTAGGCAAAACCTTACAAGTCGAGAAATAACACAAACAAAACCAGGAGAGAAATCCGTTCCTCGATAAGAGTTCCATTCTTGACAAAGACATAATTTAATTATATAAATCAATAAGTTAATCGTGTTGTCAAGCCGCTTGGTGAAGATCGCCAGGCGGCAGACAACAGGAGATAAAATGACTGTTCCTAAGAATGATGTCGATGAAGCCATTACTTTTTTGGCTCAAGCTGCCGATCTGCAAGACAAACTACTGATGAGCCAGGCTGGACTGCTGGCTGCCCGTCATCGCACAAAAGTGCTGCATGATATGGGTGCCAAACTTGATCCAAATGACATTAGAGCGGTGATCGATGAACACTTGGAAGGTCGTCGCAGCAAGATTGAAACCTGCATTCTGACCCATGGCCAAGCAGCTACTGAGGCTGCTGTTGCTGTCCTCGACTTCTAAACACTAAAACCCCTGGTATTTCTATCAGGGGTTTTCCCTACAACACCACCCGCTCCCCCGCCCCGTTCGTCCAGATCTCGCCAAAGACACCGTGAGCCTGCACATCGTGAACGGTGGCATAGAGAAACACGCCTGGTGCGATCCGTTCTGATAGATAGTCTTGGTACACCCGCTGCATCTTCTTAACCCGATCGCGAGACGCATTCACCACGAACAGCACCCGGAAGTTATTCCGGCCATACAGCTGCGTGTGCAGCTTGCGCTTATACGCGTAGGTGTACCCCTCATGCTTCTGCCGGATCGAGCTATCGACCAGATTGCTTTTCACAAAGTCTTCTGAGTCATTGTCATACTCGAGAAAGCACAGCCCGTGCCGTTCATCCCCTTCCGGCGTTCGCTTGTGCAGCTCAAAGGTGTAATCAGGGTCAGTCGCGCGATCGACCAGCGATCCTTTTCGCAGCGCCTTGGTGGGCAATCGTCCTGGCTTCTGATCAAGCGGCCGCTTGTTCAAGGCCAGCAACTCCAGCTGATGGGTCACCCGGATATCCGATCGATCTTCGACGGCTCGATCAAGCGCTAGAATGAAATCCACCATGCCAATGTCATGGGGGATATTCTGGCCTTTCAGATCCTGGGCCACTGAGGTGTAGCCCTTCTTCTTGGCCAACTCGACCCCCTCATAGTCTCGTAGGTACCTTGCTCCTTCCTGGCCCAGCATGTGCAACACATGGCGCTTGTCGGCATGAGAATAGAGTTTCCGCATCACCTCTACCGGCCGCGCCAGGTAATCGTGCGCCCATAGGAGCGACAAACGATCGTTAACCGCCTTGCGGCTGCTGGCCCTGCCAATCACCATTGCTTGGTCGGTGGTGATGACACCAAAACGGTGCGCGGCTCTAATCCAGCGCTTATCGCGATCGGTCAAAACAACGTTGCCGACCTTTTCTGGCTTCACTAGCGTTCGTTCCATACGATCATGAGTTATATTTTGCCTCAGACAGACCGTCCAAAAATTTCGTTATCTTTCTCTCCACCGGTTTGCGCGGCACGCTCAACATGTAATGTGAGCGATTCAGAATATGCTTCCGGCTGCCGGTGTCAGCCGGAAGGGCTGAAAATGCGTTCAGCTCATATTTCCAGTCAGACAAAGCCAGCTTGTGCTCGGTAAGTGTGACCAACGATTGCTCAGATTGAGCAATCGGAAAGCGCGCCGCCACCTTCCGGGCATCATCAGGAGCCAACCGGAATGCGACCAAGCGCTTCGCGGTCAACAGCGCGTTCTGGTGATCGCGATCGTAGCTGGCCAGCTGATCAATCGACGTCACCACCCCCGCATGCTTAAACTGACTGGTGATCGCGCGGGCGGCCAACGCCACGTGTACGTGCTGAGCCTCCGGGATGTAGATATAAAACGGCCATCCCCCTCCCCTCGCTTCCAGGATGGTCTGCAATCGGGTCAGCAACAGACTGCCAAAGAGTTTGGCAGTCTCCGGGCCAAGCACCTGTCGGGGCAGATCCGCGATGAGGATCTGACGGGAGTGCACCACCTGTTCAAGATCAAGTGTGCTTTTGGTCTGTCCCAGGACACACCGAAGGTGTGGGGCAGACAAAAACGCCTCCAACCGGGTGAGCACCGGCTGCGGCTTGTCACGCTTGTCTTCTTCTTTCCAGGTCTCAAAGTCTGCCCAAAACCGCCGCGCCATTGGGTCATCACACTGCTGCACAATGCGCTGACGATAGTCAGCGTTGGTCAACAGCGCGTACATACCGAGCAAGGTACCCTCCTCACTATCCAAGAGCGCCCGCGCTGCGGCGCGCATTAGACGTAACATCAGCGGGTGCGTGTCGTCCTCCAGTTTCCAAATGGCAATAAACAGCGCCATGAAGTTTTGTGCTGCGCGCGATCGATCGCGGGATGGCACACCATGAAAGGCGTTAAAGCCAATCACCCGGCGCTCGTTTCCGAGCTCCAGGTACAACGTCTCGTTGGTGCGATGAGCCGGAATGGCGTCCAGCAATGGCTGCGCGTACCGGCCCATCACATCGATCACACAGACCCCGGCACCGTTATGGATGTCCTGCACCATCATATTCCAAAGCAGTGCCTGCTTCCCCGCCCCATCAGCCCCAAAGACAAACACATGACCAGGTCGTTCGTCGGCCTGGATACGCAAAGGCCGCGAAGCATTCGCGTCTAATTGCTCACCGACAAACACCGCTTGGGATTTGTAGGCATCATGTAAAAAGGTGTTGTCTGCCATACCTCCAGGCTGCACCCGGCCAGAACATCTCACAGCGGTGCGTCTCATTTCACCTGAGTGAGCTTCCCCTAATCAAAGGCACGGGTGACACGGATGGTTACGGTCACCTAAAAGTTGCGATCGCAACTCGGGTACGGATACAGCCTGCAACTATCGAGACCGTATCCGCCCACAAACTGTGAGACCCTCGCTTAACGGCTCAGCAGTTTGTCAGCCTGCCAAAGATACGTGCCCGAAAGAACTAGAGTTGCTACATTATACCCCGTCAAGTTCCGCACTTTCTGAGTTTTTCTATAATCTCCTCAGACCCTTACAGTTCTGATATATGGAGAAAACCATGACTAAAGATGGCCTACTAGATCTCGCAGCTATCAAAAAGAACACGCCAATGGCGGCTGTTCTTGGTCATTATGACCTCGAGATAAAGTCGCAATCGGGCGACCAGGCGATGATCCACAGTCCGTTTTACGAGGACAAGACACCGTCTTGCTCCGTCAATCTCACCCGAGGCATTTTCCAATGCTTCGGCTGTGGTGAGAAAGGTAACGTACTGGAGTTCATCGGATTGATGGAAGATCTGCCAGACGATAACCGTCGCGAGTACAAAGCAGCGCTGAAAGCGCTGGAGATTACCGGCGAGGACGCAACCCAGTACCAGAAAGACAAGTCGACCCAGAAGCCATCCAGCAAGGCCAAAAAGGGCAAAACACCCCGAACAAAGCCACAGGCCACAGAAACGGCTGAGAAGCCTTCTGAGCCGCCACCAGAGACCGCTGAAACGCAACCGGCAAAAAAGTCGAACGACCCCATAGATGTTTCCCTGGTCTTAGACCACGAACACCCGTTCCTGGGTGAGCGTGGCGTCACACCCGACGTGGCCGAAGCCTTTGGCATCGGCCATTGCCGCACCGGGATTATGAAAAATCGCATCGCGATCCCGATTCATAATCCTGACGGTGAGCTCGTCGCGTACACCGGCCGGTGGGCAGATGAAGGTGAGCGCCCTGAGAAAGAGCCTCGGTACAAAGTACCGAAGGGCTATGCCAAGTCGATCGAGCTCTGGAATTTACACCGCGCGATCGAGTTCAATAAGCCCTACGTCGTGGTGGTAGAGGGCGTGTGGTCAACCATTCGCCTACACCAGGCCGGGATACCCGCCGTTTCCCTGTTGGGTACGTCGGTATCAGAGACCCAAGCTGGCCGCTTGGTCGAGACCGGGTTTCGTCACGCCGTCCCGACACAATGGACGAATCCATTGCGCAACGGCTTAAGCCGTAACCGGTCGCTGAATAGATCTTCGATCATCGAAGATCTGACAGCCGTACCGGAACACAAAAAACCCGCCAGGTGGCGGGCTTTTTCTTGCTGGCTAGGATCGTAGCCAGGCCCAGCAACGCTCCAGCGAATTTCGGGGAATAAACATCCGGGTCTCAAAGCCCACAATTCCCCATTCAGAATTGTCTAAGATGAGTTCCGCTATCGTGCGGAAGTCAGATACCGGCTGCGCGTAGCGCTCCGCGAGAACGGTGGCGACTTCTTTAATCGCACCCTCGCGCCGGTTGGCCTGAATTTCAGCCACGGTCATGGCTTCGTAAGAAGCCGACCAGTACCGTGAGCATCGGTCAATGGTCTTGGTCACAGAACGGCTCAAGGCCCCGTCTGAATAAAAGATGGTTGTCATAAGCTAATTGCAATTAGTGAACTAAAGGCAACCAGCGAAAGGCCGGTCACCTGGCAGGCAGAGCACCGACAGAGAGGCTCACGGGTCAAGTGGCAGTGCAGAGATAACGGAGCGAACTTGACGCATGAGGGTGGTCGGTAAACTGAATGGCAGTGACTGGCCTAACAACTATTCAAAACATTTTTGAGCCTGCTTCATGCAGGCACAACTTTGGCGGCGTTGTCCGCCAACGCGTTCCGGCGCGACGGCGATTAGCCGGAGCTGCCGCACACGCTTAATCTGGGGAAATGTTGCCCGCCATATTTTGCCTGATACAGTGTAGGCGAATGCCGGAACGCCCCCGAAGGCGTCTAGCCGGAGGGGGTAGCAGAAGCAAAATTGAGCGAGGCGACCAACCGCGTTTTGACGGTGCGCTCATTCCAGCGCAATCTCCAGGCCATCATAGGTATGTGGCCGTAGTGAGATAGGAAAAACACGGTTGGTCGCCTCGCACGAGGCGGCAACATTTCCCCAGAACACGTTTGTTTTTAATGGTTAATTGAAAACAACTCCTCTTGCTCTTAAGAGCAAGACCCCAGGAAGACCCTGGGGTACCATTTTTTGCTCGTCAATCGGTGATGCCTACGCCTCGATTACGGGTAGTTCTGTCTCATCGACGAATTTGGGCAGCTCTCCGCCATACACTAGTCTCGGTTCTTCGGCTGTGCCAACAACGTGGAAAAACATCATACAAAAAACAACGCGATTATCGCTACGATGGTAGCGGTTTGACCTACTAGCAGACCTGCCACCCACATGATGACTTTGGCAATGTCGTCTTTGGTTGCGAGCGCTGTCTGTGCTTCTTCGCGCGTCAAGAACTCGCTGAGCGCTTCTTGCGCCAAGTCTCGGTCAATACCCTTGTCTACTAGGATATGGTAAAGCTTCATGCTTCCAAATGACATTATTTGAATAATATCATGTATTTAGGTTTTATCCAGTGCCAGTCACAATCTAACCAGGAGTTACACATTTGTTTTCACAAATTTTCACATAACATAAATAAAATATTTTAAAACAACAATTTAAAATATAGATAAACAGTCTCCAAAACCGTAGGTCGCGGGTTCGAACCCTGCTGCCCCTGCCAGCCAAATCAGTTAGTTAAGGGTTGTACGAAACAGGCGCGTACCTGATTTTTGCGCGTTCTTGAGCTTTTGCCTGTAAATCGCGGATATTTGCAGTGCAAATCGCTGAGAAATTGCTCGCTCAAAAAACCTAAACGGCCCATACGGTGTGCGCCAGTGAAGACAATTGACTAGCGCTGAGGTGCTTTAGCTAGGCCTGCTGCGCGCTTTACGGACTATAAACCGCAAACCCGCCGATCACGAAGCCAACGACTAGGCAAGTGACACCAATAGGCCAAAACTCAGGTTGTTTTTTCGGCTTCATGTTTTCTCCGTCAACAAGTTACGCTTTCTGCGACATTTTGCAGTGTGCCTTGAGATTGTATCTTTCGAAAGTGCTTCACTCTTCAGGAACGATGCTCTTTCAATCATCCAAAGGTTGACTGACGATGTCTCGCTTGCTCCATTTGTTCGGAAGCATAGCGGATTTGGGGGCGTGTCGATGAGTGCCGAGAATTTGCCGGAATACTTGAAGCAAGGTGAGGCAGCGCGGCTGTTCCCTGTTTTGTCAAATACCTCTAAAGAGGGTCGCACAACTTCCATTGTTCTTGCCTGCTTGGATAAAATCGATGAATTCGGCGCCCGGCTTCTTTCCTCGGTTGGCCAAAAGGTCGGCAAGAGGGCTACAATCGAAACATACACAGAAGTTGTTTTTGCAAAGCAATCGGCCACGATTAAAGACCGCCCGGATGGATTGATTGTACTGAAGGTCGGCAGTCGTCAATGGCGTGCACTTGTCGAAGCCAAGGTCGGTAACAGTGAGCTCGATGCGGATCAAGTCGAGCGCTATAGGATTCTAGCGAAAGAAAACGATGCCGACTGCGTGATTACTCTATCCAATCAGTTTGCAACTTCGCCAGAAAGTCATCCATTGCAGGCCATCAGAAAGAGCAGGTCAAAGATACCGGTTTTTCATTGGTCATGGATGCACATCCTTACCACGGCTGATCTGTTAATCGCGGGTGGGGACATCGCTGACACTGACCAATTACTCCTTCTAAACGAGCTTCGCCGGTTTCTGACCCATGAAAGCGCCGGCGTACGCGGATTCGACAGAATGCCGCGAGAATGGTCCGAATTAAGCAAACTGGTGTCCAGCGGGGGCGTGGTGCCTGCAAAGTCCGCGATGGCGCAAGTGGTACTTGAGGCTTGGCATCAGGAAACGCGTGACCTTTCCATGATATTGAGCCGAATGACGGGCATGATCGTCAGCGAAAAACTCCCTCGAAAGCACATGGGGGATCCCACGCGGCGCCAGAAAGATGAACTGCTTGACCTGAGGGAGAAGCACTGCCTGCCCGCCGCCCTTTCGGATCCTGACGCAGCCGCACCTGTCGAAGTGACAGCAGACCTCATGCGCCGCACTGTAGACGTGGGAATGACGTTGCGCGCGCCGGAAGACAAAAAATCCACGAAGGCTCGGCTGAATTGGCTTCTCAGGCAGGTAAAGACTGAAAAAACTGACGGCTTGTTCGTACGCCTTCTTTGGCCAGAAACCAGCGAGCCCACCCAATATCCCTTGGCTGATCTTAGAGTTAATCCAGACTTAGCTGCCGAAGGCAAAGAACACCTCGTCGCGCACGGCTTCTACATCTTTCTGTCTGAGAAGTTGGGGGCGAAGTTTGCACAGCAAACGAATTTCATATCTGAACTAGAGAGGATTGTTCCAGAGTTTTACGGCGAAACAGGATCTAGTCTATCTGCATGGGTCCGCAAAGCTCCGAAAATCAAGCCAGAACGCTCGAGCGGTCAGGATGTGTCACCCAGTGGGATCGCGGAAGATGCTGAGGATTTTGAGGCCTAATACAGGGGTTGAACGGTGAAACAGGCTTCCAAAACGGAGCTTGCAAATCAACGATCGTCAACTCTCATGTGCATCCTCAGTTAGATGTTTTTTCGCAGCTTGAGAAGTCAGGCTTCGCGGTTTCACTCGACGCTCCCTAGGGGGACAAAGACGATTGCTGAAGCCTGAAAGAATGTTGATGCTCGGCTGTATTGAAGGTGCCGAGGCGGCTCAGGCCTATGCCGGAAAAATCCCCAGCCAAGGTCACTGGATAGGTCAGCAGGGTCTTGTCGCATTTGGGGGTGTGATTGAACCGCCGGCGCGGGTCCATTTCTGCATCTCGTCGTGTCGAGAACGGGTTCGAGTCCAACCGGCTTTGCAAGCTGGTTGATCCGATTATCCTGATGCGACGCAGGAATACAGAGAAAGAACAGGGGTGCTGACGCCCATCCCATTACAGCCCTAAGATGTACTTCCTGCATTTTCCGTGTTTAGCGAAACGGCAACGGCCTTTGTGGGGTCGCGTCCTCATCCTGGAAACGGATTTTGTCTTTTTTGGAAACCATGGTGGGGAAGACCGGGTTTTCACCGGATTGATCAGGTTCGAAGCCCAAATCGGAAACATACTCAAAGAACTGATTTTAAATTGAAAAAGGCTGCATGTCCCGCATGTTTCCGGGCATCTCTCAGTATGCGAGATACCGTACTGGACGACGATTTTCCCGTCCTTCGGGTCTGATGTCAGACAGGTTGCGGTTCAATCAATGGCTGTATGGCCATGCCACCGCCGGGCGTATGTCAAGATTTGGCCCAGATCGATCATTATCGCTCATTTCAACTTCGCAGGCACATCCCCGGTTCGTTATCGGTCAAGGGTTTGGTGCCTAAGAAGGCGCCTGGGGGCGTCGTTTGATGTGAGTAGAATGAGTAACGAAAAAGGCCGCGCATCGGCGCGGCAGACAAAATGGAAAAGAGACCCGGAAGCGCGCTTGGGACGGTCTGCGTCCCAGCCAGACGCTGCGGAGGAGGCCTTGAAAGACACAGAAGCGTTAATCCGATCGCTCATTGTCGAAGAGCGTCGCCGCGTCACGCCGAGCCTGTTCCCGGAGTTGGAGCCGGCTGACGACGACGTGGAGACACTCGAGGATGCGCAAGAGGCCAAGGCGCGGCGCTCGTTGAACCAGTCGGTTCGCGACATCCTACAGGCAGAGAGGCTGACCGCGGTTTCGCGCAATTCCCGGTCTCGTAAAAGTCTGTTGTCCCGGGCTTTCGACGCGCTGCGTCGCAAGTCGGCGGAGCACGATGATATGAAATCCGGGGAATGACGCCAGCGGATCGGCAAGTTCCGGCAGTTCAGATGGGCACACTTGATTTAAAAGGCTATCGCACGTAGGTCAGCCGCAGGAACGTATCGAAAAGGTATCCTGATATGGCAGGCACCAATCCCCTTCAGTTTATCCAGCAGGTCCGTGCAGAGGTTTCGAAGGTCGTCTGGCCGACCCGGCGCGAGGTCACGCTGACCACCATAATGGTTTTTATCATGGCAGCGCTGACAGCCTTGTTTTTCGCGCTTGTCGATTTGCTTATTCGAAGCGGCCTCGAAGGCCTTCTTGGTCTCTTCAGCTAGAAGGCTTCGTCCGGAACACAGCGGATAAGCAGACTTGCAGTTTAATGCGGCGGGCGGTATGCCCATCTCCGAAAATCAGCAGCGCGCGGCGAATCGAGCCCGCGCGCTGTTTTGTTTCCGGGTCATGGCTCGGGACGATCGGGCAAAATGATGCAACAAGGGACGCAGTGGCATGGCGAAACGGTGGTATTCAGTCAGCGTATTGTCGAACTTTGAGAAAAAGATCGCAGAACAAATCCGGCAATCCGTCGCCGACCACGCTTTGGAAGACGAGATCGACGAAGTTCTGGTGCCGACGGAAGAAGTGATCGAGGTCCGCCGGGGCAAAAAGGTGACTGCGGAACGCCGCTTTATGCCGGGCTATGTGCTGGTTCACATGGAAATGTCGGACAAGGGGTATCACCTGATCAATTCGATCAATAAGGTGACCGGTTTTCTGGGCACCAAAGGGCGGCCGATGCCGATGCGCGATGCCGAGGTGAACCAGATCCTCAACCGCGTGCAGGAAGGCGAGGAAGCGCCGCGCACGCTGATCAGCTTTGAGGTCGGCGAGAAGGTCAAGGTCAATGACGGCCCGTTCGAGGATTTCGACGGGATGGTCGAGGAAGTGGATGACGACAACCAGCGCCTCAAGGTGACTGTGTCGATCTTTGGTCGCGAAACGCCGGTCGAGCTGGAATTCACCCAGGTGACCAAGCAAAGCTGAACGCCCAGTTTGCCTGATCAGTCTGACACAGTGTGTCGGCCGGGCCAGAGCCAAACGGCAAAGCTGAGCAGAATTGCGCTGGCGGAAAACACGGTCATCAACGTGCCGGGCACGAAATGAACGTGGCCCGGCAGATCGAGAAAAACAAAATAGCCAATATCGGCGAGCCCGCCGACAAGAGCCGCCAGCCAGACCGCTGTCATATTGCGACGCCAGATCAGCACGGCGCAAAGAAGCGTCACCAGTCCGATCCAACCGAGGTTCCAACCGTGCTGATTGAACAAGGCGCCAGCGGCGGCGGGATAATCACGCACCAGTGTCTGCGGATCGACAGCATCCGCCACGGCCTGTACCGCACCGGTCGCGTCGCTGGTGATGATGATCACACCAGCAAATATATGAACGGCGCCCCAGATCGCCCAGAGCACCGCAGATATCCGAAGAAGACGGAGTTTGAGTGGTGGCATTGTATTGCCTTAGAAACCCATCACGCTGAGAATGCGCTGTCGGCTGTCTATAGAAGACAGAGAGTAGTGGATATTGTCAACAAATTTCATGGTTAATCGGGATATCGCCTTTTTGATGGATGTTTTGATGCGGCGTATCCATGCCGGGCTGCATCCGCGAGCCATACGTGTGGACAAGGAGAAGATCGGTCCGGTTGGCGGTATGGTGCTCTTTGCAATCGAGGAAATGGCTCCTGTGTCATTGACACGGCTGGGCCGCGCTGTCGCACGCGATAAGTCGCAAATGACGCGGCTGATTCACCTGCTGGAACATAAGGGCCTGATTGTGCGCGTCGCCTCTGACACCGATGCCCGCACGAGCCTTCTGTCACTGACGAAGGCAGGAGAACGTCTCGTGGGTAAGCTCCGGCTTGCGTTGAGCGAGGCGGTGGATGACGTCCTGCTGGCGCTTGATCAGAACGAGCGGCAATCCCTGGAACGATTGTTGCTCAAAGCCCTGTCTATCAATGAAGATGCGCTCCACCTGGACCAGGTGTCTGATAAAGGTCCTGACTGAACATGGCGTCCAAGTGGCACGAGGCCAGAAGGTTTTTGACGAGCCACACACAATTCAGCGCAGGAATTACGCGAGGCCGGGTAGCAGCACCACCAGCCCCGATGTGATCATCTCCACAGCGATTGCGGCAAGGATCATGCCCATCAAGCGGGTCATGATCACACGACCCGTTTCCGAAAGATACCCACCAAGCTTTCCGGCCATGGAGAATACGATCCCGATGGACAAAACCACGCCGGCGAAAACGGCGGCATAGGCCAAGAGTTCTGCCGGACCATCGGCTTGTTGCCGATACAGGATCAGTGTCGTGATTGTGCCAGGACCAACGAGAATGGGGAAGGTGATCGGATAGAAGGCGACAGAAGAGGTATCTGGAAAGTTCGATTTTTCGTGCGATGTACCATGATGCGCTGTGCTGTCATGCCCATTCAGCATTTGCAGTCCGATCAGGAGAACGACCAACCCACCCGCGACCCTGAAGTCGTCAATGGAAATTCCAAAAAACCTGAGGGCCGCATCCCCCAACACGGCAAAAGCCGCACCAAGACCCAGACAATAGACAACCACACGAAAGGCAATCGCTCGTTGTTGCGCAGGGGTTGCGCCCGCCGTGGCACTGAGGAAAATCGGCAGATTTGAGATGGGATTCATAATGGCGAACAAGGCGCCGAGAAATTTGATTGCAGAGAATGCGTCCATATTGGGCCGTCCGGATTTTTTTCGTACCATGCGGGTGGGGCTTGGGCAGGGTCAAGCGCTCAACTCCTTGCACGACAAAGCAGAAGTCGCGCCAGTCGTGCCGGTGGATTTCAAGATATCTCACGCGCTGTCGCAACGGGCTCCAGAGCAAAGCTTGCAAAAGACACCATAGGCATGTAACGCCCCGATCTGTCGTGGGTTACGACATATCTGTGGGAGACGAGGGCGTCGCGACGTCCGGATCGGACCACACAACATTGGATGCGGACGGGCGCGCCCGGACGCTGTTGAAAAGGAGATGGCCGATGGCCAAGAAACTTGCCGGCACCATGAAGCTTCAGGTGCCCGCCGGACAGGCAAACCCGTCGCCCCCCGTGGGCCCAGCGCTGGGTCAGCGCGGCATCAACATCATGGAATTCTGCAAGGCGTTCAACGCCAAGACACAGGATATGGAGCCCGGTGCACCGTGCCCGACCGTGATCACCTATTACCAGGACAAGTCCTTTGAGATGGACATCAAGACGCCGCCGGCGTCCTACTATCTCAAGAAGGCGGCCAAGCTGAAATCCGGGGCGACCAATCCCGGGCGCGAGACGGTGGCAACGGTCACCGCCAAGCAGTTGCGCGAAATCGCAGAGGCCAAGTGGAAGGACCTGAACGCCAACGATGTCGAGCAGGCCATGAAAATCATTCAGGGCAGCGCACGCTCCATGGGTATCGAGGTGAAGTGATGGGCAAAATGGGAAAGCGCATGAAGGCCGCGCGCGAGGCCTTCGCAGAAAAGCAGAACGTTACCGTGGAAGAGGCCGTTGCATTGGTCAAAGCCAATGCGCAGGCGAAGTTTGACGAAACCGTCGAGATCGCAGTGAACCTCGGCGTCAACCCGCGTCACGCCGACCAGATGGTCCGTGGTGTGGTGGGCCTGCCCAACGGTACCGGCAAGGATGTGCGCGTGGCCGTGTTCGCTCGCGGTCCGAAGGCGGACGAAGCCAAAGAGGCGGGCGCCGACATCGTGGGTGCCGAGGATCTGATGGAAACCGTCCAGGGCGGCACGAGCGAGTTCGACCGCTGCATCGCCACACCGGACATGATGCCGATCGTGGGCCGACTGGGCAAGGTGCTGGGTCCGCGTAACCTGATGCCGAACCCCAAAGTTGGCACCGTCACCATGGACGTGGCGGACGCGGTGAAGGCTGCCAAGGGCGGTGAAGTTCAGTTCAAGGTCGAAAAGGCGGGCGTCGTCCATGCCGGGATCGGCAAGGCGTCCTTCGACGAGGGCAAACTGGTTGAAAACGTGCGTGCCTTCATCGAGGCTGTGAACAAGGCCAAGCCGTCGGGTGCGAAGGGTGCCTATATGAAAAAGATCGCGCTCAGCTCGACCATGGGCCCGGGGGTCAGCATCGACATCAACGACGCAGCGGCACAGTAAGCCGTCGCAGCGTCACTCGGATCGGCCCCGCCTCGTGCGGGGCCTTTTTCGTGGCGCGCCGGTGATCGTCAGTTTGCCAAGGAGATCGACCAAAGCGTAGCGACAATCCTAGGGAGAGACACCCGTTTGTCCACACGTGAAGGGCCTGCTCAACTGAAACGGGTATTTTGAGTTGACCCGGTCGCAAAAGGTGGTGACGCTTGTGCCGGTGAATGCAAGACAAGGCAGCATTGCACACGTAGCACACGGCGGGGATCATGAACTGGTTCTGGTACTACGACATCGTCGATAGAAGGCTTCTGGCGTTTGTGAGAAAGCCAACCGAGCCGGTCAACACTGTGTTTTTGCGAGCGTCCGGCTTGAGCCTCACTTACCTCGCTCTGATCCCTATGCTGATGTCTTTTCCGTTCGTAGTGATCATCAGGACGGTCCTTGGCGAGGAGACTGCCGCCGGGTCCATTTTCATGCTGTCCTTCACGGGGCTGACATGGGTCTACCTGCTTATCTGCCATGTCATAAGGAAACGGAAAATCCCGAGCGGCGACCAGGACCGCGACACCGGCAACATGGCTAGACAAGCATCAGGCGCAATCCACCTAGCCGGCTCCAACCGAACTGTGACATCGCAAGCGGTGCGATAGCCGTCGAATACGGCCCCTCGATGTCAACTCGATTAAGCCTGAGACAGGCAGGAAAGAACCCAACATGCGTCATCAGTTTCAGCTTTACGCGATGTTGCTGTGCCTCGGCATTGTCTGGGGACTGAACTTTTCGCTGATCAAGTTTGCGGCCCTGTCCGGCTTGCCGTTTTCAACCATCGCATTGCTGGTCATTCTAGGCAACATGATCATTTTTGGTGCGTTCAGCCTGATCCTGACAGGTCGGCTGCGTCTGCCGTTCAGCCGGGTCGCGTTTTTTGCGGGCTGTGGTCTTCTTGGCTACCTGCTGCCTTTTTTTCTGGAGCTGTTTGCCGTGCCAAAGCTTGGCGCGGGGACGCTGGCGCTGATGGTCTCGCTTGCGCCGATCACCACGGTCTTGCTGGCGGCGGCAGCCGGGGCGGATAAGATCACACCGCGTCGCGCTTTCGGAGCGATACTGGGATTTTGCGCGATCGCCCCGATCGCCATTTCCCGAATAGACGAATTGCAAAGCGGGTTTGGTCTGGCTTTGCTGGCGGGTCTGGCGGTGCCGATCACCTATGCCAGTTATCACGTCTACATTTCGAAATTCTGGCCCGAGGGGTATGAACCCTTCGAGGTGGCGACCGGTGAGACGATCGGTGCTGTGGCGTTCATGGTGCCGATTTATGCGCTCAGCATGGGTATGGACCCGATACCCGATCAGCCGATCAGCACGTATTGGGTCATCGGCGCGCTGCTCTCGTTCTCCGCTTTGGAGGTTTGGTTGTATTTCAGTTTGATGCGCAAGGGCGGTCCGGTTTTCGTGGCGCAGACAGGCTATGTCTCTGTGACATCGGGCGTGATTTGGGGCGCGCTGCTCTTTGGGGAAGCTATAAGCCCGTGGCTTCTGGCCAGCGTGGCGATCATGATCACGGCGTTAATCCTTGTGGCGCCCGGCAAGACAGCGGACGAGGATGAGACGCAATTGGCCTGACATCCGCGAGTTTTTGCTTGGCATCTCGGCGACCAGCGAGTAAGCCGACGTTCTGTGGAAGGTCCGAGTCGTCGGACCTTTCTCATTTCGTCCGAGACGGTGGGTGCTGGATGCCAGCTTAATGTCCTGCCTGAGACGGGAAGCGACCAGATTTTCGCGCGGCTCTCCGCGAGGTTTCCTCGTTATGGCCCGTCTCTGGCTCAGCCCGTTCGATGGACCCTTTGCCGGGTTTTCGGACCCGGTGTGACTGAGCCGGGGGGCAACCCCCATGACTGGAGTGAAACTGTGGATAGAGCCCAGAAAGAGAAAGTGGTCGAGGAACTCGGCCAAATCTTCGAAAGCTCTGGCGTTGTTGTGGTGTCACACTACGCCGGTCTGACAGTTGCCGAGATGCAAACCCTTCGCGCCAAGGCCCGTGAGGCCGAGGCGTCGGTTCGCGTCGCAAAGAACAGGCTCGCAAAGATTGCCCTGGATGGAAAGCCATGCGCCAGCATTGCGGACTATCTGTCGGGCATGACAGTGCTGACCTTCTCCGAAGACCCGGTCGCTGCTGCGAAAGTGGCAGAAGACTTTGCCAAGGATAACAAGAAGTTCGAGATCCTTGGCGGGGCGATGGGAGAGACGGCCCTGGATCGCAAAGGCGTGGAAGCCGTATCGAAAATGCCGTCGCGCGAGGAACTCATTGCCTCGATCGTTGGCTGCCTCGGTGCACCGGCCTCCAACATCGCCGGCGCGATTGGCGCACCCGCGTCCAACATTGCGAGCATTCTTTCGACAATCGAAGAGAAGGCGGAAGCCGCTTAGGCAACCCGATGATCGGCGTGGCTGGCGAAAGCGACGTTGGAACACAAATTTGGATATGAAAGAGCTGAACTATGGCTGATCTGAAGAAACTGGCAGAAGAGATCGTTGGTCTGACGCTTCTCGAAGCCCAGGAACTGAAAACCATCCTCAAGGATGAATATGGCATCGAGCCTGCGGCTGGTGGTGCTGTGATGATGGCTGGCCCTGCTGGGGATGCAGGCGGCGATGCAGGCGGCGAGGAGCAGTCGGAATTCGACGTCATCCTCAAATCGGCTGGTGCCTCCAAGATCAACGTGATCAAGGAAGTCCGCGCAATCACGGGACTGGGCCTGAAAGAAGCCAAGGATCTCGTCGAGGCGGGCGGCAAAGCCGTGAAAGAAGGCGTTGCCAAAGAAGAAGCAGAAGAGATCAAAGGCAAGCTGGAAGCAGCCGGCGCCGAGGTCGAACTCAAGTAATCGGGTTTGCAAACCTGTATGGGGAAAGGGCCGCAATCAGCGGCCCTATGCGTATTTGCTTAGCAAAAACACCAGAAATCAAGGCACTGCACTGCGTTCTGGATGCAACGCCAGGGGCTCCGTTAACGGATTTTACTTGCCTCATCGGGGCTTTGCGCGGATGATGTCACTCTAGGAATCGGGGGTGGGAAAGCCCGATTGTCCATATCCGCTGTGCGGAACGCAATAAGCTATGCGCTTTTCTGCGCTCTTGCTGTTGTACTTTTATTAATCTCGTCCTACATCACAACTTCCGCTGGGAGCGATGATTCGCGCCCGGCTTTTTGCGTCTAAGACAGGGCAGGAGCAGGCAAGACCCAGAACCATCCTCCAGATCTTTCGCAGAGAGCCGCCGGATACCGGATTAATGCAGCGGCGGTTTTCTAGGAAAGATTGTGATCGGGCGTGCATCTTGGGCGGGTGCGCAGGGATAGATCACCTTTTCGATCTTTGAGAGTTCGTCTCGGACCGCCCCTCCGCAGCGCGACCGCAGCAAAGATGGAGTGCGACATTCGCATGGCAAATTCATTCCTTGGCCAAAAAAGACTTCGGAAATACTACGGCAAAATCCGCGAAGTTCTGGACATGCCGAACCTCATTGAGGTCCAGAAATCGAGCTATGACCTGTTCCTGAGATCCGGCGAAGCCGACGCCCCTACGGATGGCGAGGGGATCATGGGCGTCTTTCAATCGGTTTTTCCGATCAAGGATTTCAACGAGACGGCTGTTCTGGAATTCGTCAGCTACGATCTGGAAAAGCCGAAGTATGATGTCGAGGAGTGCATGCAGCGCGACATGACCTACAGTGCCCCGCTGAAGGTCACGCTGCGTTTGATCGTCTTTGATGTCGACGAAGATACCGGTGCCAAGTCGGTGAAGGACATCAAGGAACAGGACGTCTTCATGGGCGATATGCCTTTGATGACGCCGA
>ERZ1740060.283-NODE-283-length-37210-cov-9.097780_pt1 | contig 37210 bp, 34 predicted proteins | sample MGYA00581743_ERZ1740060 | MGnify/ENA primary metagenome ERZ1740060 (study PRJEB43018, sample SAMN04849235) | marine metagenome | isolation source: floating plastic debris | place: Pacific Ocean | collected 2008-08-27 | study: EMG produced TPA metagenomics assembly...
TTATACTTGGGTTCTTTTTTTTCTTTTGTTTTCTCTTCTTTTTTTTGTCTGGGGCCTTTTGTGTTTCTTCCCGGGGGGTTATTTCCCGCTCCGTAGATACCGGCTCCGCAGGTAACGGTTCAGCCAGCGGAACTGGAACTGGGCTGACGGTGGATTTGACGCGACGAAACCATCGGGGGTTCAGCATCCCCGCCACCAACAGCCCAGTTGCCCCCCCTAGGGCGAATAGTATCCATCCGCTTGCGCTCACGATGCCCTGCGTCTCTCACTGTTCGGCTTAATGGTAGCAATAGCCCCATGCATCTCCAACCCGCCCAGAATCGGGTAGGGGCGGCTCAGCACGGTAAGTAAACGCAGCCCCACCGAGAGAATCAGCCTCAAAACACAAAAGACCCCCAGGGTTGGAGGTCTTTTGGAACAGTGTTAACGGTTTAACTCAACGGTGAGATAAACCTACCGGACGTTAGCGCCCCGATACTTGAGTCCTTGAATGCGCCCTTGGGTTTGGGCTTGCTTGGGTACTCGACGGGTCACAACAGCACCCCGGTAACGACCAATGACTTCTTCAGTCATTTCAACATTAGCGGAGGTGGGTTCGTAATCAGCACCGCGGTAACGTAAGCTCATGGTCTTCGCCTCAAAATAACGACTTAAAGAGGCGCGTTCCTTCGGGAATTCCCTACTTCCGTCCTAAAAGCAGTGGTTGCAAGTTAGGATGAACGATTTCCTTTCTGTATCCAAATTTACAGTTTTAATCCGAAGTCGTCAACCCTTTGTTGGTAAATTGGGTGATTTTACGGGCTGCTAATGGCTATAAGGTTAGGCCAGAAGGGCTATATGGGGCTGTTCAGGCCCTTGGGGCAATGGTCAAAATCTCCTGATATTTCGTTACGGTTTGATCGGATCGGCGCTATTGGGTAGAGCCCATCGATAAAAACAAGAACAGGAGTATTACCCCATATGCATGGTTGGATTCCCCCGGAGCGATTTTTTCCCTATTTGGCTTGGCCCGCTGTAGAGGCCATGGCTGATAAAGCCAATGTGGCGATCATTCAACCCATGGGGGCGATCGAGCAGCATGGGCCTCACTTGCCTTTGGTTGTAGACGCGGCGATCGCTCAGTCGATATTGGGTAAAGCGCTAGAAAACCTGCCTGCAGAGATTCCCGCCTATGCCCTGCCGACCCTCTACTACGGCAAATCCAATGAGCACTGGCATTTTCCCGGCACCATCACCCTCTCAGCCCAGACCCTGCGCCAGATCTTGATGGAATCTGCCGAAAGCCTCTATCGCGCTGGGTTTCGCAAACTGGTGTGGATGAACGCCCATGGCGGGCAGCCCCAAGTGCTGGAAATGGCGGCTCGGGATCTCCACCAGCAGTATCCGGACCTAATGGTGTTTCCACTCTTTGTGTGGAGCGTGCCGAACCCAGCCGCAGCGCTGCTGACCCCAAAAGAGTTGGAGCTGGGCATCCATGCTGGGGACGCCGAAACCAGTCTGATGCTCTCTGTTTTGCCAGAACAGGTGCAGATGGATCAAGCGGTTTGTGAATACCCTCAGGGCTTACCGGAAGACAGCCTGCTGAGCATGGAAGGGGCACTTCCTTTTGCTTGGGTGACCCGTGACTTGACCCGCAGCGGCGTGTTGGGAGATGCCACCGTCGCCAGTCGCGAAAAGGGCGATCGCCTCCTAGCCGCGCTAGCGAGAGGTTGGCAGCAGGTGATTGTCGATATTTATCGTTTCCAACAACCTCAGGCTTGGCAGACCTAAAGCCACTGGACCAATCCATAGGCCAATAAGCCGCTGCCTAGGGGAACAGTGAGATTATCGAGCCCCAAAATCGAAAGAGTTTCTAGACCAGTCGCGGCGAGGGCCACGATCGCCGCCACGGCCAGACTCGCTGCGCCCCAGCCAGAGGCCGCTCCTAAGACGATGGTACAAACCACAAAACTCACCAATAGCATGGTGGCAGAGCCTTCCCAGCTTTTAGAGCAGCCCAACACCTGATAAGGATGGTGGCCGTGGGCCTGACCCACGAGTGCGGCTAGACCATCGCCCCAGGTCATGGTGAGCACCCCGATTACCGCAAATTCAGGGTGCTGGATCGGCCAGAATAGAGCCGTCAACACGCCAATGCTGATGGCGTAAAAAAAGGTTCCCAAGCTGGGGCGACCGACGCTATTGATCCCCGGCAAAATCGGTAATCGGTAAGACAGCAGCGCCACCCCACTGAACACAACGGAGGCAGCCACCCCCATCCAGGTCGGGGTCTGGAGCCACCAGGCTAAAACAATCGCGTTCCCGGCCCCAATGTGGACGATTTTGCGGGTAATTTCTGGAGAAGCCGTTGTGTTGCGGCGGACCCCTTCTGTGGCCACACCAACCGCAACCAGCCAAAGCCCGACCACTGCCGCTTTTGCGAAAGACGAAGGTAAAGCCAGCTCCGCCATTAGGGTCTCCACAATCGACCGCCCTCCAACTGCCCCATTACTCTACCGTTTTTCCTTTGGTGCCCTTGGGGGTAGTGCATCTAAAGAAATCAGGGAATATGACATTTTTTGAGGCTCTGTCCTTGACTTCTCTGGGAAACCCAACCAATATTTTGGAGGAGTTGACCGCTGCTGACGATTAACGGTGACTGCATGGGCACCCCTTACAAACGGGTCTTGCTGAAGTTAAGTGGCGAAGCGTTGATGGGCGATCTAGCCTATGGCATCGCGCCAGAGGTGGTTCAAGCCATAGGCAAAGAGGTGGCTGAGGTCGTCAAACACGGCATTGAGATTGCCATTGTGGTGGGCGGCGGCAATATCTTTCGAGGGATTAAAGGCGCTGCTGCCGGGATGGACCGCGCCACTGCCGACTACATCGGTATGTTAGGCACCATCATGAATGCCATGACCCTGCAAGATGCTTTAGAGCAAGCTGAGGTGCCGACCCGCGTGCAGACTGCTATTTCGATGCAAGAAATCGCTGAACCCTATATTCGGCGTCGGGCGATTCGTCACCTTGAGAAGAATCGGGTGGTTATTTTTGGTGGTGGCTCTGGTAATCCGTTTTTTACCACCGATACGACCGCAGCCCTGAGAGCGGCTGAGATTAATGCAGATGTGCTTTGCAAAGGCACGCAGGTAGATGGGGTTTACGATGCGGATCCCAAGACCAATCCTGAGGCGAAGCGATTTAAGACCCTGACCTACAGCCATGTCTTGACCCACGATCTGAAGGTGATGGATAGCACGGCGATCGCCCTATGCAAAGATAACAGTATCCCCATCATGGTTTTTGACCTGTCGGTTCCCGGCAATATTTGCAAGGCCGTGCTGGGGGAATCTATCGGTACAGTTGTGGGAGGCTCCTGTGAAGTTAGCTGATTTAAGTGATGTCGAAGAGGCTATGGTCAAGGCTGTAGAGTCTACCCGTCGCGCCTTCAACACCATTCGAACGGGGCGGGCTAACTCATCCTTGCTAGATCGAATCTCTGTGGACTATTACGGTAGCCCCACCCCGCTAAAGTCGTTAGCGAACATCAGTACGCCCGATTCGAGTACTCTGATGATTCAGCCCTTTGATCCGGGTTCGGTGGCAGCGATTGAGAAGGCCATTACCCTTTCTGATGTGGGGTTGGTCCCCAATAATGACGGTTCCCTGATTCGTCTGAATGTCCCGCCCCTCACCAGTGAGCGCCGCAAAGAGTTTGTCAAGTTGGCGGGTAAATATGCCGAGGAAGGTCGGGTCTCCATCCGCAATGTGCGCCGCGATGGCATTGACCTCTTCCGTAAGCAAGAGAAAAGTGGCGATCTATCCGAAGATGAGTCCCGTGACTTTCAGGATGAAGTCCAAAAGCTGACGGACACCTACACTGCCGAGATCGACGCGGCTTTAGCGGCTAAGGAAAAGGACATCATGACGGTTTAAAAGTATTAGCCCGTAAAAGGAACGCCACTCACCCAAGCGGCAAATTTATTTTGAGGACTGTTGTAAAAAGCAAATCATGGCAGATTTATCAAAGCCTACGACCGGAGCGGATGCGGTTGACATCGCGATTGCCCAAGGGCTAGACCTAGACGGCAGCCCGATTCCTCCTAAAAAGTTGGAGCTCTATGAGGCTGTTATGGCTAAAGAAGCCGATCGCCAGCGAAGCGGGGTGCAAAACACGATGCGCTCCCGAATTGTACGCATTGGTGCCAAACATATTTCCCAGACAGAGCTTAGCCAAATGCTCATCGACGCCGACTTCAGTCCTTTGAAAGACAAAGAGATCGCCTTTTACTACGGCAATCATTAAGTATCAGAACTAGGGAACCTTACATGTGTTGCCCCAAGTAACTTTCGTGATTAGATAACCGGCATATAGCGCTGGTCACTTTGCTTAAGACACCTCGGATCGCTCTGATTCTTAGCGAATAAGCACAGTGGATCGCAGCCTTGTCCTAACCGGACTGGCGGCTGCTAAAAGGTTTTCTGCAATGAAGTAGAAAAGTGACAGCACTGTGTTAGTTATGCTCTCTCTGCAACTCTTACCATACAAACGCAGTCTAAATAAGCTAGGTCTGCACAATTTACTGAGAACTTTCTCACCTGTTGACATTTAGGCAGGTTATGATTCATCAAGTAGAACAGTGGAAATTCGTCAACTTAGAGTGAAGTGTATAAACGTATCATGCATCCCATAAAGCACTGAGGCTAGGTCTTTATAGTGATTATCTGCTTTAACATTAAGTAAGAGTGCAAAATGCTCTATTGCTAACCTTAAGATGCTTTAGAGATCTCAGAAGATTGCCGAACAGAAACATAAGTTTCCCGACATAGGGTAGCCAACAGAGGAAATCATATAAAGCGGGAGTCTAGAATCGTAAAACTTCATCCTGGATCCTGCCGATTTTACAGGCAGGCTTTCCCTATTGCCTTTTGAAGACCAAAATCAACTAACGAAATAGATAGATAAACTGGTGACTCAAAAAAAAATATCGTGTTTTCTGTTCGCCGACGCTACATCAGGGGAGAGAAATATATGCGAGCTTGAAAACATTCGCGCTTTCAAAAAACTTGGGGGCAACTCAATTTAAAACTGAACTCAAAATAAACATAGAACCATTTGAATTAGCCCATGAATCGCCCTAACTTAACAGTTGCAATCTGCACATTCAATGGCGCTCAAAGAGTTCCCAAAGTTTTAGAAAGGCTTAAACTACAATCGACATCATTACAAATTCCATGGGAAATTCTTGTTGTTGACAATAACAGTGACGATGACACAGAAGAAGTTATTAAAAAATATCAATCAACTTGGGACTGTGGGGTTCCTTTACACTACAAACGGGAATATAAGCGAGGACTAGGATTTGCACGTCAATGCGCAGTTCAAGTTTCAAGAGCCCCTTGGGTAGGTTTTTTAGATGATGATAATTTGCCCGCGGAAAATTGGATTGAATGCATCTATAATTTTCAACAAGAGCATCCACATGCAGGCGTTTTTGGCGGCCGAATTAAAGGTGTGTATGAAGTAAGTCCACCAAAGTACTTTGAACGAATAGAAAGATTCTGGGCTATTGGAGGAGGAGGGAAAAAAATCTGTTACACCAGCAGTTCCTATCCTCATCGAAGGAAAAGAATTTATCCGCCTGGGGCAGGGGCAGTAGTTAACCGAGAAGCTTGGCTAGCATTTGTCCCGCCAAGTCTAACTCTTCAGGGAAGAAGTGCGGGCAAAAAACTTCCTGGAGAAGATATAGAGGCTTTTTCCTATATCCGAAATGGAGGCTTAGAAATTTGGTACAACCCTTCAATGGTAGTAGAACATCTCATCCCAAAAGAACGTTTAAGGAAGGATTATATCTACGACCTTATGTGGAGAACTGGACTTAGTAGGTACTATACTCGGCGAACTGCTTACTCAAAGCGAGAGTATATGGCAATGGCAATCCTATTTTGGTTTAATGATTTGCGAAAGTTATTGATCCACCTATTTAGGAAAAAAGATCAAGAGGAAATCGTATCTACTGCAGAGAAACTACTAATTCTAGGAAGCCTTGTTTCCCCGATTTTGACGAGAAAAAGTGAACCGTTATCTCTAAGCAGTAAATGGATACAGAAAGACGCCAAAAATGAACAGTCCTACAGTTGATTTTTCGGTTGCCATTTGTACTTATAATGGTGGCTCTAGGTTGCCAAAAGTATTCAAATCGATTCTAAATTTATGCAATTCTAGAAATCTATACTGGGAGTTAGTGGTAGTCGACAATAATAGCAGCGACAATACTAAGCAAGTCATTCTTGAACATTCAAATCGCTGGAGAAAAGATAGCCAAGTTCGTTATCTATTTGAACCCAATCAAGGTGTTACATATGCACGCCAGCTAGCCTTAAAAGAAACAAGAAGTGAGCTAATTGGGTTTTTAGATGATGACAACCTTCCAGAAGTGCACTGGCTTGAATCGGCCTATGAGTTTGGACAGGCTCACCCTAATGCAGGAGCTTACGGTGGGAAAATCCATGCTTTTCTTGATGAACCTGAGCCCAGCTATTTTAAGGACATCCAGAAATTCTTGGCTGTTAATGATCGCGGAGATGAGCCTCTTTGCTTTCTCAATACAGATCACCCTCGCCGGGTCCCAGCTGCTCCTGGATCTGTAGTTAGACGCTTAGCTTGGAAAGAGCAAGCTCCCGGTTCTTTGCTCCTTGGAGGTCGGGATGAAAAAAGGGGAACTGGTAGTGGCAGCTGTGAAGACCTAGAGTTCATGTACCATATTCAAAGCAGTGGTTGGGAAGTTTGGTACAACCCAGACATGATTGTCCGACACCATATTCCCAAATATCGGTATGAGGAAAAATATCTATTGAATATTGCTTATAATTCTGGTCTTTCCAACCATGCTTTACGGATTGCAAAGCGAAGGAAAACAGGAAGCCGTAACCTATTTCCTTTTCTGATTTTCTTTTATTGCTTATGCACATTAGCATATTTACTCGTGGACGGACTCAAAGCCGCTAATTACTATGTGAGATATCGATTTACTTTTTCCAGAAATATTGGAAGGGCATGCATCATGAAAGAAAAAACAGGAAAACTTGTAAGCCCATTCTGGATTGGCCAACCTTGAAAATCTCACAATATAATGAAGATTGCTTATATTACTAATTATGATCTGACCAAGTCTCATAAATGGCCGATCACACAACTAGGTATGTGTCAAGCTGCAGACAGCCTAGCCAAACAGCTATCAAAACATTTTCAAGTAGAGTTTATAGGCGATTTGCATAAGAAAAAAAATCCTATTACCAGACTGAAATGGCTTTTCTACCATCACGTTTCTCACAAAGACTATTATAGGTGGGCTGAACCATTTGTAGTAAGAGAATATAATCAGCAAATTGAAAACAAGCTCGGAGAAACACCTTGCGATATTATATTTTGCGCTGAAAATGCATTGTTGTCTCCTTATTTAAAAACATCAAAGCCCGTTATTATTTGGACAGACGCACCTTTGGCAGCTTTGATTGACTTTTATCCATATATGAGCAATCTTTGCAGGGAAACAAGAAAGAACATTATTTCTTTAGAGGAGAAAGCATTCTTTAAGAGTGAAAAAATCATATTTTCATCTAATTGGGCGGCAGATTTTGCAATCAAAAAATATCGTATCAATCCAAATAAGATACATGTATTTCCTTGGGGTGCAAACCTCAAAACACAACCTCAAAAGGAGATGATTTATCAAGAAATAAATTTGCGCTCCCGCTCATTGCCGATCAAGCTTCTATTTATAGGTAAGGAATGGGAGCGTAAAGGCGGAAGTAAAGCGTTAGAAATAACTCGTCTGCTAAATTCAAAAGGTCTACCAACTGAGTTGACAGTTATAGGCTGTAAACCTATACAAGGAAACAACATCCCTCACTTTTTAAAAGTTTTAGGTTATATAGATAAAAATCAAAAATCTGGTTGGGAAGAAATAAGTAGGATAATGCTGCAGAGTCATTTTCTCCTACTACTGTCTGAAGCAGAGACATATGGTCAGGTTTTGTGTGAGGCCAATGCATTTGGAATACCATGCCTCACAACCGATGTGGGAGGATTCTCGAGTGTGATAGAAAATGGCGTAAATGGACAGCGCTTTAGCATAAATTCTTCGCCAGAAGAATGCTGTAAATATATCAGTGAGCTAGCACTAAATCCTGAAAAATATGAGTCGATAGCGATCTCTACTTTGAATGAATATAGTCATCGCCTAAATTGGGAGACAACAGCTGAAAAGGTCAAAGTCCTCATAGAAGAAATTTGAAATTATCAAAACCCGGAGTTGATTTTCTAGTTTAGAAATGGAAAAGACAAGCATCATAATCCCCGTCAGAAATCGAAGGGAAATAACCTTGTCGATGCTCAAAGAACTACAGAGACAAATCGACTCTCTATCTAGCAATAAAATATCCGTTATTGTTGTAGACGATGCTTCTACGGATGGCACGGGAGACATGGTTGTATCCAATTTCCCTGACTTTCACTTACTCAGGGGTAATGGTTCCTTGTGGTGGACTGGGTCCATCTGTCGAGGAATGGAGTACTCAATGGGCAAACTCGAAGCAGATTACATTTTATGGCTTAATGATGATTGCACCTTGAAAGATGATTTTATTGTAAATTTGATCAAAATTTGTGCGGCCAAGGATTCTTCAGAGATATTGGTTGGTGGCATCATTAGAGAGAGAAGCAACCTAAGTTGGATTGTCTTTGGTGGATTCAGGAATCATAAACCTATTCGAGATATGAAAACATTTTCCGAAGAGGTCGGTATAAGTGTTGACACAATTAACGGAAATATCGCATTAATTCCTCGGAAAATAATTGACGAAATTGGCTTTCCTGACGAGAAAAAATTTAAACATTATGGTGGTGACTATGAATATGGATTGCGTGCGAAGAAAAAGGGATTCAAAATAGTCTTGACTCAGAATCTACAAGGCACCGTAGATTATACTATTTCAGATTGCATACGTTATATGCCATTGCAAATGCAATGGTATTTTGCAGAAAACTGGTTAGTCAGGCTCAATGTCATACGCAAGCTAACTAGCTTAAAATCAAAGTTTAACATTTGGCAGACTGTAAATATGGTTTACGCTGATGTTGATAGCGTCTCTTTTTGGGTTTACCTCAGTTACTACCTTCACCAAATAGCCAAATTTCTTGTCAGTGATTTCCTCTTTTACGAAAAAAATAAAAAGGACTTTGATGTTATTGCAAGTGAAGAAAATTTCCCGGATGCAATTATAGAATCGATAAAAAAGAAGAGGATGAGATTTTAGCTGGAAGGCTGTTGAATTTAAAGTATTTTTGATAGGCATGCTATAAAACTAGTCTCCTGCAAACTCAATCGTGCAGTTTCACTTTGATGAAGATACTCATTAGATATAAACCTCTACCCCTAGCATTGGTAGCCTGTCGAGCCTAGGATGCTCCACACCTTCCTTTTCTAGTGATGAACCTCTACTTATATTCGAGAGTTTACCTATATGAAAGTTCTACACTTAAATACTTGGGATACTGTAGGTGGAGCTTCAAGGGGAGCATATTGGGTTCATCAAGCACTTATCCAACTTGGTATTAATTCCAAGATGTTGGTGGGACACCGTTCTAGCAAAGATCCAACTATTTTAGGCCCTCAGTATTTAACAATATCGCAAAAAATTCTATATGAGCTCAACTCGTATATTGATACTTTTCCTCTGAAGTCTTATAAAAATAAAACTTCAGATTTATTTTCTCCCGCGACCAGAGGAATAGAGCTATTAGACAACATTAAAAGCTTTAATCCAGATGTGATTAACCTTCACTGGACTTGTGAAAGCTTCCTCAAGCCAGAAACACTCAAACTTTTAGATAAACCAATAGTTTGGACTTTACGAGACATGTGGCCTATGACTGGGGGATGCCATTACTCTTATGACTGTCTTGAATACACAAGGAATTGTGGTAGTTGTCCGCAATTGGGATCAAAAAATCCTAAGGATATATCTTGGAAATTGATTAGGCGAAAAGAGAAAGCGTGGCAGGATCTGAATCTTTCTCTTATTGCCCCGAGCCAATGGATGGCAGATTGCGCATCGAAAAGTAGATTGTTCCACAAATCTCGTATTGAGATCATACCTAGTGGCGTGGATCTGGACAAAACATTTTACCCACGCTGCCGACAGACCCTTCGCCAAGTTCTAGGCTTACCAAATGACCACTACATCTTATTATTTGTTGCGATAAAGGCTTTTGATGATAAACGTAAGGGATGGAAGTACCTTCTTACAGCTTTGCAGAGGCTATCACAACAAGGTTTGAGAAAGCCATTGCAAATGGTAATTATTGGAAATGAAACCAAACCTAATTTCAACCTAGATTTCCCTGTACGAGCACTCGGCAGCTTGAAAGATGACTTGACACTGTCACTGTTTTACGGGGCTAGCGATGTGTTGGTAGTTCCATCTCTGCAAGATAACCTGCCTAAGGTTCCGATTGAGTCATTTGCTTGTGGAACCCCTGTTGTTGCCTTTGACACAACAGGTCTAAAAGATGTTATTGATCACAAGCTAAATGGCTATCTAGCTAAGTGCTTTGATTCGCAAGATCTGTCCCAGGGAATATCGTGGGTATTGGATAATCCTCAGAGACACCAGTCCTTATGCGATTCTGCAAGGCGAAAGGCCAAACAAAATTTTTCTGTAATTGGGCAAGCTGAATCTTGTTTGGCCTATTATCAAAGCTTAGTTACAAACTAGCCTACGATAGATACCATGTGGGAAATACATGAAAAAAAGCGTGCTGAGAGTTATTGTGAGATTCGGGGATTACACCAAAAGATATAGGAATATCAGCTCTAATGCCACCTCAAATTAGCTTGATTTATATTCTAAGCTCAGGTCATAGTGGCAGTACTTTAACTGACTTGATTCTAGGTTCGCATACCCATATTGAAAGCGTTGGTGAACTTTTTCAGTTGCCTAAGTATTTCTCCAATGATCCCACATCTGCAACAGAGCAGATTTGTACTTGCGGGCTAGCTGTACAGCACTGTAGCTATTGGAGCCATATAATAAATTCAATTGAACCCCAAAAGATAAAGGGGATAAACACATTTAATAAATCTTTCTGTGAATATAACTATGAGGTTATGCATGCACTTTTAGAACTCTCAGGAAAGCCTATTTTATTAGATAGCTCTAAGTTACCTGCCAGGCTTGAAAACCTGTTAAAGTCTAATCTTTTTAATATTCAGATTATCCATCTGATTAGAGACGGACGTGCTGTCGGCTTTAGCGGAAAATCCAAATATTTGAGAATATTGAAAGAGCAAAGTAATAATGGTCATTCCAAAGCCCTTAAAAATTCCAATAAACATTTATACGAAAAGTATAATTACTGGTCAACCATAAGGAAATGGAATAGGTTTAACTCTGATTGTTATAGGAGGTTTGGCAACCTTAGAAACTATCAAATACTTAAATATGAAGATCTTGTCGAAAATCCTGAAAAGTCACTTAATAGACTGCTTGATAAATTTGACTACTCTTTTCAAGAAGAACAACTTCGATTTTATAATTTTGAACATCATAATATAGATGGTAATCGGATGCGAATGTTATCTAACCAGAAAATTGTAAGAGACATTCGATATCTTAAAAACCTGTCCTTATGGGAATGGTGGTTAGGCACAATCATTGGAAAGTCTTCTCTGAATTTATTTGGCTATCCTTTCATACGTGAGAAGCCTTAAAATAGTGTTGGCCTTATTTTTAATCTTGTTAAAAAAAATATTGCTAGTCATACAATCTCCCTTTAGAAATAATTGTCATAGGTCAAGTTCTATCTGTTGGGAAGTCTGGAATTTTTCGAAATCAGTAAAGGGTTATGGAGGAAGAGTTTTTTATGGCTGGTATTATTAAGATCAATATAAATCCCGGCATGAAAATAGTGCAGCTAATTTTTGGATATTCAGTAATAAGGCTTGACAGCTCGAAGATTGGGTTTTCAAGCTGCTTTTGTATTGATAGCAGAATAAACATATGCTGACTTTAGATTTGTGTTGCGTTGACTTTCTCGACTTCTTCATGTCAGAAGGATTTAAAAGGTATTTTGCCGATGCTAAATAATATTGTAAAAAGGATTTCGGATTTTTCATCTGCTATCACAGGCGAGAAGCGTAGCAATGTGGTTTGGATTGCATCTTATCCTCGTTCTGGGAATAAATGGTTCCGGTGCATGTTGGGTTACCTCATGAGCAATGGCCAATTTTTAATGTCTTCCAATAATTCCATAAATGAGATAATTCCAAATATCCATCTTCAAGTTTCAAAATCTCACTTGAGGAAAGATTTTGCTCCGATTAAAACTCACTTTCTTCCTAATCATCCGATATCTCTAAGCTATAAGGCTCAAAAAGCAATCTATATCGTTAGAAATCCTGGGGATATTATTGCCTCTTCCTATAAGTTCTTGCAACGACAAGGGAAAATCCCTCTAGATGAGACTGGAGAGGAACTGATTGATTCTGCAAAATTTCAGGATTTCGCAGCTGATTTTATTGAGCAACAAGGCTATTCTGACTGGGAAAAAGATTTTGGAACTTGGACAAGTAGTGTGAATCAATGGCTTTCTGGTGGACTTCCTTATGAGGTTTATCCAGTTCAATTCTCACTTCTAAGCCATAAACCAGAACAAGTACTGAAGGGTGTTGCTAATTTCCTGGAACTAGATATCCCTGAATTTTTATTTGGTGAGTCTGTTCAGAAAAATAGTATCTCAGAATCTAGAAAACGAGAACCGAATAATAAAGGTATTGGCTTAGGAGTTTCTGGATATGGATTTCAACAGCTTTCACAAGCTAATAAAGAAAAATTCTTAGAAAATTTCGGAACGCTACTAAAGCGAATTGAGCAAGGGTAACTATCTTTCCTGTTTTTGATAATGAGTTTTGAGTATTGCAAGGTTATTTATGGGAAAATCACTTCAAGCTTTTAGAGATCGGAGCAGTTTCTGAGTTCTTTGGCAGAACAACATGATTAACCATCACATAGGTTGAAACGGAAATGTTCTAGAGTTAGTTGTTTCTAATAATCACACCTATGACTAATCCTCAGTCTCTTATTTATATTTCCTCGGGCGACTTACCTTCACTCTGGGCCAATACAGTTCAAACTGCTAAAATGGCTCAAGCCTTTTCTGACAAAGTGAGACATTTTGAACTGCTGACTAGTGGAGATATTGTTTCTACATTTAGAGGAATGGATTCTGATTTTAAAAACTGGTATGGCTTAGAGAAAAAATATAATTTGACTCGAATTCCTGTTCATAGGAGTATTGATTACCCCTTTCCAAAATCATATTGGAATCGTCGTTATTTTGATCTTTCCGTACTTTATACTTGCCTAAAATCACCTGTACTAGCCTATACTAGAAACCCGTTAATTGTTGAATTAATGGCTGGCCATGGTGTTCCTATAATCTGGGAGCATCATGAACCAATTTTGCCTAAATCTCAGCACTCATTACTTTTAAAGATTACTGAACTTATTGGGATGGTGACCACTTCAACTCAATTAGCCAAAACTTTTGTGAAAAGTGGTTTTGACAGGAAGGATGTTTTTGTTGCACCTAATGCTGTAGATATGGATGATTTTTCCCCTGAAGTAGGTCAATCTGAAGCGCGTTCCCAACTAGATTTACCGCTAAGCAAGAGTATTGCCCTCTACTCAGGCCATTTGTATGACTACAAGGGAATTCCTAATTTATTAAACGTAGCTAAACTACTACCTGATTGTTTATTTCTTCTTGTCGGTGGATGGAAAGATGATGCTGAAAGGGTTAGGCTAATTTGTAAAGATAGGCAGTTACTCAATGTACATGTTGTTGGGCATGTCAAAAAATCTGATCTTGCAACGTATTTGTTTGCAAGTGACATTTGTTTGCTCCCTACTAGCCAAACTTGGGAGCAGGCACATGTTACCTGCCCTCTAAAGTTGTTTGACTATATGGCTGCACGTAGACCAATTGTCTCATCTGCTCTACCCACCATTATGCAAACTATTCAGGACCAGGAGACAGCTCTTTTGGTAGAACCTGATAATCCCCGAGCTTGGGAGGAGGCTATTTCAAGTCTACTAAATCAACCTTCTCTGAGTCAGCGCCTTGCTGAAAATGCCTTCCAACAGGTTAAAACGTTGACCTGGGAGCGACGCGCTGCTGAAACTCTAAAATTTGCATCAGCAAAACTAAATGCCTTAGAACCTAAGAGTTCAAACCCTAGGTTGAGTATTGCTCGTCAAATATTTCACAAGATTCGAAAGAGATTCAAGCATTAGTTGCATTTACAATCAATAGGTAATTTTCTAGACCATAGTGCTCTTGACTTCAAGATAGTAAATATGATGATTCAAGATGCGAGACCAATGTTCCTGGGTATTGGTGCTAATAAAGCCGGCACAAGTTGGGTGCATAGCCAGTTGTCTAAGCACCCTCAGATTTGGGTTACTCCAGTTAAGGAGGTTCATTTTTTCGATCGCTCTCCCATATACCCCAGCCCAAACTATTGTTCACGCTCATCGCCATTGTCTCGTATACTCAACGCAGATACTTGGGAAAGAGAACGCATCAAAAAGAGTCTCAAGATAATTTTTAAGAGTGTTTTTAACGGAAAAATAGACGAATCAATATGGTGGACTCACTGGAGCTTTGGTTACTATAACGAAGCCTGGTATCAAAAACTGTTTCCTACAAATACTGCACATTTTACCTATGGGGAGATAACGCCATCCTATTCCATATTAGAAGAGCAAGATATTTCTAATATAAAACGCATTAATGCTGGCATGAAGTTGCTCTTCTTTATTCGAAACCCGATCGATAGGGCATGGTCTTCAATTCGCCATAGTGTTGATATAGGTAAGTTGAATATTAACTTGGATGCGCACGAACAAATTATTGAGGCACTTAAACAACCTCGTGTCGTTATGCGAGGAGATTATGAAAGAACTCTTGAGAATTATTTGAAATATTTTGACTCATCACAGATCTTGATTTGCTTTTATGAGGCAATTCAAGAAGATCCGATAGGCTTGATGTCAGGGATAACGCAGTTTTTAGGCGTAGATTATTTTGAGGAAAAGGCCGTTGACAATAAGTCTCGTGTCAATGTTTCTTCATCATATCTAATGCCTGCTGTTGTTAAGGATTACCTATGTAAGCAATATTCACCTATGATTAATCGCTTATCTCAAACTCTAGGGAGCTATGCAAAAGTATGGGAACAAAGTCTGTTTGCTTCGGAAATAGAGCTGGACACGGTGAGAGATAAATCTCAATTTTTGCCGACTTTACACCCCTGAGACCAGATTGATAAGCCAACCTTCAAGAACCAAAAGCTTATTTCTTGGACTACATAAGGGTTTATTAGTCAACTGAAACTCTAAAGGTTAATCGGCCAGCCTGCCCGGCATTGACAGTCAAACCTTCTTCAATAACGCCACCGCCTGTACCAGAAGAACCACTGCAAAAAGCAGAAACGGCCGGTGATTCGAATCTACCTGTATCCGCCACATCGTTGGCATTGGTATGCGTGGTCGCAGCCCCAACTGGGTTGCCTGGATCAATCACTTGAATACCACTCGTAGCACCAAAGGCATCGGTTATGAATGAAGTTCCAGAAGGGGTTCGATCACAGATATTGACCGCGCTAGAGTTACTCGTCGGGCTTGCGTAGTAAATGGTGTACTCAATTTGGTCACCCGAGGAGAGAGAGACGTTCGTAATATTTGTCAGACCAACAGGATCAATGCCCGCACTCTTGACGACTGCAGCCAGTCCTGTGGTTTCTTGTTCTGTCGTGAAGTCTAAGGTGCCGTTCAAAGGTGCACCGGTACTGTCGGTTAAATTGGTAATGCGTTTGAAAATACCAAAGTCCTGAGAGGTAGGACTGGCAAAGACCGCCCCACCAGCAATTAGGTCTAACCCTCCTGTAGTCGCATTGCCAGGTGTATTAGTTGGGAAATTGGCCGATGCAATATTCACTAAATCTCCCGGAGCATCGACTATTTCTATTCCGCCTGTTGTAGTTGTACCTCCACCACCGACATCATTGGGGAACAGTGAATAGCCAAATACTGTACGTGTGGGCGTTGCCGCTACACCGGTAAACAAATCGCCAATTGTGAAAAACCTGCCAACCACGCCTTGGTTCGTGACTTTGTGAGAGGGTAGGAGAGGTGGCGTACTAGGCGTTGTTGGATCATCTTGGCGCAACACTGCCCACTGCCGTATGCCGGTTGCATTCGCGCCACCCCAAGGTGTCTGCACTTCAATAAGCGGGCCATACGAAGAGGGCACACCAGCGGTCAAGCCTGTAATTGCAGCTATTCGGAAATTATCACCCGTTCCCCTTTCTAAAACAGAAAAGCCTACGGTGTCTGCATCTGCTGCAGCGACCGTTATGCCTGCATCGCTGATGTAATCAATACGTTCAAGATTATTACGGGTTTCATCAGCACCTGCACCAGTATTGATGTTTTTGAATGTATTGTCGATACCTCTGTTAATGGTCAAGCTCAGCATTGCATCCGTCAGGTTGTCGGATCTATTGGGCTGAACGACAACTGTTCCTGTTCCTGAAGGGGCGGGGGATGGGACAAATGAAGCTACATCTTCTTCAAAAAATATTTGCTGTGTCTGATCAAAACCAGTGACAGCGGTACCCTTGCGGTTGAAAACGACCCTGTCTAAAAGACCTGTGCCGCCAGTATTACCTAAGGAAGGTTCAAAGAAGGTACTTGTTCCGGCAATGTCAACAGTAAAGCCCGTTAGTGTAATATTGCTGCCTGCACCGAAATTGAGATTTACATCGCTCCCTGCAGCGGCACAATTTGGGAGTTCAAGGGCATTGCAGCCACTTGCATAGGGTAAACCGGCATTATTATCTGCTGTCGCACCCACATTGGATGTGAAGAATGATGTGACGGGTCGATCCGCCAAGGCTGGCTGTTGACTGATAAAAAAGCAGAGTAAGCTTGTCAACAAAAACTTCGATAGCTTAGCAAATTTGGAATTACATTCCTCTCGAAATAACATGCTTCTATTCCTGTGGCCAATTTAATGAGCTATGGAGTTTGAGAATTCTGCAAAAGGGACTTACTCTATTTGTAAATCTGTCTCAAGATCTTCAAAAATGATATTAAGACCTCGGGTGTCGGTAAAGACAAATTCGACGCGGCGATCACGGGCATAATCCAACCGCGAACTCCCTCCAGCGATGCGCTGACTTTCACCGAAGGGCACAATTCGTAGTCGCTCTGGGGCAACGCCCTGACGGATTAAGTAATCGCGAGCTGAGAGGGCACGACGTTCGCTCAACGCCTGATTGTAGGCAACACTGGCACGCGGGTCAGTATGGCCGTGCAGCTCTACCGTTAAAAACGGATATTCGAGCATGACTGCGGCAATGCCATCTAAGATAACAGCGCTTTCAGAGCTGATATTTGAGCGGTCTAGGGCAAAGTGAATGTTTCGCTGCACTCTGAGCTGCAACGGTTCAGGCGGGGCAGGGGGCTCGGGGCTAGGCGTCGTTAAACATTGAGCTAGATAAGGAGCCGCTGCCTGACGCGCTGGTGCAACACCGTCAGTGCCAATCACCTGAATCACGGGAGAGGGTTCCGAAGTTCCGTATTGAGGATCTGTGGCGATCGCCCCCACCCATCCACCGGTCTCTGGTTCCCAAGTGAATTCAAAGCGACCCGATTCTGCATCTGCTTTGACCGTCGCGACGGGCTCATGGAGCGGGCCGTAAACCTCTGTGGATTCTTGGATGCGGTATAAATCGACATCGCTACCAGGATCAGCGGTGCCAGTTAATTTGACGGTGCCGCTACTGTTATTAAACACGTAGCTGTCAAATTCTGGGGCATTAATCGCCCCATTGGCCGTATCCCAGCGGCGGTGATGGGAATTGCGGGGGGGGTTGGGGCCATCGGCCCGTTGGAAGTCGTAGATGCCGGAATTGCGGCGAGAGACCAGATCAACACTGAGCCCCTCTAGTGCAGAGAACTGATTGCCTCGAATGATGTTGCGTTCACTATGGGGGTGAGCGGCGATCGCCACGCCCGGTCCGGGCTGATAGCCAATCAAATTATCAATGACGCTGTGGCCATCTCCCATCATGTAGAGTGCGGCCCGATGAAAACGACGACCATTGAAGCGAATGTCGTTACCTTCAATATGTACTGCACCCTCCGGACGATACAGGAAAATACCGCTGCCATCATTGCCGCAGATCAAGTTGTTGACGATCTCAGTGCGATCGATCTGCCCTTCTAAGCGAACGGCGTCGGGCATACCCGCGACCCCATTTCCTAAAATAGCGTTGCCCACCAGCTTGAGGCCGCTGGCTCGAAAACCCGTAATCACGCCACTGCCTTCATGGTGTTGAATCAGGTTTTCAGACACCACCACATCGGTGCCGTTGAAAACCGATACGCCAAAGGCTGAACGGCGATCAGGAACTTCGCCTGAAGGGGAAACCCCCAACCAGTTATGGACGAGATTCACTTGCCCCGCAGCCAAAGCAGGATCCTCAAGATTGAATTCTTCTACAGGTGGCGTCTCAGGGCTCGAATCCGCAGGGGGTGGGGCGCTAGCGATAAAAATATCGGCGGGAGGTGTGGTCAAGGTTGCCCGAGATGAAGCCCAGAACCCAAACAAGCTGAGACCCTGGATGGTAATGCCGGAACCTGCCACCGTGAGACCGCGAAAAACCTCAACGCCAGGAGCAGGGGTCAGGCTAACCACCGGAATCGGGATATGGGGTAAGTCTAGGCGCGTGTCTCCATAACCGGGCTGGGTGGAGCCATCAACCGTCAAGTTTGTGCTGGTTAGCGGCGGCAGTAAATCTTGTAGGTAAATTGTGGTTTGCTCGGGTGGCAAGTCAAACTCAATGCGCGATGAATTATCGGTTGCTAAAGTAGCGACCTGGCTCTGCTCTATGGTCGAGAGTTCTGCAATGGGAAGGTTGCCATTGGCAATTGCGATCGCTTCCCGCAGGGTCTGGGCACTATCGGCCTGAATTGGGCCATCTTCAGGACTGTTAACCGTGATTTGTAACGGTGTGGTTTGAGCTAGAACGGAACTGGCTGGCAGAATCCCCAGTAGAAAACCCAGCCCAATGAGTAGCGGTTTTGAAAAGACCATCATCACTCGCCCTCCTCGCTGATATCTGGTAAAGGCGCTGTCAATGTCGGATCGGACGAATTTATGGGTGCGTCTACTCCATCTAAAGAGGGCTCACCCAGCCCAGCATCTTGTGGCAAGCTTTCTGGTTCGCCAGAGTTGGGTAAAGTCGCTGCTGGCGGCTCCAGATAAGACTCTTGCTGCTGATCTGGGGCAACCGTCTGGAGGCCAAAACCATCTAAGAGCTCGTTAACTTTAAATTGCACCCCTAAATAAGGACCACTCGCAGAGCGGTAGCCACTGCCCCCAAAGCCATCGCTGTTGACGCTACCAAAGCTGTAGCCCACCCCAACCCTGAGGTCAGGAGTGAGGTAGTACCCTAGTTCCAAAGCGGTGCCAACCTCGGTGTAACTGGCGGAGGGTTGAGTAATCAGGCGGATTTCTCCCAAAATGTCCCAACGATAGGCAAAGCGATAGGAGGCACGCAACTGCCCCAGATGAATGCTGGTGGAATAGCTGGATCCGTCGGCAATGATCGCGTCGTTGATGCGGAATGCATACTTGGTGTAAAACTCCCATTGCCAGTTGGGAGAGTAGATCCCTTCAAACGCAAAGGTGTGATCGGTCGAACTTAAGCCAGAGCCCGCCTCGCTATTAATTAGCACTGTTGTGGGAGTCGTGGCAGGATTACGCCGATACTCGTAGCTCAAGAGCCCATTAAAGCGATCGTTCTCTGGATTTCGGTAGGCCAGACCCAACTTGGCCGTGGCCGACGATCCCAAGTTGCCGTTAATGATTTGATTGGCGTAGTTAGCCCGTTGATAGCGGAAAAGTGTTGTTAGAGCAGGGGTGATCTGACCTGCTGCCGTGATGGAAAAAACCGTATTACTGCCAGAAGGGGAATCTCGATGCTCCAAGCGCGTACTGGCTTGGAAGTTCGGGTTCGCCGTATATTCAAAGCCCAGGGAATAGGCCGTGGCCTCCTGCAATCCGAGTAAAGACGCGCCAGTGCCAACGGCATAGGGCACAGCAGATTGTTGCCCCGCCCCTGTCTCACCAAAACTACTGCTGTTAATGCGCTCGAAGCCTATATTCGCCCGCAGTCCGGGAGCTAGCACCAACCGATGATTTAAGCCTAAGGCCGACTGGCCAATGATGCCGTTATACCCACCAATGATCGAATAACGACTGGTTAGAGTGGTGTTATCGCCTAGGTCATAATTGGCGATAGTGCTGAGGCTAGTGATAGAACCGGGCTGCTGCCCCCCTGAGGCAAATTGCTGGGCCAACTGCACAGTTAAGTTGGGGTCTACTCGCCAATCGAGGCTAAGGGTGGTGCGGGTGGGATAGAGGGGGTCCGACTCAGAGCCAAAGTTCAATTCACTCTGGGCATTGAAGTCTAGATTGGCCCCTAAAGGAATGCCGATGCTGGGCACAAATTGTTGGGCACTGGTATTGGTGCCAGCAATGCGATCGTCCCGCTCACGATTGATAAAATCTAAACCGACGTTTGCGCGCCCCACTTGCTGCCGTACCCCCAGCCGTAAGGTGGTGAGGGTATTGTCAACTGCCGACCCAGGGGTGGCATATTGCCCCGGAATCAAGACGCTTTCCAAATTTCCAGAAGCTTGCAGTTCCTGGAGCGTATTGCCTGCAAAGACTTGCGGTGCAGTTCCGACATTGATTTCTTGATCAAATCTAAAGGTAAGCTGAGTCTGCTCACTCAGGCTGGCATCAAGGGAGCCGCCCCAGCGCGTCTGACCGGGCCGAAAGCTAGTGGTCGCTGTATTGTTAAACCCACTGCTGGCGCTACGGAAGTAGAAGGAACCATCCAGAATTTGATCAATCAGAGTGCCATCGGCTTCAAGGCGATAGGCGCTGCCACTGGTGGTTTGGCCACTGAGTTCTAGAGAAGAGCGGGCAATCTCAGCAGAGAGTTGGCCCGTTTCTCCTAGGGGAAGAAGAACGTCTAAACCCGCTAGTTGAAAGGTTTGTATCCCTTGCTCTTCCCACAGCCCGGTGAAGCCTGCCCAACCAGCCGCTTCTTCCCCAGGCTCAATGTTGTATTGAAACCGAACCGCATAGAGGTTTCCACCAACGCCGACCCCATCGACTTGATAGGTCGCCACAATGCGATTTACGAGGGTCGGGCCTGTGCCCTCTAGCTGCGTTGCATAAATGGGCTCTCGGAAAAGGAGCGTGCCGCGATCGTAGTCAATCTCGTAATCGGCCCCGCGAAATAGCCGCCGCCGCTCTAGAACGGTGCCCGGACGATTGAGTTCCTCAACCTCAATGAAAATATCTTCACTACCAGGCAGAATCACGCGCCGCGAGAGAAAGTAATAGCCGCTGGTGCCGTCTGGAGCCAGGGTATCGCGCTGAAAGGGGCGAAGATTGTTGGCGTACATCGCCGTCAACTGCACATTCCCAAAGGTGTAATTCCCTTTGAAACCATGGAGTTGGCGGGTAATTGCGGTGAAATCTTGAGAGGCGCGGGCAAATTCCTGAGTGTTATAGTCCCCCCACATGAAGTAATCCGGCTCAGCCCCAGGAATCCGCGAATCTCGCTGAAAGCGGAAATAGACGTGATCGATAGAAGGCGTCAAGTAATCAACTTGGGAGCTATCGCCATAGACCGGATAACGCTGCTCACAAAATTGGGTATCTCTAAAGAGACGATTACCCTCACAGGTTTGGTTGAGCGCACGCTCGGTGTTGATCGCACCGGTGAATAACCATTCCCCAAAGGTGCCAGTGGCAAAAATCCCAGCATCCAGATCAAAGTCAGTGGTGCCGATCAAATTGGGGTCTAAAAATTCTTGGTAACTGCCCCAGTAATCGGTGCCGCCTGCACCCAAGCGAAAGTCAATCACCCCAGACACCAGCGAAGGGCGCAAATGGGTAATGAATACCAATTGAGCAACAGCAGTCAGATCGGCCACAGGATCGAGAGTGGTTTCGCGCTCTAAACCACGGGCCTCGTAGCCGTCGGCAACAGCGCGCACTTGCACCTGCTGAGCTTCCAGAGTGGATCTAAGACTGACCTGAAATTGCCCCTGGCGAGCTAATGCCTGAAAGCCTGGAAGATCGCTGTCATAGTCAGCCCCTAGAAACTCACCCGCAGTCGTCGTCAGAGTGACGACGATATCCCGAAGCAATGGATTACCGTCACTGTCCGTAATCGTCCCCTGCAAATCCAGGGTGGAACGGTTGTCTGCAGGGACGGCAGCACTATCTACCGGCACCAGCTCAAAAAATAGCTCCGTTTGATCGCTCGCCGAGGTTGCTTCAGCTATATCTGAAACGACTTCTACTTCACTTTGCGTAGTCTCAGAATCAGCTGTAGATTCCGAGGTTAAACTCGCTTCACTGATTTCTGCTGGGATAGACTCTTCGCCTGAAACCTGACTTAAGCGCTCAGCTTCAGAGCTTGAGGTAGCCTCAGTTGCCTCTGAAGAAGGCAAATCAACTGATGTTGGCTCGACCAGCGGAGAAAAATCGCCTTCGGTAGAGGCAGATAAAGGTTCAAGTTCACCCTCACCTAGAGCACTTAGCTCATCAACGACGGTGCCTTCCTCAAGAACCTCGCTAGCATAGGCCGACGATGAACTCAATTCTGACAGGCTCGCAATTGCCAGAACACCAATCCAGCCGAGCAGTTTGGACATCACCATAAGAGATTTCATTCGCTCTGTCCCTCCCCAAAGGTCGGTGTGACAGCAAAATTCATTCGAGCTAGGCCGCCAGGTTCTAAGCGAACCAGTCGCGAGACACTGTTATCGGCTAGCCAATATAGGTTCGGGGCAAGGGTATAACCCGGCAAGCTTGATAAATCCAACGTGCCAACCCGGTTGCCCGAAAGGACATTGATCAGTGAGAAAAGTCCATCTGGATCGGTAATGATGCGATTACCGTCATCCATAAATAAGACCGCGTTGGGGACACCGGGCTCACCTGCCTGCTGCTCTCCGTCAAAGTTTCTATCCACAAAAACGCGGCCTATAATTGTGCCGCAGTCTGACAAGATGCCAGGCCGAATCAGCACCAGATAAGTGGCCGTAAATGTTCCAATGCCGAGCAGGGTTGCTTGAGCAACATTTCTACCCGTTCCCCTAAAGGCATCGCTGGTAACTTCGGCAGAGTAGGCAATTGAAATACTAGAGTTTGCGGCTAATGCAGGAAAAGTCAGTGTAAAAGATTGACCACTAACGACTGTCGTCGTAGCCGCAATCGAGGTTGTGATGGAAGAAGGAATTAACGCTAACCCCAGAGGGAGTTGGTCAGTGACAACGACTGGACCAGCAGTCGCATTTGCTGTTGCGTTGGTAACAACTAGTCGATAGGTGATAACGTCGCCCGGTTCAGCCGCGCCGCGATCAGCCGTTTTCGTAATTCCAGTGGAACCCGTTGCAGCGGTGCCGCCAATGCTGGTCTGGTTGGACGTCACGGGAACCGGCGCACCACCCGCAGGGGGGACGTACTCGGCACTGGCTTGATTCGTTACAACTGTTTGGCTGTAAGCAGGTGCCGGACCAAAACTTAAAGGCGCTATCTCAAAATCTGGTAATGCAACCGCAACAAATAGAGACGACAGAAATACGGCAAAGAATCGCCAAGGGCTAACCCTAATCCGCCTGAAACTAATCAATGCAGAGCGCACTCGCTCAGCTATCCAACCAAGACTGGCCATTTCTTAAACAAATTGGTAGTACTTGCACCCTTCACCCTGATGGCCACACTTTGGAAAACTCTCAGACCAAAATCCAATTCTGTCAAGAGAAGACCAGTTTCAGCCAAGAATACTAGAGTTTATCAACGCAAAGGTCAACTGGAACGAACTCTAGAAATCTCAACAATACAGCTAGACAATTCGATTAACAGCGTTAAAGCGCCCTAGTTCTTGACAGCATATAAAACTTCTATGCCTCTCAAGAAAACTGGGGTAGATGCAGCTACCGCCTACGCATTAATACATAAAAATCTGGCAAAACACAATCCCCTGGCACCCATTCCTTGTACTTGAAATGAATACAATATAAATGTGTCAAAATTGTGACAACGGGTTCAAGTTGCTGCCCAGAAAGCGTTTAGCAAGGTGTAATGGCTTGTTTCAGTGCCTGACAAAATTCACTGATGGCAGCTAACCCTTGATCAGCGGGAACACCAGCCAAACGCTTCACAAAAGCGCTACCGACAACCACGCCATGGGCGCCCCACGCTTGCAACTGAGCAGCCTGCTCTGGTTGCGATACTCCAAAGCCAACGGCAATTGACTTGTCCGTATTTGCTCGCAGGTCTTGGAGTAAATCTTGCACGCGACTCTGAATTTCACTACGCATTCCCGTCACTCCCGTAACACTGACGAGATAAATAAATCCTTGAGATTGTGCTGCGATCGCCTGAATTCTTTCCAGAGGACTCGTGGGAGCAACCAATAAAGTCAGCTCAATCGCGGCTTGACTCGCGGCGTTCATCAGGGGCTCGACCTCTTCTAAAGGGAGATCTGGTACCACCAATCCTTTAACACCAGCGGTCGAAATATCCCTCAAAAAGGCCTCTATACCGCGATTCAAAATCGGGTTGTAATAGGTGAAGAGAATAATTGGGGCACTGATCTCAGGAGCCACATCCTGAACAAGGGACAAGACCGCATCCAGCGTGACCCCTTGCCGCAAGGCCCGGGTTGCAGCCGCCTGAATCACAGGACCATCTGCCAAAGGGTCGGAATAGGGCACACCTAATTCGATTAAGTCTGCTCCGTTCTGATCTAAGACTTTGAGCGCGGCAGCTGTTGTCGCGAGGTCGGGATCCCCAGCAGTCACAAAAGGAATAAGCGCACATTTACCCTGCTGGCGGCAGGCTTGAAACCGTTCTGATACCGATGTCATCTTGCTTTTACCTGACTGGATTAAGAGTGTTCCAGCTAATTACTTGTCCCAACACCCGTTAAGGATTGATCCGTTTGTCTAGGGGCTGTGGACAATTAAAGCTAGATTCCTTGTGGGAAGACGGTTACAGCCCCTAGCTGGATTCATTAGGACGGGCGTGGTTGTGCCTGTCCAGTAAGGGTTTTGCTGTTTATGTCCACATGCCTTAGACAACATCCGTTCGGCATCACAAAAGTCGGGGTGCTTTTTTAGATGGAATACGCTAAGGACTCTGTACTGTACATCTACAGCACTCTATGGCAAGACGCTACCCCCGTCCATGGGGTTGGAGGCAGAAGATCAGGTCTAGGTTGAAGACGTTAAATCTTGACTGTCATCAGCCTCTACCGAGGCTTGAAGCTGTGTCAGTTGTTCCGGGGTCATCTCATCAAGGCGCTTTTGCAGCACAGCGTCTTCATAGTCATCAAGCTGGCGGTTGTAGGTCATGTCCTTGTTTACCACTCGGGTTAGATAAGTGCCTAGCCAGCCAAGAATGCCGCCCACAAAAATGACTTGGCTCCAAATCCCCGCAGATGGGCTATCTAACCCTGCCAATCGCAGACCGATGTACAGCAGTCCTCCAACCGCAAACACACCCAGGCCAATGCCGATTACATCAATACGCCGCATGGTTAGGATTTGATCGTTCGAGGCTGGGGGCGAAAGTTAACCAAGGGGCTGAGCAAGAGCATTCCTGGAAAGAACAAAAACATTAAGCCGTACAAGACCGTCCGCTCAATGGAGCCAACGCTATTCCAGCGAGCCTTTAGGTAGAAGAGTAGGGCAGCAGGCACGACCAGTAGATAGGTGCCTGCGATCGCCCCATAGACGGCCAGGGTAATCAAGACATCCTTAGAAAGCGTTACATCACTCAGCATAGGGCGATATCAACCTGGAGAAAATTTATTTGAGACAGTCATCGGGGCCGGGTGCCATCCCTGAGAGAAGATTAGCTGGCCTAACGTCATTTTAATGGGCAAATTGACGTGTTACGACGCAGATTGACCGATACAATGAGAACTCCAATCGGTAACTCAATGGGGTTATCGACTGGGGGGCGTGGCGGAATGGTAGACGCTACGGACTTAGAAAACTGAGCCTTGGCAGAGAAATTTGTCAAGTGGAAGCTCTCAAACTCAGGGAAACCTAAACCTCGGCTTCGTTCGCAGGCAAGGCAATCCTGAGCCAAGCCAAAAGGCGCGATAGCACTTTTGGAAGGTGCAGAGGCCCGACGGGAGCTACCCTAACGTGAAGTCGAGGGTAAAGGGAGGGTCCAATTCTCAAAACCAAAGGCAACGCCTTTGGCAGCAGCGAAAGCTGCGGGAGGATGAAAATCCGTTGGCCGCAAGGCCGTGAGGGTTCAAGTCCCTCCGCCCCCATAAATCTTCTTCGTGAAACGCAAACTTGCTGCAAAAGTACTTAGTAAAGGCCGTGCATAAAATCCTTTGGGCTTGATGGCCGTCTTAGCAACCTCTTCAGCGAACTCTAGAAGCTGCCATCAATTAAGACTAGAACCTTTGTGGTGCAACGGTCACAGCCCATAGAAATATCATGGAAGCGCGGTCAACTTGCCCAGCAGGGCTCTCACTCGGTGTTGATGACGCGCCCTAGGGGCTGAAACCATCGATATGAAGGCGTCCTGGCGCGAGTCAATCGACGCCCCGAAATATAGGGTTAGACTCCAAGGCCTGTTGAAGGATTCCACGGATGTCACTTTGGGGAAAACCTATTCCTTGCGGAAATAACGGGTCTGCAGTTGAATCATAGAAAACAAGGTGAGGGGTCTCCCCCCCCATTTCACCCCCATTGCTGACACGCAACTAGCAATCCCCAGTAAAATTGGGAGACTTACTTCCGGGTTTCTACTGGGTCAGTGCAAAGTTTCTCCTGTCTCAGTATGTAGGCTCTTTAACTATGGCAAGGGTTTCATCTCCTGTGTTGGATCGATCTCAGTCAGACGCGTTCAGCTCTCGTCCCCCTGCTCAAATCACCCCACAGCAGGCTCAGGTGCGTATCTTTGATTTCTTGTTAGAGGCCGTTAAAACCTGGCCTCCAGAAGATGTGTTGGATGCGTTCAAAAATCTTTTTTTCTGTCAAGGAGACACTGTCACGACAGAATCATCTGAAGCCTTGTACGCGTTGCTGTTTTCTGGGAACAAAACGGATTTTCACAATACCCTCAAGCGGTCTTGCTACATTCTGGTTAACAACTGGGAGGTCGCCCGCCAATTCGAGGCTATCCAGTCTCTGGTGCAAGTCTTTCAAGATGAATCGCTAAGACGACGAACCTTTTCGTTGAGCTTGAAGCGACTGAGAGGGTGGCTCGGTGAATTTATCGAGAGTGAGGATTACCGCGAACTTCAGCTTTTTGCCAGTCGCTTGATTGAGGGCAATAAGTCAACGGAATGGACCTCTCGATATACGTCTTATTTACTCGTCTCCCAATATATGAATGCTGAGAATCCTGTTGAGCAACGGGAGGTGGCTCGCAGTGTTTCTCGCCGCTTAAAAGATAAGTTCAAGTTTGAGCTGGCTATGTACACGGCCCATTCTCAATCTGCCCTACCGCAAAGGCGACATCTGAAAAATCCCACTGCTCTGGGCGATAGTGCGCTTCGCTTGATCAAGCTCATTGTTGCGAAAAGGGGGCAATTTAGCCATAAGAATTTGGCTAATTTGTTTCTCAAACAAACAGAGGGGCTGACCTACGGAGAATTTAAGAACAGCCTTTTGGAATACTTGGTTTACTCTGTCAGCCAACCGATAGCAGCTAAGGTCTTGAGACAGAAAATTGATGCTCGATTAGCATCTTTATATGAGGATTACCATGACGCTGAAGTTGATCCATCTCTAAGACTCAGGACTTGTAACCGCATCATTGATCAGTTGATGACAGAGGATAAGCAAAGTCCTTCTGAACTTTTTACGCTGCTTTTATCTCAAAATAACGCCCTATCTCTGGCGATTATTTTGCTGAAGCTGATCTTAATATCGCAGAATTCTCATCTTTATCTAGAGGCAAGAATTGCTGATTTAATTCGTTACTACGAGCAGTTCCCCCAGGAGGACTGTACCTGGGTGATTAATTTCCTGGAAATCTTCCAGGTCACGTTTGCCATATACGCAGAAAACGTGGAGTATAACTTAATAAATTTCAGAAGAGCTCCTATGGCCGAGGCTCAAAATATGAGTCCTCAAAACACACTTGATGCCTGTCGCGTCTTTTCCCAGCTCACCCAGGCCCATTCGCCACAAGTCGAGCCCACCGGCGAAGCGAACCCACCATCCAATGCGCCTTAGAAGGTGTTTGAAAAGTTCTCGGGGCTGCATTGGGCGACATGGATTACCCGAGAGGCGTAATGGTAGCCTCTGGGCTTCAGCCATGTTCAATGATGAGCTCCAGTATTGTCCAAGACTGGCTTACCCCCTTTGCAAACACCTTCTTAAACCGAGGCTATGAGGACCTGGTTTAGTTTGCCGCTGCGATATCCCTCTAAATCCAGGGTCACGTAGGTAAATCCGTAAGCTTGAAACGCCGAGACTAATGCGGGTAAGTCAGTTGTCGTCGTGAAGGTCTGGATGTCCTGTGGGGGCAGCTCAATACGGGCCGTGTCGCCATCAGAGCGAACCCTTAAAGTGCGCCAGCCTAACTGGCGAAGATAGCGTTCGCACCGAGCTACCCGGGTAAGCTTGTCGGGCGTAATCGTCTCACCATAGGGGAAACGGGAGCTCAGGCAGGGCTGTGAGGGTTTATCCCACCAGGGTAAGTCGAGAGATCGAGAAATTTCTCGGACCTCCAACTTGGAGATACCCACCTCAGCTAGGGGCGATCGCACCCCCCGCTCTTGGGCAGCTTGAATGCCTGGACGATAGTCTTTCAGATCGTCGGCGTTAACGCCATCCACCACATAGGGATACCCGCGCTCCAAAGCTAAAGGCCGGAGGGTGTCATGGAGTTCACTCTTGCAGAAGTAGCAGCGGTTAGCCGGGTTAGCGCTGTAGTTTGGGTTGTTGAGTTCTTGGGTGTAGACAATTTCGTGAGGGATGCCGATCGCTTGGGCTTGGGTTTTGGCATCCTCTAAATCTTCTGGCATCAGTGACGGGGAATCAGCCGTCACTGCCAAAGCGCGATCGCCCAGAGTATCGTGAGCTACCTTGGCCACGAGGGTACTGTCAATCCCCCCTGAATAGGCAATTAAGGCCCTATCCATGGAATCAAATAGGGTTTGAAGCTGTCTGAGCTTAGCGCCAACCATGATAGAGATTCCTTTGTCTGAGGATAAGTCCTAAAGGTCTTGATTAGCCTAGCGAATCGACACCTAAAATTGTCGGCGGGAAAAAATAATGCCTGTCACCGCTAGCAGCACTCCGGTATAAAGCACGCCATAGCCCCCATGGACCCAGAGTTGATTTGCAGGGGGTAACCAGTCTAGGCCATAAACCGCCTGATTACGCAGGTTAAACCGCTCTAAATCCGGCAGGACGAGGTAAAGACCCCGAATCGCTAAACGCAGCCCTCCATTCTCGTTCAGTTGTCCCAAGGCCAAGATATCGGTGCTGAGGTGCCCGGCGAGATAGACCGCAAAGGTGAGCAGAGTGGCCAAGAGTGAACTCGTAATCACCCCCAATAGCAGCGCGATCGCCCCCAGCAGCATCATTTCTAAAAGCATGAAGCCCATCGCCAGCAGCAAACTCAACGTGCTGTAGGCAATGCCGTTTAACCAGAGGATCCCCAAATAGATCGCTCCCATCAATGCCATCAAAAGCGTCAAAAGCAGCGATAGTCCCAGATGCTTGCCGAGGACAAATTCCATGGGGCTGACCGGCTTAGCAATCATCGTCAGAACGGTACGCTTCTCGATCTCTTGGTTGATCAACCCAGTGCCGATAAAAGCCACCACCAGCAGTATCAGCAGATGCATCGCCGTAAGGCCCACATCCAAAATGATTTTGTCTTGGGCGGCTAAGGCGACTTGGGGCAATAGCACCGTGGCCGCCAGCATAACCAGGCTGTAGAGCGCGATCAAATATAGGGCGCGATCACGAATAATCCCCAGGCAAACATGTCGGGCAATCACCCAAATCCTTAGCAAACTCATGGTGTTACAACCACCAACAACCAATCTGTCAAAACTCTATTATCCCGGCAAGGGGTCGGGTTGCCCCAATCGCTTCGGCGTTTCCAAGTCACAAGATACCTGAGCCATGGCAGTCGGTGTCGGTTCAGATTCATTCGCTTCCCTTGTGTCTGTACTGCGAACGGAGGGAATGCGGGGTCGAATCAAGCAGGTTTTCTCTAAAAAGTATCCCTCTGGGTTTGAGGCTGGGCCATTCCAAACGGCCATAAGTTGGAGGGCATAGCCATTTTCCAAACTGCGGGGTCTTGCGGTTAACTCCCAGAAATCTGCCTCAGATGAATCAATCAAAACGGACCGCGTATCATTGCGAATCTTGACCATTTGGCCATTTAGGTTCAAGAGCCAGCGTTCAACCCAGGGCCAGGGCGTGTCATCCAGTTGATCCTTGACCTGCTGCTCAGCCGCCGTTAACAGCGGAATCCCCCCCGATTGTCCGTCAGAACTCGCTACCTTAAGCACAAACCCGCTCCGATTGAAATCATCGGAGAGGAGCGTGGGATAATCTGTCAGCCAAGTCTGTAAGCGGAAATAAAACTGAAACCAACTGCTAAACAGCAACGCCAAAAGCAGCAATAAAATCAACTGCTGACGCACAAAGGGCATGGGTAGCTTGGGCTTGAGTTCCCAACTAATGAAGGCTGGCAATGCAACCAACCCCACCGACACCAGGGGCCAAACGATCAGGGCGGCGGTCAGATGATTGCCAGGGATTAACGCAAATAGGTAAGCGCAGACTAAGGCCCCAGACACCCAAGGGGCGATCGGGATGCCAAAGGGGCGAATGTTGTTTGCCTCTAAAGCCCAACCCAAGCCAATCACCCAAAACACCCAACTGCCAGTGATAATGATCCACTGGGTCAAAGCAGTCGTGCCAGAGAGGCGGGCCACCCAGGACATCGCCCAAGAAAATAGGGCCAAGTAAATAATCGACTGCCAAGCAAAGTATTGCTGGGGAAACAGAAATCCGGTGATTCGGTCCCAAATCTCTTTTAAAAACTGAATCATGCTGCCTCCAAGCCGTAACGCAGCAGTAGCAGTAGCAAAATGGCACTAAAGCTCCAGGCATTGGCATGGAGAACCGCTAGGGTATGGGCTGGCGTGTTGGGGGAATCTCGGGGTGTGCGGCGTGTGTAGCCATAACGTCGTCGCGTCAGGGTTGGTGGGGTGTAGTCCACAATGGGCGTGCCAATCGCCAATGTCAGCCACTCTAGCCCCTTGGCCTTAATCCAAAAGGTAAGGAAGAAAATCGCCAGCCCCGTGGCAATCACTAAAGCCCCCAAGCTACCCGCCAAATTATTTTCATAAAACTGCCCAAATAACACGTAACTGATGATTTGGGTCCGCAGTGGGGGCGGTGCAGCAGGCTCTAGCCCTAAGAAAACGAACCACCCTAAAACCGTGGTAAAGAGATTGAGGCTAGCGGCATAGCGAATGCTGGGCTGAAACCCCAATTTCAGCCGTCGTCGCAGTACCCCGGCTTCAATGGCGATCGCCACCAGCAGCAGTAAGCTTTGGAAGATAATGGCCCGCAGCGGTAACACGGCCGCTTCATCAACTAACAGTTCAAAGGGCATAACCTGAGGGATGGGGATATAGGCCCATCTTGACTTTGGGCTAGGGGTTGTCTGAGGGCTGTCAACAATTAGAACTAGAATTCGGGTGGTACAACGGTTTCAGCCCCTAGCAATATTATAGAAGCGCGGTAATGCTTGCCCAGCAAGGCTTTCATCAGTGATTGATGACGTACCCTAGGCCAGACTAGCCATTAAGGGTATCTCGTCCGGAAGCATTTCGCTAGAATCTGGAGCGCACCCCATCAAAGCACCTTCCCTATGGCTAGAGTCGGCATTGGCATTCGCACCGCCCAACTCAACAGTGAACGATTGGCCGGGCAAATCCATGTGTACGACGGCGATGGCAAGGGCAAATCTCAGGCAGCGCTGGGCGTGGTGCTGCGGTCAATCGGGCTCGGCATTCAAACCTTTATGGAAAGTCGGGTTTTGCTGCTGCGTTTTTTAAAGGGGCCAGGTCGAACCTACGATGAGGATGCGGCGATTGAGGCGCTGCAGCGGGGGTTTCCCCATTTAATCGATCAGGTGCGGACCGGACGCGCCGAATTCTTTGGACCTGAGGACATCACCCGCTTTGATAAACAGGAAGCGCAACGGGGTTGGGATGTGGCCAAAGGGGCGATCGCCTCGGGTCTGTATTCGGTGGTGGTGCTAGACGAAATTAACCCCGTTCTGGATTTAGGGCTCCTGCCCATTGATGAAATTGTTCGGACCCTAAAGCGCAAGCCCGAGCATCTAGAGATCATTGCCACCGGGCGAGGAGCGCCTCAACCGCTGGTGGATATCGCCGCCCTCCATTCAGAAATGAAGTCCCACATTCCGAACTCTGCCGATCGCCCCGGCATTGATGGGGTCGAAATTTATACCGGTGAAGGAAAAGGCAAATCCACCAGTGCCCTAGGGAAGGCCCTACAAGCCATTGGCCGCGGCATCAGCCAAGACAAGTCCCACCGAGTCTTGGTGATGCAATGGTTAAAGGGGGGGCAGGGCTATACCGAAGATGCGGCGATCGCGGCCTTGCACCAAAGCTATCCCGACTTGGTCGATCATCAGCGTTGCGGGCGAGATGCGATTGTCTGGCGGGGGCAACAGCAATCCATTGACTACGTAGAAGCAGAGCGGGGCTGGGAGATTGCCTGCACGGCGATTTCCTCTGGGCTCTACAAGACCATTATTTTGGATGAACTCAACCCCACCGTTGACTTAGAGCTGCTGCCCGAAGAGCCGATCGTGCAGGCGCTGCTGCGTAAACCTCGGGATACTGAAGTAATTATTACGGGGCGCTGCAAAAATCCCCCCGCCTATTTCGATCTGGCCAGCACCCTGTCAGAGGTATGCAACCACAAACACTATGCCGAGAAGGGCATAGACCTGAAGCGAGGGGTTGATTTTTAGCAAGGCGTCTCACTGGGGTGGATTCAGCCTTTCAATAATCAAAAAATCCGCAGGTCGAGCTCTCCGTCGCTCAGCCCTTCTAAGCCCACCTTTTCAGTGCGAATGGCCAGATAGCGGTTGGTGTAAATCGAACATTGCTTGAAGCGGGGGTTGGGTTTGCCGGCGATCGCATCTTGCTCCGCATAGGCTTCTAAGTACTCTGGCGCGATCGCTCTAACCTTCGCAAAAGCAGAGGAGTCTTGGGAAGCTGGCATAAACAATGGACCTCAATCATGCTGGCGCTAAGAATAACCATCGCACTGGGGTACGGGCGGTAACTTCTAGAAGCCTTAAGAAAGCCAGCGCCTTCCCCCGTCAAGATTTCCTGCCAAGGCAATTTAAATGTGCGCTGTGCGACTGAACCTGAGCGATGGCATCTGTAAGCATAAGGAGCTGTAATGACAGCCGATAAGGAAGATGGACCGTGCTCAAACAGTTGGGGTTAGCGGCGATCTCATTGGGTTTAGTGGCAACAACGCCCGCGGTAGCCGAAGCCGCCCGATTGTCCGTTGATGGCAAAATCCAGCTCGAAGACACTGAGCAGCCCATTGACCGAGCCCGAGTATCGGTTACCTTTCACGGCCATGAATTAGGCATTCACGAGTACACCACTAGCCGTAGGCTACGGGTCCGAACCAATGCAGCGGGTGAGTTTGCGGGTGAAACCAAAGTGCGCGCCGGTCGCTATACCTGGACCCACGCCACCATTACGGTTAGCGCCACGGATATGAGCAAAAGTCACGAGAGCCAATTTCCCTGCGTGGGCAGTGACGCCGAAGGCTGGTTTTGCAGCAAAGACATTTGGGTGAGCCCTGCCGCATCGCGCCTAGAGGCTCCCCTCCAGGCTTGGTTGACCCAGCTCGAACAGGTTTAGGGGGCACCCAATCAAATTGGCCTGAGCATCCCCAAAGGCCTGTGGCAGAATAAGTGGGTCAAATTGGCGCATGGGCAGCAGGCGATGGCTAAGTTTGTATTTGTGACCGGCGGCGTCGTCTCTAGTATCGGCAAAGGCATCGTTGCAGCTAGCTTAGGGCGATTACTCAAATCCCGAGACTATTCCGTTTCGATTTTGAAGCTGGATCCCTACATCAATGTGGATCCAGGCACCATGAGCCCCTTTCAGCATGGGGAGGTCTTTGTCACTGAGGATGGGGCTGAAACTGACCTAGACCTAGGGCACTACGAGCGCTTTACCGACACTTCGATGTCGCGGCTCAACAGTGTTACCACCGGGTCGATTTACCAAGCGGTGATTAATAAAGAGCGGCGGGGCGACTACCAGGGGGGCACCGTGCAGGTGATTCCCCACATCACCAACGAAATTAAAGAGCGCATTCATCGGGTGGCCCGCAACACTAACCCAGACGTGGTCATCACCGAAATTGGCGGCACGGTGGGTGATATTGAGTCTCTGCCGTTTTTAGAAGCGATTCGCCAGTTTCGCAAGGATGTGGGGCGACAAGACGTGATTTACATGCACGTTACCCTGGTGCCTTTGATTGCCTCTGCCGGAGAGGTGAAGACCAAGCCCACCCAACATTCGGTCAAAGAGCTGCGTTCCATTGGCATTCAGCCGGATATTTTGGTCTGCCGATCTGAGCGCCCCCTGGCCCTACACATTAAGGAAAAAATCTCTGAATTCTGCGATGTGCCGGTGGAGCGGGTGATCACTACCCAGGATGCCAGCAGCATTTATGAGGTGCCCCTGATTGTTGAGCAAGAGGGCTTGGCCCATCAGGTCTTGGATATTTTCTCTTTAGAGCAGCGATCGCCCGATTTGAGCCACTGGCAGGCGATTGTCGATGGGCTGCAGCAGGCCACGCGCACGGTTGAAATCGCGATTGTGGGCAAGTACGTCAGCCTTAACGACGCTTACAAATCGGTCTTAGAAGCGCTGCAACATGCAGCGATCGCCACCCAAGCCACCCTCAAAATTCGCTGGGTCAACTCCGAAGATCTCGAATCCGCCGATATTCAGGCCTATCTGCACGGGGTCCACGGGGTTGTGGTGCCGGGTGGCTTTGGCACCCGAGGCATTCAGGGCAAGGTCAAGGCCATTCAACATGTGAGAGAGCAGGGCATTCCCTTTTTAGGGCTGTGCTTGGGGATGCAGTGCTCCGTGGTGGAATGGGCCTCTAACGTAGCTCATCTGGAGCGTCCCAATAGCTCAGAGTTTGACCCAGAAACACCGAATCCGGTGATTAGTCTCTTGCCCGAGCAGCAGGATGTGGTCGATCTGGGCGGCACCATGCGGCTCGGGCTTTATCCCTGCCGACTGCAGCCTAATACGCTGACCAGCCGCCTTTACCAAGACGAGGTGATCTACGAGCGCCATCGCCATCGCTATGAATTTAATAATGCTTATCGCACCCTCTTTTTAGAGTCGGGCTATGTAATTAGCGGCACCTCCCCCGATGGCCGCTTGGTCGAAATGATCGAGCTCCCCGACCACCCCTTCTTCATTGCCAGTCAGTTCCATCCTGAGTTCCAGTCTCGGCCCAGTTCCCCTCACCCTTTGTTTTTAGGGTTTATGGAAGCAGCGGGCCAACGGGCAACGCCTACGCTCAATGGCTCACCCCTGGAGCGTGATCCGGTCAGCGCCGACAGCGCGGCGTAATTATGGCAGCACTTACCCTAGAGGCTATTCAAGCGGCGCGATCGCGAATTGCCCCCTACATCCGCCATACGCCGCTGATGCCCGCCCGCGTCCTAAAGCAGTCGCTCCCTCAGGTGGATGATCTCTGGCTAAAGCTGGATTGCCTCCAGGTTTCTGGTTCCTTTAAGGCGCGAGGAGCGATGAATGCCTTGCTATCTTTGGAACCTGAGACGTTAAAACGGGGCATCATCACCGCCTCGGGTGGAAACCACGGTCTGGCGATCGCCTATGCCGGTTGGCAAGCCCAGGTACCCGCCACGATTTATTTGGGGCAAAACGTTCCAGAAGCAAAGGCCCAAAAATTAGAACAATGGGGGGCCACGGTGGTCTTTGAAGGGGCCGATTGGGATGAGGCCAACCAAGCTGCCCAAGCCCGCGCCCGGGCGGACAACCTCACCTACATCCATCCCTTTGCCGATGCTCGGGTGATGGCGGGGCAAGGCACCCTCGCCCTGGAAATCCTGGCGGACTTACCTGAGGTCGATACCCTGTTGGTGGCGATCGGCGGCGGGGGCCTGATTAGCGGTGTCAGTTTAGCCGCTAAAACCCTACGTCCTGACATCAAAGTGATTGGAGTCGAAGCCACAGGCGCACCCACCCTGCACCACAGCTTGCAGGCCAACCAAATTGTGGAATTGGCCACTTTAGCCACTCGAGCCAACACCCTAGCGCCCCGCAAGACGGAACCGATTAACTTTGAGGTTATCCGTAACCATGTCGATGACGTGGTGCTGGTAACCGACGCCCAAATGCAAGCCGCGGCGCAATGGCTTTGGTTTGAGATGGGGTTGGCCACTGAGCTGGGCGGTGCCGCCACGGTCGCGGCCCTGATGGCGGCAGCTTATGTCCCCCAACCCCAAGAAGTTGTTTGTGCTCTGGTTTGTGGTGCGGGAACCGATGGTATGGCCTAGGGCGCGTCTCAATTATGGGTGAAAGCCTTACTGGGTAGGCATTATCGCGCCCGTTTCTATCTGATTGGGTTGTCGCAGCGCCAGCTCTAGAGCCCAGATGCCGCCGAGATACCACCCCAAATCCAGTAGGGGACTCTCAAGTCCTGGAGATGATCGATCGGTCATCTCAAAAGGCTGCTGGGCACGGCTCTGGCCATAGCCCCTCAGGTCTGGGGTAAGGGTGCAGAATCGTTGGGAAAGGCGATCGGTAAAAACGGACGGGGCTTAGCTGTTGCCGGAGTGGCCGTGAAGGCAGGGCAACATTGAGCTTTTACCCTGAGGCGAATATGGATATGTCTTAGTGGTGCAGAAAAGTCCTGCAACCCCTTTGAATAGGTGAGTCTCATT